>Ga0187779_10001069_pt1 | contig 17337 bp, 11 predicted proteins | sample 1015_Q2_SP10_10__FD_132435 | JGI IMG/M metagenome (GOLD analysis project Ga0187779, IMG submission 132435) | Tropical peat soil microbial communities from peatlands in Department of Meta, Colombia - 1015_Q2_SP10_10_MG | ecosystem: Environmental > Terrestrial > Soil > Wetlands > Peat | place... | reverse complement strand
GGGCGGTCGGTCGTCATCGCGTGGTACGAGTCGCAGACGAAGACGATCCGCGACTCGAGCGGGATCTCTTCGCCGGCGAGGCCGTCGGGATAGCCCCGCCCGTCCCAGCGCTCGTGGGAGTGGCGGACGATTGCACGCACCTCCTGCAGGCGGTCGATCGGGGCGATGATCCGCTCGCCGAGCGTCGGGTGCCTCTCCATCACGGCGCGCTCCTCCGCGCTGAGGCGGCCCGGCTTCGCGAGGATGCCGGTCGGGATACCGATCTTGCCGATGTCGTGCAGAAGCGCGCCCAGCTCCAGCCGCTTGAGCGCGACCTCGTCCAGCCCGAGCGCCCTGCCGACCCGAAGCGAGAGGTCGGAGATCCAACGGGCGTGCTTCGACGTGTACTCGTCGTTCGCCTCGAGCGCATTCGCAAGCGCCTCGACGGTGGAGACGAACGTCCGCTCGAGGCCTTCGTAGCTGCTCGCATTCGCGATCGCGAGCTTCGCCTGGTGCGCGAGACCGCCGAGCAGGCGCAGCTCGTGCTCGCCGAACTCGTCGCCGGACCGCAGCGCGGCAACGATCCCTCCCAGCCGACCGTCGACGTCGAGCGGCGCGATCGCATACGTGTCGTCCGGTACGACCGGGTCGGGGTAGATCGCCCCGTAGCGGGAGGGGCCGACAAGCGTCGGGCCGTCCGTGCCGACGATCTGCCGCACCTCTGTGGCGGCGACGCGCCTGCGGGCGAGGATCAGCCGCTGCTCCTCCGTGTAGCCGTGCAGCGCGCGGGGCAGGATCCACCCCTCCCCGTCCTCGATCCACACCGAGGTGCGCGGCGAGGAGAGCCTTCCCGCAGTCAGCTCGACCACCCGTTCGAGAATCTCGTCCAGGCTGCCCGCCGTCGCCAGCTCGCGTCCGAACTCGAGCAGGGTGGTCGCGCTCGCGGCCTCGCGCCGGGCCGAGTCGTAGAGCCGCGCATTCTCGACTGCGACCGCCGCGTGGCCGGCGAGCACCTCGAGCAGGCGGACGTCGTCCTCGTCGAACTGGTCGAGCCCGAGCTTGGAGACGACGATCACGCCGACGACGTGCGAGCCGTAACGAAGCGGCACCGCCAGCAGGGACTCCTCGATCACGGCCGTCCCCGGGATGCGGTTGCCGAACTCGCAGTTGGCGGCGTCCCCGATCAGGAGCGACTCGCCGAGCTCGGCGGCGCGGCCGGTGATGCCCCGGCCGATCCGCGTCCGCAACAGCTCGAGCGGCAGGGCGGCGACCTCGGAGGTGAAATCGCCGCTGAAGGAGATCGGCACGAGCTCCTCTCCGTCGACGACGAAGACGCGGCAGTTGTGGTAGTCGATCAGGGAGCGGAGCTCCGCCGCGATCTCGTCTCCGATCTCCCGCACGTCGTTGAGCCGGTTCAGCTTGCCGCTGAGGCTCTGGAGCATCTTCATGTGGGCGATCGAGCGGACGTCTCGCGCGTTCACCGGCGAGTCCGGGCGTTCGGTCCGTTTCTCGTCGTAGAGCACGACCCGGTTCTTGCCCTGCGCCTTCGCCGTCATCATCGCCGCCTCGGCGCAGGCACCGAGCTCGCGCGGGTTCATCGCGTGCTCCGGGCCGAGGGAGAGGCCGACGGAGACGGTCATGCTGCCCACGGCCGGATAGTCGATCGCGGCGAGCTGCTCGACGACGCGCTCGGCCACACGGGCCGCGTCGACTGCGTCGCACGCGCTCATGATCACGCCGAACTCCTCGCCGCCGAGCCGGCAGACGACGTCCTCCGGCCGGACGCACTGGCGTAGGGTGTCCGCGAGCAGGCTCAGCAGCTCGTCGCCGACGCCGTGTCCGTGCACGTCGTTCACGCGCTTGAAGTCGTCGATGTCCAGCATCAGCACCGCGACGGGTCTGTGGGTGCGGCTCGCCTCCTGCAGCGCGTTCCGCAGGCGCTCGTGAAAGCTGCGGTGGTTGAAGAGTCCGGTGAGCGAGTCTGTCCGCGCCTGGTGCTCGAGCCGCTCGCGAATCTGCGCGTTGTCGAGCGCAAGCGCGGCAGCGTCCGCGAAGCGCTTCGCGAGCTCGAACTCGTGCTCGCTGAACATGCCGTCCTCGCCGACGCGGTAGATGTTGAGCACGCCCTTGATCTGCGCGCGCGCGACGAGCGGAATCGAGATCAGCGCCTCGGGATCGATCGGCGTCCCCGGCACGAAGCGGACACGCGGGTCGAGGTGCGCCTGGTTGACCAGCGCGGCCTCGCGACGGCGTGCCGCCCAGCCGGTGATGCCCTCGTCGAAGCCGACACGCGTGCGCAGGATCTCCTCTGCGTACTGGTCGCGGGCGAGCACGGGGACGAGCACCGCCTGCGGCTCGTCCGCTCCGTAGATCGTCAGCGTGTCGTGCGGGATGAGGTCGGCGAGCGTGTCCGCGATGCGAACGAGCAGCGTGTCGAGGCTCTGCTCGGCGAGCACCTCGTGGAAGACGTCGGCGAGGCGCCGGTACGATTCCACGAGCTCGGACGCGGTGGGCGCGCCGCCGCCCTCCGACAGGAGCCGCAGGTGGGGTCCAGGGCGCGTTACGACGTCACCCCCAGGGTTGTGCACGGTACTGGCCGCAGACTGAGCTCTCTCGATCGGGTGGGCTGCCCTAGTCATCATGGAGATGCGAGAGGCTCGAATCCCCCGGGCGGGTGATCCGGGCGGGAAGACACGAAGGGCCGGCGCACGCCGGCCCTTCAAACCCTGCCGGGGCGGCGCACGGCGCCGCCGAAGGTTCTAGTCGCCCCAGTCGAAGTCCCGCGCGTGATCGACGGCCCAGAAACCCGAGTCCTCGATGTCGGCGCGCGCCGCGTTCTCCGCGGTCTCCTCGCCGGGCCAGACAAGGGTCCCGGCGGCGCCTGCGGGAACGAAGTCGGGCTGGATGCCGTCGATCGTCTCCTCCAGGCGCGCCTGCTCCTCGGTCTTGAACAGCGGATGGTTCTCGAACGGATCGTCGGCCCGATACCGGTCGATCGGCATGTGCCCGTCGAGGCCCGAATTCCGCTCCTTCAGCTCCAGATGATCCTTGATGACCTGCGCAAACAGCGAAGGTGTCTCTACCGGCATTGCCTTCCTCCCGAGTGTGGACGTGCCCCTCGCGCGGGATTGTAACCTGTCTCGACTCGCTTTCCTATTCGAGACTACTAAAACCTCCGGAGAGGCGCGACATGTTCGACGCGGCTCCTCCCGTTCCTCCCGCCGCGGCCGGCCGGCGCCGATCTGCAACGATGCCGGCATGGCCCGCCTCGGCAAGCTCCGCCCCGGCCCGATCGGTGCAGCGATCGCTCTCGTCGACGTCTGGCGGCGCCTGACCCCGGCCCAGCGAGCCCAGCTCGTCCGCCTCGCCAGGCGGCACGGCCCGACGGTCGTCAAGAGATTCCGCGCGAAGCGCTGACGCGCTTCGCGCGGGTCGGGTTTCGGCTTCGCGGAGCGGCCGCGGGCCAAGCCCGCGGCCTCTTGGCGCTGACGCGCGGCGACCGGCTCGGGAAGCGCGCACGGTGGTGCTACGCATCCCCGCGCGCGTGGATCCGGCCTCCGCGAACGCTTCGCGTTCGCTCCGGCCCTGGACCATCGGCCCGGAGAAGGTTGGAAGCCGTCGCTCGCCGAGCGGTCAAGGCCGGAGGCTAACGCGGCCGTAGGCGCGTTAGCCTCCGGCCGACTACACGCGGACGGGGACGGCGCAGCCGCCACCGGCCGCGCTGCCCGGACCCGCCGCCGCTCGTCAGAAAAGAGGACGCCGGCTTGCCGGCGTCCGCTCCGCGAAGCACAACCCCCACCCGCGCGAAGTGCGCAGCACTTCGCGCGGAAGCTTCAACCGGCAGAAAGCGCCGAAAGCGCGAGGGCGGCGCGGACGATCCGGTCCTGCTCGCGCAGGTGCGCGGTCGGGTATCCCTCGCTCGGGCTCGCCCGCCAGGGCCGGCCGACGTAGAGCAGCGGCACGCCCGCCGGCTTCGCCTCCTCGAGCCGGTGGCGGATCGCGCGCCAGGGACCCATGTTCTGCGGCTCCTCCTGCGCCCAGACGACCTCGCGCACGCCCGGGTAGCCGCGAAGCAGCTCCGCCGCCTCCTCGGCCGGGAACGGGTAGAGCTGCTCGAGCCGCGCGACCGCCACGCGGTTCCCGCTCGCGCGCTCCTCGTGGCCGACGATGTCGTAGTAGATCTTCCCGGAGCAGAGCACGAGCCGCGTCACCCGGTCGTGATCCGACTCGGCGTCGTCGAGAAGCGGCCGGTACTCGCCCTCGACGAGGTCCTCGAGCGTCGAGGACGCCTGCTTCAGCCGCAGCAGGCCCTTCGGGGTCATCACGACGAGGGGCCGCGCCACCGGGTCGAGCGCCTGCCGCCGCAGCAGGTGGAAGTACTGCGCCGAGGTGGTGCAGTTCGCGATCCGAAGGTTCTCCTGGGCCGCGAGCTGGAGGAACCGCTCGAGCCTCGCACTCGAGTGCTCCGGACCGTTGCCCTCGTAGCCGTGCGGGAGCAGCAGGGTCAAGCGTGAGGTCTCGCCCCACTTGGAGAGCCCGGCAGCGATGAACTGGTCGACGATGATCTGCGCGCCGTTCGCGAAGTCGCCGAACTGGGCCTCCCAGAGCACGAGCGCCTCCGGCGCCGCCTCCGAGTAGCCGTACTCGAAGCCGACGCAGGCGTACTCCGAGAGCGGCGAGTTGTGGATCTCGAACGACGCAGTCGCCTCGTCCAGGTGCTGCATCGGTGTGAACGTCGCGCCCGTGTTCACGTCGTGAAGCACGACGTGGCGATGCGAAAAGGTGCCGCGCTCGGTGTCCTGTCCGGTGATCCGGATCGGGATGCCGTCGACGAGCAGCGACGCGAACGCGAGCGCCTCCGCCTGGCCCCAGTCGATCCCGCCGTGCTCGATCGTCTCGCGCCGGCGCTCGAGCTGGCGCATCAGCTTCGGGTGCGGTGCGAACCAGTCGGGCACGCGCAGCAGCTCCTCGTTGAGCCTGCGGAGCCAGTCGACGGCCACCGCGGTCACGACCTCGCCGCGCGCGGCGGGAGGCAGCTGACGCTCGACCGCCGGCGGCAGCATGCCGAAGCTCTCGCGCAGAGCCTCGTGCGCCTCCTTCAGCCGTCTCTGCACCCCGGCCGCGAGCTCATCGGCCTGCTCCTTCGAGACGACGCCCGCCGCCACGAGCTCGGCCGCGAACTGCTCGCGTACGGTTGGCTGCCCGGCGATGGCGGCGGCGAGCAGCGGCTGCGTGTACGCGGCCTCGTCCTGCTCGTTGTGTCCGTGCCGCCGGTAGCCGACGAGGTCGACGACGACGTCGTGGCCGAAGCGCTGCCGGTATGCCATCGCGAGCCGCACGGCCGCGATCGCGGCTTCGGGATCGTCGGCGTTGACGTGGACGATCGGGATGTCGAATCCCTTGGCGAGGTCGCTCGAGTAGCGGGTCGAGCGCCCGTCCCCCGGATCGGTGGTGAAGCCGACCTGGTTGTTCGCGATCAGGTGCAGCGTGCCGCCCGTCGAGTAGCCGGCGAGCCCCTGCAGGTTGAGGGTCTCCGCCACCTCGCCCTGGCCGGCGAACGACGCGTCGCCGTGGATCAGAATCGGCAGCGCGACGCTGGGGTCGTGGTAGCCCTCGCGCGTCGAGCGGTCCGTCTGCTCGGCGCGCGCGCGGCCCTCGACGACCGGGTCGACCGCCTCGAGGTGGCTGGGGTTGGATGCGAGCGTGACCGTGATCTCACCGACGCGCGTCGTCCGGGCGCCGGCCGCACCGAGGTGGTATTTCACGTCGCCGGTACCGCCCTCGTCGCTCGTGACGACGGCTTCGATCGTCCGCTCCCCCTCGAACTCGCGGAGGATCACCTCGTAGGGGCGCCCGACGACGTGGGCGAGCACGTTGAGACGGCCGCGGTGCGCCATCCCCAGCACGACCTCGTGCGCGCCGTCGTCGGCGGCGAGGTCGATCGCCTCGTCGAGCATCGGGACGAGCACGTCGAGGCCTTCGATCGAGAACTGCTTCTGGCCGAGGAAGACCCGGCGCAGGTATTGCTCCATCCCCTCCACCTCGCTCAGGCGTGCGAGCAGGCGGACGCGCTCGTCGGCGTGGAGCGGTCGGCGGTAGCGACCGGACTCGATCGCGTGGCGCAGCCACACCCGCTCCTCGTGGTCGGAGATGTGCTCGATCTCGTAGGCGAGCGTGCCGCAGTACGTGGCCTGGAGGCGCGGCAGCGCCTCGGCGAGCGTCTCGCCTTCGACGAACAGCCCCAGCGTCGCGGCCGGGATGCGCGCCTGCAGCTCCGGCGTGAGCGGCGGGACGAGCCGCTCCGGCTCGAGCGCCGGGTCGCCCGTCGGCTCGGAGCCGAGCGGGTCGACGCGCGCGGCGAGGTGACCGTGCATGCGGAAGGCCTCGACGAGCGCCATCGCGGCGGCGACGCCTGCCGCCGCCGGCTCTGCTGGCGCCGCGGGCTCTGCTGCCGCCGCCGGCTCCGCCGGCGCCGCCACAGGCGTCTCCGGCTCTGCTGCCGCCGCCGGCGCTGCCGCCGGCGCCGGCACCGGCGGATGCCCGTTGCCGGCTTCCGCGCGACGATCGAGCAGGCGCGCCAGGCCCGGCTGCACCTTGAGCAGAGTCTCGGGGGCGTCCTCGAACAGCTCGCGCCACTCCGGCGGGACGGCCGCGGGGTTGTCGAGGTACTGCTCGAGCAGCAGGGCGGCGTAGCCGGTGTTGAGTCCGTCGACCTCGGGGCGGCTCATGCCGGGGATCGTAGTGGCAGCGCTACCAGAGCTGGCGCTGCGTCACGACCGCGATCGTCATCCCCAGGACGAAGCAGGCGGCGGAGACGAGCACCGCGGCGAACGCGAGCCGCCGGTGCCGCCCGCCCATGCCCGCGCTGATCATCGCGAGCAGGATGGCCGGCCCGAGCAGGCGGAGGGGGTGCCAGGCGAGCGCGATGAGGCTCGCGAAGATGGAGAAGGCGGCGAGGAAGCCGGCGACCGTCTCGGACGAGCTCGTCCGGTCCTGCCCGTCGAGGTGTGCTCCGGACACGCTCACCGGCGCGCTGCCTTCGCATACGCGGTGCGCGGCGTGCGCGGATACGTCCGCCGCGGCCCCCCGTGCGGGCGCGGCCTCAGCCTGGACGGCGACCGGCGCCGGCGCCAGCCGGGGCCCGGCTCGTCGGGGCCGAGCTTCGCGGTCACGTCGCTGCCCGCAGAGGGCTTCGGTTCCGCCTTGATCGCGCAGTAGACCACGGTGCAGAGGTAGACGATGGGGATCTTCAGGATCACCATGAGGAACACGATCTCCCAGATCGAGTCCGGCGCCACCGGTGGAGAGTCTACCGGGAGCGCTAGGCGGACGAGGCCCAGGCGTGCATCGCGTCGACGAGGGCGCCGAGACGAAGGCCGAGCTCGGTGAGGCGGTACTCGACGCGTGGCGGGCGGGTGTGGAGCACGCGCCGCGTGAGGATGCCCGCATCCTCCAGCTCGACGAGCCGGGCGGCGAGGGTTCGCGGCGGGATCGTCTCCAGGCTCTGCTTGAACTCGTTGAAGCGCACGGCGCCGGCCTCCGCGGACGCCCACAGGATCGCGAGCACCCAGCGCCGCCCCAGGAGCTCGGCCGCGCGGGCGACCTCCTGGGGCAGCGGCGGGCACTCGCGGCAGCGGGTCACGAGACGACCTTGAGGCTCGGCTGAGGCTTCGGCTCGAGGGCGAGCTCGAGCACCTCGTCGAGCGTCATCACCGGGTGGAAGGCCATCGCCGACCGCACGTCCTCGGGCACGTCGTCGAGGTCGGCGCGGTTCCGCTCCGGGATGATCACGTCGGTCAGCCCGGCCGCGTGCGCGGCGAGGACCTTCTGCTTGAGCCCGCCGATCGGGAGCACGCGCCCCTGCAGCGTCACCTCGCCGGTCATCCCGACCGTGTGCTTCACCGGTCGCTCCGTCAGCAGCGACGCGAGCGCCGTCGCCATCGTGATCCCGGCGCTCGGGCCGTCCTTCGGCGTCGCGCCTGCGGGCACGTGCACGTGGAAGGTGCGCTCGTGGAACGCCTTCGGCTCGATCTCGAGCTCGGCTGCGTGCGAGCGCACGTAGGAGAGCGCGATGCGCGCCGACTCCTTCATGACGTCGCCGAGCTGTCCGGTGAGGATGAGCTCGCTGCCGCCGTCCATCGCAGTCGCCTCGATGAAGAGCACGTCGCCGCCCGAGCCGGTCACCGAGAGGCCGGTGGCGACTCCGGGCACGGCCGTCCGCTCCGCTGCCTCGCGGAAGAACTTCTGCCGTCCGAGCGCGTCGCGCACGACGTCGGCGTCCACCGCGACCGGCGCCTCGACTGCGCCCGACGCGATCTTCGTCGCGGTCTTGCGGAGGATCTTCCCGAGCTCCCGCTCGAGCTGGCGAACGCCGGCCTCACGGGTGTAGTCCGAGACGACGAGCTGGATCTCCGCGTCGGAGATCGAGACCTCGTCCTCGCGCAACCCGTTCTGCTCCAGCTGGCGCGGCCACAGGTACCCGCGCGCGATCGCCGTCTTCTCGTCGGTCGTGTAGCCGTCGAAGCGGATCACCTCCATGCGGTCGAGCAGCGGTCCGGGGACCGTGTCCGCGACGTTGCCCGTGGCGATGAAGAACACCTCGGAGAGGTCGAGCTCGACGTCGAGATAGTGGTCGCGGAACGAATGGTTCTGCGCCGGGTCGAGCACCTCGAGCAGCGCGGCGGACGGATCGCCCCGCCAGTCGGCGCCGACCTTGTCCACCTCGTCGAGCAGGATCACCGGGTTCATGGTCCCGGCGTCACGCAGCGCACGCACGAGCCGGCCCGGCAGCGCGCCGATGTACGTGCGGCGGTGACCGCGGATCTCCGCCTCGTCGCGGATGCCGCCGAGCGACATGCGCACGAACTCGCGGTTCAGCGCACGCGCGACCGACTCGCCGATCGACGTCTTGCCCGTGCCGGGCGGACCGATCAGCGTGAGGATCACGCCCGACCGCTTGTCGTTGGCGATGCCACGCTCCTGGCGGAGCTTGCGCACGGCGAGGTACTCGACGATCCGTTCCTTCACGTCGTCGAGGCCGGCGTGGTCGTGGTCCAGCACCTCGCGTGCGTGCTCGGGGTCCAGCCGCTCGTCCGAGCGCTTCGACCACGGCACGGAGGTGAGCCAGTCGAGGTACGTGCGGATCATCGACGCCTCGCCGGAGGCGTCGCCCATCGTCTCGAGGCGGCGGAGCTCGCGCTCGGCCTGGGCGCGGACGGCATCGGGCATGCCCGCCTCGTCGATCTTCGCGCGGTACTCCTCGACCACCGAGCCCTCGTCCTCGCCGAGCTCCTTGCGGATCGAGTCCATCTGCCGGCGCAGGAACCATTCGCGCTGCTGCTTCTGCGCGCCCGACTCGACGTCGTTGCGGATGCGCTGCCGCACCTGCAGCTCGGCGAGCCGCTCGCGCTGCAGCGACAACGCGTACTCCAGCCGCTCGACCACGTCGACCTTCTCGAGCAGGTCGACCCGCTGCGCGAAGGAGATGTCGGGGGAGTACGCGCTCGTGTCGGCGAGCGCGCCCGCCTCGGTGATCGAGCGGAGGAACTGCGCGATGCGGTCGTCCGCCTCGCGGATCTCGAGGATCTCCTCGACGACGGCGCGGTACTCGCGCTCGAGCTCGCGCGTCTGCACGGGCGGCGGGTTCTCGTCGGGGCGCTCTTCGATCTCGACGCGCAGCCGGCCCTGCGAGTCGGTGTGCGCGGCGCCGATCACGCCCCGGTGCAGCGCCGACAGCGCCACGGCGTGGCCGCCGCCGGGCAGGCGGACGCGCTCCACGACGTCAGCCACCGTGCCGACCTTCGCGTATTCCTGCTCGTGCCGTGGCACCAGGAGGACGCGGGCCTCGTCGCCGGTGTCGACCGCCAGCGTGACGGTCATGCCCGGGAACACGACGGTGTCCTCGAGCGGAACGAGCAGGATGTCACTCACGATCTGGTCTCCAATCACATGTACTAGGTATTCGGATTGTACCACCACTAGAACGACGCGCGGCACCGCGATAATCCCCGCTTAACCCGCACCCGGCGCGGCCGCTGCTTCGATGGAGTCGTGCTCGCCGTCGCGCTCGCCGCCGCCGCACTGGCCCGTTCCGCCGCCCCTGCCGGCATACCGGCGAGCTGGACGGAGGTGCGGACCGGCCCGGCGGGCGGCTCCGTCTGGCAGGGCCGCATCCCCGACTCCGTCGTCCCCTGGGACACGCGCCCGAGCGCCGTCTACCTCCCCCCGGGCTACCCGGCCGCGCGCCGCTACCCGGTCGTCTACCTCCTGCACGGCATGCGGGGCAACCCGTCGTCGATCTGGGGCGGGCTCCGGCTCGCCGACGTCGCCGACGGCCTGATCGCCTCCGGCCGTGCCCGCCCGTTCATCGCCGTGATGCCGGTGGCCGGCCCGGTCGTCGACCCGAACCGCGGCGAATGGGCCGGCGTGTGGGAGGACTACGTCGTCCAGGACGTCGTCCCCTGGGTGGACGCGCACCTGCCCGCCCTGCCGGGCCCCGGCAGCCGGGCGCTCGAGGGGCTCTCCTCGGGCGGCTACGGCGCGATCGACATCGGGCTCCGCCATCCCGGCCTCTTCCGGACGCTCGGCTCGTGGGCCGGATACTTCGCGCCGGTCTTCCACGACGGCCCGTTCACGCGTGCCGGCCCGGCCGACCTCGCGGCGCACGACCCCGCGCGGCTGGTACGGCGCGAGGCTGCGGTGCTGCGGCGCGACCGCGTGCGCTTCTACGTCTCGGTCGGCGGCAACCACGGCGCCATCCTTCGCCGGTGGACGCTCGCGTTCGCGCACGAGCTCTCGACGCTGCGGCTGCCGCACGAGCTCTGGCTGCTGCCGCCCGCCGACCGCGGCCACTTCTGGCAGGCGACGCTTCCCTCGGCGCTGCTCTACGCCGAGCGGCGCCCGTCTAAGGATGTCCTAAGACCGGCGTAAAACATCGCTCTCCTCTGTCATCGCACTCCGATCGACCGGTTACATTCCGGTGTCGGTGCGCATCGCCATCGTCTCCTCCCCCCGCTGCGGGAACATGTGGCTGCGGCGCCTGCTCGTTGCGCTCTACGGGCTCGTTGAGCGCTCCGCCTTCACGCCCGACGAGGTCGACTGGGATGTGCTGCCGGAACGCTGCGCCCTCCAGCTCCACTGGCGCCGCACGCCGGAGCTGCGTGCCCTCCTCGACCGCCACGACTGCTCGGTGGTCGTCCTCGCCCGGCATCCGCTCGACGTTCTCGTCTCGATCCTCCACTTCGCCCAGCACGAGCCCGCCACCGACCGCTGGCTCGGCGGAGAGGCCGGGAGCGAGGCCCTTCTGCGGGGCGCCGACCCGACCTCGCAAGCCTTCGCGGCATACGCGAAGAGCCCGCGCGCACGGGCGCTGCTCTCGGTCACGCCCGAGTGGTGGGAGCACGCAGACGCCTGCGTCCGCTACGAGAGCCTCGTCGCGGATCCGGCCGGCGAGCTGAGCCGGATCGTCGACGCGCTCGGCACGCCGACGATCGTCTCGACGGCCGAGGCGGTCGAGAGCGTCCGGTTCGAGCGCCTGCGGCAGGAGGCGCCGAACCAGCACTTCTGGCAGGGGCGCGTCGGGCTGTGGCAGGAGCTCGTGCCGACCCTCGTCGCCCTCGAGATCGCCGAGACCTATCCTGGCATGCGCCGGTTCGGCTACTCGGTCGGGGTCGACGACGCGACCGCGCTCGCCCGCTGGCGAGCCGCGGCCGTGCCGGTTCACCGTCAGCTCGCCCGGGCGTCCTGAGAAGGCCCGGCTCCGGCGGCGACTGCGACCACGATCGCGGCGGCGCGCACGAGCACCTCGAGCGGCATGCTCGCGACCGGCTTCTCGAGGGCCTGCTCCGGGAGCAGCGGAACGTGCACGAGGCCGCCGACCGTCTCGGGACGCTCCCGCTCGAGCGTGCGCATGAGCGTGTAGAAGACGTGGTTGCAGAGGAAGCCGCCCGCGTCGCGCGAGGCGGTGGCGGGAATCCCGGCCGCCCGGAGCGCCGCGACGATATCGTCGACCGGCAGCGTCGAGCGGTACGCGACCGGCCCGTCGCGCTCGACCGGCGAGGCCGAGGACGCGCCCTCGTTGTCGACGTTCGCCGCATCGTCGAGGTTGAGCGCGAACCGCTCGACGAAGATGCCGGCGCGCCCGTCCGCCTGCCCGAAGCAGACGACGACGTCCGGCTCCGCCGCCCGCACGACCGCGCGCAGCTCGCCGGCGACGCGCGCATAGGAGACGGGCAGCACCGCGGTCGCGAGCTCGACGCCGGCCGGAGGCCGCACGGCGAGCTCCTCGACGAGCCGCTGGGACGGGTTGGCGGACGATCCCGCGAACGGCTCGAACCCGGTGACGAGCATCCGCGTCACGCGACCTCGTCCTCGAGCCCGACCGCCCCGAGCGCAGAGGCGAGGTGCGGATGCTCCTCGACACGCACCACCCGGCCGTCGCGCATCGTCACGACCGCGGCGTAGCGGCCGACGAGATACGTGCGCCGCGACTGCAGCGGTCGGTCGTCGGTCGGATCCGGCGCGACGCGCGAGAAGCGCATGCTCACCACGACGCGGTCGCCTACGCCGATGCAACGATCGACGGTGACGTGGTAGTCCTCGCGGAGACGCTCGGCGAGCACGGCGAGGACGTCCGCCCGGTCGGCGACTGCGACGAAATCGCCGACGCCGATCCACTCGACCTCCGGATCGAGCATGCGGGCGACCGCATCGAGGTCGCCGGCCACGAAGGCGCGATAGCCGCGCAGGAGCAGGTCGACGCCTTCCTGGCTCACCGGGCAACCGTAGCGAGCGGGACCTCCGTCGCCACATGCTCGAGGAGCACCGGGTCGTGCGTCGCGCAGACGATCGCGGTCCCGGTCCTGCGGGCGAGCTCGGCGAACAGGATCCCGACCGCGCGCGCATTCGCCTCGTCGAGGCGCGCGGTCGGCTCGTCGGCGAGGAGGAGGGCCGGCCGCGCCGCGAGCGCGCGCGCGAGCGCGACACGCTGGCGCTCACCCATCGAGAGGCGCCCCACGCGCTGCCCGGCGAGCGGGGCGAGGCCGACGTCGGCGAGCGTCGCGGTCGCGCGTCTCGCCGCCTCGCCGCGAGGGACGCCGCGGAGCGCGAGCCCGAGCTCCACGCTCTCCTGCGCGCTGAGGAACGGGACGAGGTCGGTCCCCTGTGTCACGAGCCCGATGTGCGCACGCCGCAGGTTCGCGCGCCCGGTCGCGTCGAGGCCCGCAAGCGGCGTGCCGGCCACGACCACCTTCCCCTCGCTGGGCAGGTCGAGCCCGGCGAGCAGGTGCAAGAGGGTCGACTTGCCGGAGCCCGACGGACCCGTGACGGCGGAGAGCTCGCCGGCACTGAACTCGACGGAGAGGTCGCGGAAGACCTCCGTCGCGCGCGCGCCGCGCCCGTGCGTCTTGGCGAGGCGGAGCGTCTGCGCAACGACCGCGCCGGGCGGGCCTGCCGCCGCTCGCGGCTCACCGGCCGGGGCGGGCGGCGCGCCGGCTCCTGCCGGCTTGACGAGGATCCCCTCGCCCGACAGCTCGAGGCGCGCCCGGTCGGTGAAGGAGGCTCGGCGCAGCAGCTCCTCGGGCAGGCGGATCCAGCCGCCCTTGTTCACGACCGCGTGCGCAGCGCGGTCCCCGCCGGTCTCGCTGCTGACGCGCCCGTCGCGGATCTGCACGACGCGGTCCGCGACCGCGGCCGACTCGGGGTCGTGGCTGACGACGATCGTCGTCACCCCGGTCTCGTGGCAGAGCTCGCGGATCAGCGCATAGATCTGCACTGCGTTCGCCGCGTCGAGCTCTCCGGTCGGCTCGTCGGCGATGAAGAGGCTTGGTCCGTGCGCGAGCGCGGCGCAGATCGCGATGCGCTGCAGCTGGCCGCCGGAGAGCTCCGCGGGGAGCGCGTGCCGCCTGTCGAGGAGCCCGACGCGCTCGAGCAGACGGTCGGCGACCCGTGCGCACACGGGCGTCGAGGCGCCGAGCAGCCCGAGCCGGAGCCCGACGAGCTGGCGTGCGTCGAGCTCCGGGGCGAGCGCACGGGTGTAGTGCTGGTCGGCGTAGCCCAGCGTGCGAGAGCGATACTCGACGAGGGCACGCCCGCGGAGCTTGCGCAGGTCCTCGCCGAAGACGCGCACCGTCCCGGCGGACGGCCGGTCGAGACCGGCGAGGATCCGCAGCAGCGTGCTCTTCCCGGAGCCGCTCGGCCCGAAGACGACGAGCAGCTCGCCCTCGGCGACCTCGAGCGTCAGCCCCTGCAGCGCCGCCGAGCTCCCCTCCGCGGACGGGTAGATGCGGAACAGGTCGGTCGCCTCGACCGCGCTCACTCGAGCCCCTCCGAGAAGCGCCAGCGCCCGACCCGGTCGTACGCGAGCCGCATCGCGACGAGCGCGCCGGTGACGGAGACGACCGTGACGAGGGCAAGCGCGACGGCGACGAGCTTCCAGCCGAAGACGAGCTGGAGCGGCGGCAACGGCACGCCGGCGCCCGCGGTGACGGCGACGACGCCGACGACGAGCGCGCTCACGACCGCGCCCGCGACGAGGCCGCCGACGACGCCGAGCACCGCGACGACCGCGGCGCGCAGGAACAGGTGACGGCGGATGTCGGCGGGGGTGGCTCCCTGCCCTTCGAGGTCGAACAACTCCCCGCTCTCGTCGCGCAGGTCGCCGCTCACGGTCAGGACCAGGCCGACCGCCGCCAGCGCCAGCCCCACCACCGCCGCCGCGAGCAGGAGCGCGAGAGCACCGCGCGCGAGCGGGTCGCCGCGCAGGCCGGCCGCCGTTGCCCGCTGCGACGTGACGGAAAGGACGTCGAAGGGGGCGCGGCCGAGGCGCGAGCCGGCGGAGGGCGGCGCGTCGAGCCACAGCTCGCTCGCGTCGGTGCTGCCGGGCGCGGCCGTGTTCGCGGCGATCAGCCAGGTGGGCAGGTCGGCGAGGACGAGGTCCCCGTCGACCGACGGCACGTATCGCGAGACGCCGACGACCTGGGCCTCGATCACCTGCTCCTCGACGTGGAGCGGGATCAACCCGCTCGGCCCGGCGGCGCGCGCGATCGCAGGCGAGGCGACGACCGGCACCGGCACGCCCTCGAGCGGCTCGCGGGGCCGCAGCACGGAGGCGGCCGCCCGGTTGAGCACGTAGTGGAGCGTTGCGCCGCCGGCCTTGATCCCGCCCGTGCCGATCCAGTCGCGGAAGGGCGGGAGCACGGTCGAGTCCGCACGCAATCGCCCGAGCCGCAAGACGCCGGTGGACGCGTCGGAGACCGAGAGCGACGTCCCGCTCTCACGGTGTCCGGCGAGGAACGCCGCGATCACGGGGAAGGAGAGCTCGAGCGCGATCACGCGCCCACCTCGTGCCGCCCGCGGCAGCGGCAGGGTCGGGGCATGCGCGCCGCGGCCGAACTCGCCGAAGTCGAGAGTCGTGAAGTCGCCGCGCCGGTCGAGCACGAACAGCGTCATGCCAAGGCGGTCGCCGGACACCTGCACCGGCAGCGTGATCCGCGTCGCCCCCGTGGGAAGGGTCAGGCCGTTCAGGCTCGGCGCCTGCCGCGGGCGCAGCTTCCGCGCGAGCACCTGCCGCGAGTCGCTCGAGAAGTCGGAGCGCCAGCCGCTGATCGTGGGCAGCGCAGACGCGGGCAACGCGAGCAGCGTGAAGTCCCGCCCTCCGTCCGCGGACACGTACCCGGAGTCGCGCAGCACCGGGATGACGTGTCCGAGCGAGGCATATTGCGCCGCGCTCGCGGCCTGCTGCACGGTCACGAGCTGCTGGAGGTCCTCCTGCAACACGTACGGAGCCGGCACGGAGAAGCGGGCCTGCTCGGTCTGGCCGCGCTCGAGCGTCGAGCGGTACGCGATCGCGAACAGGGCGACGCCGACGCTGAGCACGAAGAAGACGACGGAGAGCAGCACCTGCCCCGGTGAGCGCGCGAGCGAGAGCAGGGCGAGCCGTACCGGCGCCGGCGCGCGTCGCCCCGCCAATTCGAGCAGGCGCAGGAACGGCGCGAGCAGGCGCGCGACGGCGACGGCGAGCACGAAGAGCACGAGGCCGGGCAGGAGGAGGAGCATCACGCCGGTGCCGCTGCCCGCCGCAAGGGTGCCCGCATCCGCCTTCCCGCGCGCGAGCGCGAGCAGGACGGCCCCGAGCGCGCCGAGGGCCGCGACGTCGGCGGCCGAGAGCGCGAGCCCGCCGAAGGCGAGCGTCTCGGCCCGGAGGGCGGCGAGCATGACGAGCGCCGTCAGCGCGGCGAGCGCGAGGGCGATTCCGAACGCCCGAGCGGTCAGCACGGAGTGCTCGACGACGAGCAGCCCGGGGCTGCCGAGGTGCCGCGCGAGCAGAGCTCCGGCTCCCGTGCCGGCCGCCCACCCGACGAGGCTCGAGGCGAGGGTGATCCCGGCGACCTCCGTCGCGGCGACGAGCAGGATCTGCCAGGAACGGGCACCGTTCCACGTGAGCCGCCGCCGCACCGCGCGGTGGTCGCGGCGCAGCCGCGACGAGGCGAGCACCGCGAAGCCGAGCAGCAGCACCGCTGCGTCGCCGCCGAGGATGAGCAGCCGCTCGCCGGCGACCCGGCCCGTCGCGCGCACGGCGCTGAGGGTGTCGATCGGCGCCGACAGCCCGAAGATGTCGCTCGCGCGCTCGAGTCGCGCCTGCGCGCGGTCGAGCCGGGTGCCGAGGCTTGCGAGCTCCCAGTCGTGGAGCGAGCCGGGTGCGACGGGGACGATCCACCCGTACGAGCGCGCGATCAACGCGGCGTCGGGAAGCGGCACACGCGCGAACGCGAGCATGCCGTCCGCGAGCAGGATCGGTGGCCGGGGTCCGCTGCCGCCGAAGTACGCACTGAGTGGCGCGCCGGCGCGAAACGTCGCGCGGCCGACGACGTGGAGATACGGCAGCCTCGGCGCGACCGGGGCGCCGCCGATCTGAACGAGCTCGCAGTCGTCCGGTTTGCACGGGCGCGGCAGGCGCCCGCTGCGCAGCACGAGCCAGCGCGCGAGCCCGTCGACCGCTCCGAGATTGACGAACGCACCGCCCCACGTCGCCTGCCGGAACTCGACGACCCCGAACGGCCTCTGGTGCAGCACCGGGCGCAGTGCGTCCCGCGCCAGGCGGTCGAGCTGCGGCAGCGACAGGCTCGACTGCGCCGGGACGCCGCTCCAGACCGCCTCTATCGCCCGGTCGGACGGCTGCAGCTGCGCGAGCCCGCGCTGGACGGCGCGATCCTGCACCGCTCCCGCGCCGACCGCGGTGAGCGCGAGGACGGCCGCGCCGACCGCGATCCCGACCGCGACGACGGTCGTCCGCTGCGCGTGCGCGCGCATGCGGCGCAGCGCGAAGCGCACCGGCAGGAGGACGCGCTGGCCCCGTGCGCC
>Ga0187779_10001068_pt1 | contig 17358 bp, 13 predicted proteins | sample 1015_Q2_SP10_10__FD_132435 | JGI IMG/M metagenome (GOLD analysis project Ga0187779, IMG submission 132435) | Tropical peat soil microbial communities from peatlands in Department of Meta, Colombia - 1015_Q2_SP10_10_MG | ecosystem: Environmental > Terrestrial > Soil > Wetlands > Peat | place... | reverse complement strand
GCATAGATATACGCGCTTCGAAAGCTCCGAGAAACGGAATTATTAGTATCAGGTGCGGTAGAGACGGGGACAACGGCAATTGCTGTCACTGCATGATTATCATAGGCAGGCGGCTGACCAATAGAACCGAAGGTCAGATTCTTATGAGTCATCGGGTCCCGGCTTTGCCGGGAAACACGGATGAGTGCGGCAGCAAGTCTAGATTAAGGATCCTGTTCGCTGCGGCACAAATGGAATCTTTTGTTTATGATGGGACTAGAAAGAGTAACAGTTACGGAACCTAACCAGGGAGGTAACCAGTGGCTTCTGAAAAAGCGATCATTTCGGAAAAAGTGCAAATATTCCTTGGCAAGTCGGATTGGAAATCAGCCATTGGAGAGATGGAGAAGCTCTTTGCCATTGACCAGGACCCCATCATCCGAGTCAGAATCGGTGATGCACACCAGAAACTGAATCAGAAGGCAGCGGCAGTGAAGGAGTACATTCGTGCCGCTGACCTATACGCAGAGAAAGGGTTCGTGGTCAAGGCCCTGGCACAGTATAAACTGGCGCTTCGGCATGACCCTTCGAACACACAGGCGCAGGCCCAGATGGAACTCCTCCATTCACATAAGACGGTCTCCGAAATGAAACCCGAACCAGTCGAAGAAGGAGCGCAGGCGTCGACACGGAGCGTTATTCCGCTCTTCTCCGATTTTACCCAGGATGAATTCAACGAATTCACCAAGCGAATGATCATCCATACGCTCCCGCCTGGAAAACCCATTATTAAAGAGGGTGACACCGGCAGCTCGGTATTTATTCTGACGAGGGGCGCCGTACGCGTATACGCAACCGTCACCGGCAAAAAAATCGAGCTTGCAACGCTTCAACCCAGCGATTTCTTTGGTGAAATAGCATTCCTCACCGGCAGGCCCAGGACCGCCACCGTTGAGACAACAGAGGAGTCCGACGTGCTTGAGGTAGCCGAAGAAGACCTTAACGAGATGATACGCAAAAGCCCCCGTATGCTCGAGGTACTGCACAATTACCACGAAAAGAGAGCCAAGAGCACACTTGAAAAAGTACGAGAAGCGATATAACGCTGAGCACATTCTGAATTCACCGCCCAGAACGGAGACCCGCCCACATGGCATCCGAAAAAGCGCAGCTGATCGATACGATTCAAAAAAACCTAGGCAAGTCCAATTGGAAGGCTGCCATCGCTGAAATGGAGAAACTGTTTGATCTTGATCCTGATCCTATTATCCGGGTCAGGATCGGAGATGCGTATCAGAAACTGAACCAGGTTATCGACGCCGTACGCGAGTATATCTATGCAGCAGATCTCTTTGCGATTAAAGGTGTCATCGTCAAGGCATTGGCCCAGTACAAGCTCGCTCTGAGACTGGATCCCAAGAACAAGCAAGCGCAGGCCAAGATATCATCGCTGCATTCGAACAAAGCGATGACGGAGAAGAACCCTGAGCCGGGTGTAGGGGCCGCCCAGAAACCTGTCCGGAGCGTCATACCGCTGTTCGCAGGATTCACCCAGGAGGAATTCGAAGACTTCACAAAAATGATGGCCGTTCATACCCTCGAAGCCGGCCATATCATCGTGAAGCAGGGTGATACGGGCAAGTCTGTCTATATCATTGCGAGCGGTACCGTTAAGGTCCACACCGTGGCGCCGAACGGCGAAAGGCTGGATTTGGCCATGCTCTACCCCAACGAGTTCTTCGGCGAAATGTCCTTTCTGACCGGCAAATCACGGACCGCTACGGTTGAAACAGCCGAGGAAGCCGTCATCCTGGAAGTAACCGAGGACCAACTTCGCGAATTGATCAATCGCAGACCGAGAGTCCTGCAGGTGCTTCAACAGTATTCCGAAGCCCGCACAATAGGAACGATCAAGAAAATCCAGTCATCGCAGGTACCAGTAGCCCAGCCGGCCTCTCCGATCTTGGGACCAGCGGAAGCTAAGCAGAAAACGCCGGATACGACCGCACAGGCTTCCTTTGAGAAGGCTCCACCTGCTCAGACGCCGCCCGATACCTCCGCACTGGCTGCCGCGCAGCCAGCGTACAAGGGGCCGGCTATCAGTCCGTCGGACAAGCCGAAACTCATCGATGCGATCCAAAACTATGTAAGCAAGTCGGACTGGAAATCAGTCATCACAGAGATGGAAAAACTGTATACGGTCGATCCCGATCCCATCATCCGCGTCCGTATCGGAGACGCATACCAGAAACTGAACCAAAAGCCCCATGCCGTGCGTGAGTATCTGGCGGCAGCGGACCTCTATGCAGGGAAAGGCGCGGTGGTCAAGGCTCTAGCCCAGTATAAACTGGCTCTCCGCGTTGATCCGGGAAATAACCAGGCGCAGGAGCGGATCGAAGCGCTTCATTCGAACAAAACGGTGAAGGAAAACCGCACAGAACCTGTAGAGAAGGAAGCTGTTGCGAAAGAATCTCCAAAACGCGCAAACAGCGTTATACCGCTCTTTGCCGGCTTCTCGCAGGAGGAGTTCAACGATTTCACGAAGGTGATGAATGTTCACCCTCTTCCGGGAGGCTTGACGATCGTCGAACAGAATGATCAGGGGAAATCTGTCTATCTGATAGCGAGCGGATCTGTCAATGTTTACACGACACTACTCTCCGGAGAACGAGTGGATCTTGCTGTGCTCCGTTCAGGCGATTTCTTCGGAGAAATATCCTTTCTTACAGGAAAACCCCGGACCGCCACGGTCGAGACGGCGGAGGATGCTGTCATTCTGGAAATAACGGAAGACAAGCTCCGCGAGATAACTTCCCAGCGGCCCCATATCCTCAGCGTGCTTCAGCAATATTCCGATATGAGATCAAAAGGCACGACCGAGAAGATTCTCGGTTCGAATAAGTAGACATCCCACCTACAAGACCGAGGAGGCTTGCATGCTTCGTTCACCGGCAGTCGCAGGGTACTTTTATAAGGCTGCTCCGGAAGCTCTCAAAAAACAGGTTGAAAGCTTCATCGTAAGAGGAACGATCAAGAAGAAGGCCATAGGCATTGTTGTCCCTCATGCAGGTTTGATCTATTCAGGGGGAGTAGCCGGGGCAGTTTATTCTTCCATAGAAATTCCGGATACTCTTGTCCTCATCGGACCCAATCATACCGGTCTCGGCGCAGGGATCTCCATTATGTCCGGAGGAAGTTGGGAAACGCCGCTCGGCACCGTAGAGATAGATGAGGTCTTCGCATCTTCCATTCTCTCACAATCCCGGAGAATTCATGAGGACTCGGCTGCCCATCTCCGGGAACATTCTCTCGAGGTCCAGCTGCCGTTTATCCAATATTTTAAGAAGAAGTTCAAGATTGTCCCGATCCAAATGCTCGATACCCGGCTGGAAACCTGTCTTGAGGTAGGCAGGGCAATAGCGGAGGCGATAAACGTCAGTAGGCCAGGACCAAGGAAGAGGGAACAACCGCGTGAACAGTCTGAAATCAGCGAAGCGAAAACCGCTGTCCATAACGTTCTCATTGTAGCAAGTTCGGATATGAGTCACTACGAAAGGGCTGAAAAGGCAAAAGAAAAAGATTCAAGAGCCATCCATTCCATCCTGAACCTTGACCCCGAAGGTCTCTACCGTGTGGTCCGCGATTATGAAATTACTATGTGCGGATACGGCCCGACTGTCGCAATGCTAACTGCCGCGAAAATGCTCGGAGCCAAATGCGCTGAACTCATCAAATACTCAAACTCAGGAGAGACGAGTGGAGACTATGAAAAGGTCGTCGGATATGCTGGAATATTGATTATGTAACCGGTTACTTACCACGGAATTTTACAACCTAATTCCCTCTCTGTTATCGCATAATAATGCATAAAAACAAGCACTTTTCGCTTGGCATGCCTGTTGCATATAATCTTATCAAATGAAATACTTTCATACGTTTCGGAATTGACTACTTTTACCTTCCACCTGCCCAACAGGAACGTTATTTCTCCAAACGGTTTGTATCGGTGAAATTAATATCTTAGCTATGGGCAGATGGATGGCACAAGCTTTGAAGTTTTCAATCTGAATCACTGATTGGAACTTATGACAATTAGGCGGTTTTATGAAGTTGACGGACATCATAAGAAGTGAGAATCGCCAGAGGGGTTATACGCTTCTGGAAGTGATCGTTGCGACAAGCATCATCGCAGGCGTGATGCTGGCGATTTTGCCTCTTGTTGTGCAATCCTTTAGCGTGGACAAACAGACTGCGTACAGGGTCAAGGCTCAGGCGCTCACCGCACAAAAACTTGATGACATTGTATCTCTGAGCAGCGTCAGCAATATTGATTCAAATGGGAATCTCGTATGTGATTGGACCTCGTCCAGCGGAGTTTACTATTCTGATGTCACTGATTTAGAAACTGGGCAACCGACAACCCCGAACGTGGTGACTGCCTTAACGAGAACCTGGTACATTCAGCAAATTCACCCGACGCCGCCAGCCACGCCGCCGGACCTGTGTTTGGTCACCGTCACCACCTCGTTTTCCTATCAGGGCCAGACGAGATCCTTTACGTTAGTTTCGGAACGGGGAAGATAACATGCTGAAACTAATTTTTTCAAAAGTCAACAGGACCTCTGGGATGACTATGATCGAGATGCTGGTAGCACTATCAATATTCAGCATCATCATGGCCGTTTTTTATACATCGTTCAGTTCCACAAACCAGAGTGTCAACGATCTGGCTGTCAAGCAGGAGATGACACAGAAAGGTCAGCGAGTGCTGGATTATGTCAGCGAGCAATTGCGTCTGGCGGGATTATTTATTTCAGCGACACCTTCCATCCAATTTTGCAGTACTACGAATACTGTCAATTCGTTGATGCTGAATCCAACCAATTCAGCCATGCTGACATATACAACGCCGGAGACGGAGGCAATTGCCTATCTTACCTCCGAACGGATAACGACGAATGCACCGAGCATGCCGTATCTGCAGACGTTTCTGTCCGCTAATTCGGGCGTTAATCAAATGACAGCTAACGCGGCCAGCAGCACGGTGACGCCTGCGTACCTGTACCCTGATGGTGGTGTCACGACTGCCAACGCCCGTGCCTTCATCACACTCGACACCCTTCAGCCGAATCTCGGGACCCTTGTCTATGAAATTACTAATTATAGCGGGAGTACGCTCACCCTCAAATCTCCGTTGACTCAGAACGTAAATCAATACAGCAACTTTTACTCGGTGGTCTTGAAGGAAATATCAGTAGATGCGAACAGGAACCTTATTCTGACCAGGTGGGACAATAGAAATGCACCGTATACGCTCTGCAGCGCCTATTCTATTCCTCTTATCGCATCTCATGGACCGAACAATGCATTGGGCGGTGTTGACGGATTTGTACTAGAGTTTGTCTTGTCAAGCAGTGGCAGCATTACCCAGCAAGCGACACTCGCCGCAGACGGCAGCGATATTGCGAAAGTAAAAGAAGTTAGTTTCTGGCTTCTGCTCCGTTCCGACTTCCCGGCAAGTACAAGTTTTGTGAATAAGAGTGTTTATACGCTGGGGAAAACAAATCCGATTACCATTGGACCATTTAATGATAACTACAGAAGGCTACTCCTGAACAAGTCCGTGGAGGTCAAGAATGTCGGATATTAAGCGTCGGCCTGGTGAACGGGGGATCGCGCTGGTGATAGCATTGCTGCTTACGGCAGTCATCGGCTTAATGGCTGCCGCCCTGTCCTATACCATATCCTCCTACTTGAAAAATCTCGCGACGGCCAGGCAAAAAAACCAGGGCTACTATTTGGCATATGCCGGGAGTGAAGAGATGCGAGACTACCTTTGGAACAACAACTGCGCTCCGCCTTCCTGGTGCGGCAACCTGTTAGCCGCAAATCCTCTGGACTCTTCGTACCAGAATCGTACTCAGCTCATGGTTGTAAATCCAACGCTGAACGCCGCTTTAAGCTCCAACTGGGGTGCATCATCATGGAACTTCTATCTGAAGGATAACAATGATGGTGATGGTAATTATAGCAATGATAATGACGGGATTATTCTTGCCTCGGTAATGGCAAAAGACCCGAACAACAACACCACGACGACGATCGAGGCGATGTTTATCTTTAAAGCAAACAACAATATCTACTCTCAAGTTGGTGGAGCCCCTGATAAATCAGGCAATACGCCACAAACTGGATCAGGACAAAATTCGGGTAATGTGAGGCAAAGCATGTAGCTGGCAAAGCTGGCTGCTGATATCGTATCTCAAAGACTGATGGAAAATACAGCAAGGAGTTCGGAGGTGTGCTATGGAACGTTCGCTTAAATATATTATCTGGTTCGTGATTATGCTCTGCATCACATGCGGATCAACGCCTGCCTATGCGAATACCATGACGTTTCCCGCAGGCTCCTATATCATTCCGCAGGACTACTGCTGGCAGCCCAACACGGATCCGAAGATGATGACGCAGCCTGCGGGCTGCGATCCGAACAAAAACGACCAAGGCATTTTCCAGAGCACAGGGCTCATCTACGATATCTTGCAGGCAGGTTATCCCGTTTACTGGATCATTAACCCAAACAAAGTAACGCTCATGGACGTCGATGTGGCAATAACAAAATCCGGCAGTGCACCAGCCGCCACCATCATGCATAGCGCAATGATCAATACCGGCGCCTTAACATCAGTCCAGTATATCGGCGGCCCTTTTGTCATCGATGCGAACACCGTTGATGCCACGGTAAAGGCTTTATTCAACAAGTACGCGAACGTGAAGATCCACCAGTCCAATTACGATTTTTCTGCCCAGGTGGACAAGGTGCTGAGCGGAACGCCTCCGACGGTCGCGGTCCTCGGACAGGGCGCAACTCAGATTCTTACAAATTATCTCTTCGCATCAGGGCTTGCGAACGATCTATACAGCATATTCAATTACGTGTCCGACAATGATATCGCAGGGGCTCCCTACAGCACAACGCATCCGAATGGAGTTCTCGGCGACTACCAGCTTCTCTGGGCACCACACTGGCAGATCGATCTGGACGGGATCTCCGTCGCGGAAGAGCACGCTGTGATCAATAATATTTATAATTTCCTCACGGCAGGCAATGCGGGATTTTTTGAATGCGCATCGATCCAGACCCTCGAACGCTCGTATGACATAGGCGGCACTACCTGTCCAGGCAGCAGCTCACGGACCTGTCCCAATGAGGACCTCACAGGCCCCACATCCGTTCCAAACTATCTCACGGGACAGGGGCTCCTTACAAGTCCGACGTTCAGCAGCTCAAAGGGCAGGATCGAGGAGAACGGCGGAAACTTGCCTTCAAGCGTGCCGAACAATCTCGTTTTTGAACACGTAACCGATCCTCTTGCGCAGTGCGGTGGCTGGAATTACATTCCCGTTACCGGCCTTACCGAGGACATACGCGCCAGTCAGCAGCAGACCCCGTATTACACCTTTAACTCGACCGTTGAGAGGTATATTCACGACCCGGATTCCAGAACAATTACCGGATATTCTCCCCAGGGGTACAATTATTTTCTTGGCGGCAGGGTAAACGGCAGCCCCACGCAAGGATTCGTCGCCTATCTTGGCGGACACCAATACGCCGCATGTTCAAACAACACCACAGCGACACCGGTTGCAAGAAGTTTCGAGTTCGACTTCAATGCAGCCTTGGTCCCGTCTACCATCGTAACCGTGGAAGCAGTCTATTCAGGCTGCACAGAAGGAAGCACCTGCCCCAAGGCAATCTTCAACTTGATCACCATGCAAGGGTCGTACGGCAGCGACAACACGTTGTATGTCGACACGGATTCCGTACAATACGGCCCCCTCTACGGATCGGATGGTGTCACTGTCGTAGGGTATGCCCTTACCAATATCATTATAGGGAACAGCAACACGTCAAACGGCCAGACCATTACGAGCATCAATGTGACCTATACTGGCAATCCCTCCACGACGATCCTTACCACTATGTGGGACACCTCCGACATGATAAGTCCTCCGGACACCACGGTCTGTACTCCCAACGAACCAAGCACTGCGTCCTGCAATCCCGTTCAAGTAAAAGATTTTAACTTTACGTTCAGCGCACCTCTCGCAAGTACTTCTACGGTGACCGTGGAGGCCGTATACGGCTCCTGCACTGCCGGGCCGACCGGCAACTGCCCGAAAGCTTCATATAACATCGGCACAGGGCTTGGAACGCTCAAAAATGACGGCAACATCGAGATCGACATGTCGCAGGTTACTTATGCCAGTAATTCGCTTCAACGCGTGGAGATCAGTAACCAGAACACCTCGTCTACCCAAACGCTCAATTATTTCAATGTTTATTTCCCCGGTAATGGAATAACACAGCTTACGACGGTTCAGAATGTAACTTCGTCGCCGACGACAGTCTGTACGTCGAATTCCTCTTACACGACTTCGCCGGTTGCTTGCCCACCGCAAACTATTACGCCGGTAGTTTCCATCAATCAATTCTATTTTAGTAGTAATATCTCATCGGGCACGGTAACTGTCGAGGCTATATACGGTTCATGCACCGACCCCAACTGTCCAACGGCTAGTCTTAGTGTGGCTACGAGCACTGGAACATCAAAGTCGGACGGCAATATTACTCTTGACCTGACTGGCGCGATATTTCACACGGTGAGCGGAAAATATATTCTCGATAATGTAAAGCTTACCGACTTGACATCAGGCAGTATCAATATTACGGGCTTCTATGTCACTTTCCCGGGGACTACAAATAAATTGACGAGCGTCTATAATAATGGCACAAGGATATGGAACAACGCCGGAAAAACAAGCAGGGCATACGCAAATCCACTTTCTCCTTCCGATACCCTTACTGTAAACCCTGCTCCCACGCTTGGCATATCGTTTGCTCAGGCTCCGTCCAATCTAAGCATTGCCCTCGGTCCAGCGGTCAGCCAATGCACGATCCAGTGGGCGAACACCAACACCTGCGGGATGAAGTTCGTTTTGAATACTCTTATCGGCCTCCAGTTTCAGCTTATCCCCTACGAGTATGACAAAGCAGGAGGTATCACGAACAATAACACCCTCTACCGAGCCGATTTTGAATATCCGGGGTATAAGGGGCATGTCTATTCCATCAACATGCTGGCCGATCCGGCAATCCAAAACTGGGATGCGGCCAAAACGAGTACCATGCCCGTCGCAGGGTCTCAGAACCCTCCTTCCTCGTCAAGCAACAATGTATCAAGGTTTATTTTTACCAATTTAACCGGCACCACTATTGTCAACTTTGACATTACGAATGCCGGCTCGGTGCAGTCGGATCAAACCAAGCTCTGGTATTATCTCGATCCTGCAAATAAAATGACCCTGCCGACGGTTGAGGCACTGATAAACTCCGTGAGGGGCCGAAATAACGCCAGTTCGACGAATATTGTAGGGACAGGGGAAATGACCAAGAGGCTCGGCGGAATCGAGCATTCCACACCGGCCTTGATGGTAGAAAGCCCGCTCGTTTCAGGGGCCAATGAGGGTGTTCCTGTTGATTCGAATGGGAATAAGTTGCCCAATAGCAAGAGAGACCAAGTGCTCTTCGTGGGAGCCGATGACGGAATGCTGCACGCTTTTTACGCAGGGTCATGGGATCCAACCTTGAATGGCGGCGCCGGTGGCTATAACACTGGATCGGGCAAGGAAATTTGGGCATACATCCCGTCGGGACTCCTTGGGGCGCTCCAAAATGAAACGTTCACGAACTGCAGCCCCGGAGGCACTACACCTTGTCCGGTGTTTTCCGTTGCGGTATCCGTGGATGGTTCGCCGGCACTGGGTGATTTCTTCGTTTCTCCGGACGGTAAACCGACAACCCCGAAACAGTGGAGGACAATCCTCACGGGGACAGCCAAGGTCATGATACCGGGCGGCACCAATCAAGCCGTGAACCAGGGTATTATCTTCGCTCTGGATGTTTCTAATCCTTATAATCCGCAGGTATTGTGGGAGAAGAGCTATCAAAATATTATTAGCGCTTCAAGTAACACGGCGCCGGTTAATTACTATCCAACGGGCGAGTTCCCTTCAAGCTATATATCGACTGATTCAACTGTCACGTTCGACCCGAACATGGGGAACGCTCAGAGTACTTCTATTGGACGAGTTCAGGTAGGCACAACACTTGACACGTATGTATTTCTTACCTCACAATGGATCCGCCAAGTGAATATCGGCACGACCAGCGCGCCGCAAAATGTCTGGGGATTAAGCGTGTTCGCTTTGGACTTTTTCGATGGCAGTCTGAAGTGGGAAACGAAAATACTGTATGATGGTAATGCAGAAGGGGTCAATGAGACGCCCCCGGTTCCGGCTTTAATGGATTACGGTAATAACGGCACGTACAACTTCGTAATTTTTGGAGATATGGAGGGAAGGCTCTGGATCCTTAATACGCTGAACGGTACGAGCCTGATCTCAGGTGGTCAGCCAGCATTTGTCGTTGGAAATGGAGCGAATGAACCGATAGGCGTTCCGGTGGCGCTTTCCGGTCATGACATCGTGTTTGGAACTGGTGGCAGGGACAGCCTCACAGGGGAGAGTACCGCTGTATATCACCTTTTCGCCATCAGCATAGACAGCACGGGAAAAGTAACGAACCTCTGGAATCCACCCTACGCCCTGAATCCCGGAGAGAAGGTCTGGAGTTCTCCGGTGATTGACTCGAGCGGCTATGTTTATGTCGGCACTGCCAGTGGATTCACCGATGTAGGCGCGCCCAACACGGTAGTTTCGAGCAGCACGGGAAGGTTCCTGGTCTTGAGTTTATCGACTGGAAAGCTCGCTACGGACTCCTCGGGTAATGCCATTACTCCTATTTCTCTGAGCAGTGCCGTATTGGGCAATATCGCGGTAGAAAACAATCATGTGACTATCCAACTTTTTAATGGTCAGGTGAACCAGATCGGTTCGAACGCAAGTACAAGCTTTACATCGAACATTGTACCGCAAAACCCGGTGAGGACGCTTTGGTGGAGGAAGCTGTAGGCATGGCAAAAAATCCCGAGAATGCAGGTTTTTCACTTATAGAGTTGCTCGTTGTGATTGTGGTAATGGGTATTCTTACCTCTATTGCATTCCCGGTAATATATAAAGCCTTCCTGTCGGGTAATACCGTCCAGCGGGCGGCAAAGCAACTGGAGGCGGACTTCAAAACAGCACAGAATATGTCAGTCAGTATGGGTGGGGGTGATATGAGCAACGGTGTGCTGGTGCGGAGAAGCGTCTTCGTCGTTTTCAGCACCTCAGCCAACTCATACCAAACATACACCTATGAGGATACGAACGGCAATGGGGTGAGGGACGCCAATGAAGCTACCCAGGTCGGCACCACCATGGTGCTGCCGAAATCCGTGATATTCGGCACTGCAGCCGGAGTAACGGCCAACGCATGCTGGAACAATAGTACATCAGGGACCGCCTTCGGCGTCAATGGCGGACAGCCGGGAGGTAGTGTTCCGCAAGGCTGCGGTGGTTCATCGCCCTGTGTGGAAATAGATTCCAATGGGTTTCCGGTGCCCGATAATGGCAGCGCTTTGCAAGTCGGAGGAACAGTATATCTCACGAACAACATTGACACATTTGCTGTCAATATGAACGCAGCTGGCCTTTTAACTGTATGCAAATGGCCGCAAGGAGCTGGGGCATGGGAGATCGTTCGTTAAAAATCTTGGTAGTTGCCATTGTTGCATGCGTCGTTTTTCTCCATGCCTGTGAACGTTCCGATAAAGCCGCGAGTGCCCCCGCTCCCCAACCTCCGGTTTCACCGCAGGTGGCATCATCCCAAATCGTTGAAAACAAGTCAAGTGAGGCCGTAACTCCACCACGGATCGTAAGACTCAAGTTACTGCCGACTGCACCGCGAAAGGGAGACGAACTCCATGTGGAAGCTGAAGCAGACAATAGCGGTGATGCTTCAGTTACTTTTCGCTATCAATGGAGCGTAAATGGAAATATTCTGTATGCGGAAGATGGGCCGAACTTGAAAGCGCCGCTCGTGAAAGGTGACAAGATCGTCGTTGCTGTGACCCCAGAAGCAGGGGGAGTCCAGGGGACAGCATTAACCCAGACGACGGTCATCGGTAATTCCCCGCCAATAGTGAACCCAGCGCTCACTGATGTTGCCATCGCCGGCAACCACTATTCCGGCAGAATCCAGGCCCAAGACCCGGATGGAGACCCTCTTACCTATGCGCTCCTTGAGGGACCTAAGGGAATGACCATAAATCCAAGTACGGGTGAGATAGCATGGGATTTCAAGCAAGAAGACGCGGGTATGCACACCGTAACGATATCTGTCAAAGACAGTGATAATGCGGAAATGATCCTATCGCTGCCGCTGAAGCTTGAATTTGGCAGTAATGCGAAGGAAACCGAAAAACAATGAGCCCGATAACGCGAAAAAGATCGGGGTTCCTCCTGAAGAGCAAAATGCTGTATTTTATTATTTGTTTGTTAAGCATGACCAGTACTATCAGCTTCGGCAAGATCGGAAGCGCTTATGCATCTATGGAAGATAATGACAGAACGGATTTCGGACTCCTTATGCCTGCAAAGGAGGTCGTAGAGACCACTCTTGTCGATATTTTGAAAAATCAAACTATCCTTGGTATAACCAGATGGGCTGCAGGTGACGGGGAGCTTTGGTGCATAGTCACTGATGGCCGTAAATTTTTTAGCGGCCGCTGGCTGCCGAGCAGACATCTTCTTTTTTACAAGAAAGCAGGAGATAAGTTAATTCTGAGCTACGAATATGAAACGATGGATCGGTTTTCATCGTGTTATTCAATGGAGGAGTCTGGAGGAAAGCTCTTAACCGTTTGGGATAGCGGTGATACCCATCATATCGTCATTTTTGCAATCGTCGAAAAAACACCGAAAGTTGTCCTCATGACGGGATCGAAAGCGCTTCCCGAGATCGTTGATCTGGATAACGACGGAATCGCAGAGATTTTAATCTGGAGCCGGAGTTATGAGGTTGGTACGAGTGCGGAAGGCAACATTCGAGGCTACAAGTGGCAGGCAGCATATATCTACAAGTGGGATGGCAATTCTTTTACAATGGTTAAAACAGTGCCTTGGCAAACCAGATTGAATGCATTACAAAAGACATCACCGTAGTTATATGAATACCGGCTCCCGTGATAAACGATAGCAGACTGCGGTTGCTCCTTCGACAGAATATGAAATCATAAGCAATCACGGTACCCTCTATTTTCGAGAAAAGGCTCACCCGAAAAGATGCCGATAACCTAGGCATACCCCCCCTCTACCTTCATCGTGCCGGCTGCCTGCTTGCTAAAAATGCCCTTTTTTATTACCGTTACCGATGCAAAGACGTAGACTGCAATAAGTAATCTATCCAATGAATGACGAGTGTCTTGAAGCCTAGCCAGGTTAGCTCGATTGATAAAGGCGTGATTTGCCTCGCGCTCCGGTCATATGGCGAATAGTGGTGATTACCAATCAGGGCCGAACCTACTCCACTTCCCATCGAGAAAGATTTCCTGAGAGTGGCTACGCGTAATACAGTAAGCCGGAAGGGCGAAATGCTAGAGACCAATGAACAGACAGGCTTTCCCTTCCGGGATATCAAGTGGGTCGAACTGACGGACGAATGAGGAAGAATTCCTGGTAAACTGCTCGTTTCGCTCACCTTTTTAAGAGGTTTTGGAAGAGGAGGCTTCTTTTTCATTCAAGACCTTGGGGTGCGTGGTAGATCCTGACCTTCAAGAGCATTTACTTCTTTGCCCATGGCATGCTATTATAGGTCTAAATATTTTCACGCTCTTCGATCAGTATCCTGGGAAACGCAATGCAGAGACCGTTTGTTAATTTGCTAAAAATGCAGTTATTTTTTATTGTTCTGGTCGCCCTTTCCTCTCCGGCCTTCGGCGCTGATATCAACCTCTTGCTTCAGCAACATAGCGCTGGCAACCGCGTAACCGTAACGGTTCAGAATTCCTCTGCCTCGGCAGCAGAGATAACGGCTATCGAAATTCTGCTTGATGACAAAATATATACAGCGCAGGGTTTCCCCCTCGAGATCCGCCCCTATACTGAGAGAGATATAGCCTTTACCGTAGCCTTGCCGAAACTTCCCGGATCCTATCCTTTGGTCGTTACGCTGAGATATCTCAACAACGGAACGCCGCTGTCACTGCACGATGTCGGATTGTTTCATTACCAGCGGCAGGCGCTCTTGCCCGAATCTTGCATTGCGGAGGACACTGCTATAACAAAAGAAGGGGAGATCATCATACGATCTTCAAATCCTGCCATTTGGATGCCTGTGCTGCCCGATGAAGTGCCAAGCATCGCCGAAGCAGTGCAGCAAGATCGCCTACTAGTGCATGTCAGGAACCAGCTGAGTGGATTCAATAACAACTATCCTTACTTTGCCGTTGCCAGCCAGGCACGAGGAGGAATCCATTATGCCGCTTTCTGCACGGGAGCGCTGCGAATAGGAACAGGAAGCCCCGCCGATACCTCGGGTAACGGAAGAATATCGAAATTGATCCTTCTCATAGCGGCAGCTATTTTTCTCATTACCTTCATCGTAACCAATAAACAAGCACCTGCGGAGGAAAGGATTGTTACCGCAGTCAATAAATATGCTAGCAGGTTGTTCCTGATCGTGATCTGCTATCTCCTTTTAAAGATAATAGACGACTGGCTGACACATGAGGCTCTCTTGAAGGATGGGGGGATGCTGTCCGCTATTGCTGCTCAATACCGTGCCTATAAAAGGAGCAATTTCAGCTACTTTTATTATTTTTTTGTCGACGCGTATTGTATCGTTAACGTCGTGCTGGTTTTGCCTTTTCTGTATTTCTTCGATGCAGGGAGTCCTCTTGAACACGACAAGTATTCGAGCCTGGTAAAAAGCATCGTTTCGCTCGCCAGCCCCTTTGCTGGACGCTACCATTGGGACAAAACATCACGCCTGGGGATGCTCACGGTATTTGTGAAATTATTTTATATCCCCCTCCTGGTGACGTGGGTTATCAATAACACCCTGTACCAGATCCATCTCACGCAAACATTTCATGGTGACCTTTTCTCCGTCAACGCATATATGGTTGCACTGTTTATCTATATCGATACGGCGATTTACTGCTTAGGGTATCTCATCGAATTCAATTTTCTGAAAAATACGATTCGGTCCGTTGAACCGACCGTGCTCGGATGGGTCGTTTGTCTTTGGTGTTATCCGCCTTTTAATAATTTTTCATTCCGAATATTCGATTTTGAGCTTATCTCAATTGCACGCAATTATCCACAATGGGTGAATGCCGTCATGCTGTGCCTTATTACAACATTGTGGGGAATATTCGCATGGGCTTCCGTGTCGCTTGGATGGAAAGCCTCGAATCTCACCAATAGAGGCATTGTTCAGCATGGTCCCTATCGCTTTGTACGGCACCCTGCCTATGCTTCTAAATTGTTTATATGGTATATTCAAGCTGTATTTTTTAGCCAATACTTTGTCGGCATATTATTCGGTTTCACCTTGATCTATATCCTGCGAGCATGGACGGAGGAAAGGCATCTGTCGAACGATCCCGATTATGTGACGTATAAGAATGCCGTGAAATGGTATTTTATCCCCGGCCTCATCTAGTATCGGCGGCTCTGACTGATCAGGAAAAAATATGGATTTGATTCTTGATGGATTCGCAAAAGCCTTTTCCCTTATCCTTCATCTTGATGCCGAGCTGTTTGGCATTATTTTGTTGTCCCTGAAAATATCCTGCATCGCGCTCTGTGTCGCAGCAATTGTAGGTATCCCTGCTGGCGCGGTCCTCGGCTTGAAACGGCTGCCTGCTCAAGGCGCACTCATCAGTCTCTTGAACACGTTCATGGGGCTTCCTCCCGTGGTCGTCGGCTTGTTCCTCTATCTCCTGCTTTCCCGAAGCGGTCCTTTCGGCGTTCTCGGTCTGCTTTATTCACCCGGAGCCATGATAATTGCCCAGATCATCCTTGCGCTTCCCATTGTTGCATCGCTCTCGCATTCGGCAATCATTAGCGTCGATCCCATCATTCGTCAGGCTGCCATGGCTTTAGGCGCGTCTCGGTTGCAGGTCACTTGGACCGTGATCAGGGAAGCGAGGTATGGTATTTTATCCGGTGTTATTGCAGCATTGGGAAGGGTCATGGCGGAGGTAGGGGCGATCCTGATCGTTGGAGGGAACATCGCTGGATTCACGCGCGTAATGACAACGGCGATTGCACTCGAGACTGATAAAGGAAATTTCGAACTAGCCCTGTCTCTCGGCATCATTCTTCTGGTCCTGTCGTTGCTCATAAACTCGCTGCTCCATTTAGTTCAGAAAAAGGGATTCTTACAGGCGGAACGATGGGTCTGAACCTCACTGTTTCTCATCTCGTTCAACGGTATAATGGTAAGGCTGCGCTTGACGACTGTTCTGTCGCCTTCACACACGGTGCTGTATATGCACTTATGGGACCGAACGGGAGCGGAAAGTCTACGCTCTTGAGGGCCTGCTCTCTACTGGAAACTGCTGATAGTGGAGAGATCAAGTACTATAACAGTGATAATGCTTTCAGCCTACCACATGATCTTTCGCTCAGGCGGAGAATATGTCTCGTTCTTCCCAAAATTGGCGTTTTCAATACATCGGTCTTTAAGAATATAGCATACGGCCTTTCTGTGCGGGGTTTTGGCAAGAAGAGCATTTCCCAACAGGTATACGAAGCTCTCGATGCCGTCGGTTTGAACCATAAGAGCAAGCAGAACGCCTTGACACTTTCTAGTGGTGAGACGCAGCGGCTCGGTATTGCGAGGGCCATGGTCATTAAGCCGGAAATTCTCTTTCTCGATGAGCCTACGGCATCGATTGACGAGGAAAATACGCGCATTGTCGAAGAGATCATCAAAGGGCTGAAAAGTTCAGGCCGAACAATGATCATCTTGACAACCCACGACCGCGAACAGGCTCTGCGCTTGTCTGATAGCGTGGTCTCCATGAGAAACGGCAGAATCCTGAATCAGCAGCAGGAGGTACCTTTTTAATATCGGTTTCACCATGAAGAACATTGCTTCCGTTCAATGACCTTTGCGTCATATGCCTATGCCTGAAAAACCTGAACCTTTCATAATTCTTGCATCAAATTCCCCGAGGCGCGGCGAACTTCTGCGCCAAATAGGACTTTCATTTGTGACTGCTCCTGCAAACGTCGATGAGCAAGTGCAGGCAGGGGAGTCTCCGGAAAGCTATGTAGTCAGAGTCGCTCTCGATAAAGCACGGGCTGCGGCTGCGATGGCTGGGAGCGGCGTAATCATCGCGGCTGATACAATCGTCGTGCTGG
>Ga0187779_10001067_pt1 | contig 17375 bp, 14 predicted proteins | sample 1015_Q2_SP10_10__FD_132435 | JGI IMG/M metagenome (GOLD analysis project Ga0187779, IMG submission 132435) | Tropical peat soil microbial communities from peatlands in Department of Meta, Colombia - 1015_Q2_SP10_10_MG | ecosystem: Environmental > Terrestrial > Soil > Wetlands > Peat | place... | reverse complement strand
TTTGATGACCTTCGGGGTTATGAAAATAATCAGCTCAGTCTTGTTATCCCTTGAGCTCTTCTCCTTAAAAAGCCATCCGATGAGTGGAATGTCAGCAAAGAACGGAACTTTCTGCATGGTGTATCCTCGATCGATGGTCAGGATGCCGCCGATCACCGCGGTCTCACCGTCTGAGAGAAGGATCTCCGTTGTGGCCTCGTTCTTGCGGATGGACGGCTGACCGCCAGCGCCCAAAAGCGAAGTGTCTGGAGCATTCTTGGTGGCGATGATCTTCATGAAGATCTTGTTGTCCGGCGTGACATGGGGGGTCACGGTCAAGCGAAGAAGGGCATCAATGAACTGTACCTGGGTTCCCGTGGCCGATGTCGTTTGATAGGGGATTGACTGCCCCTGTTCGATCTTCGCCTCTTTGTTGTCGAGTGCGCTGACACGCGGCGATGAAATGACCTTTCCTTCACCCGTCGACTCCATGGCCGAGAGGATGAGGTCGAGGTTCAAGGCCTTGTTGAGAGAACCGAAAGTGAACCCGACTGCTCCACCTGATCCCTGCGCTACCGCTGCAGGAAGATTCACGAAAAAGTTACCGGAGCCTGACGGCGTCGTTCCCATGGAGGGTCCGCCGGTCACAGTTACGGAGTTAGGGAAATTCCAGCCCGTGGCATTTCCATGTGCCGCATCATTCTTCGAGGTCCCACCCCACTGGACTCCAATGTCGCGGGTGAAGTTGGTTGAGGCTTCGATTATCCTCGCCTCTATCATCACCTGGGCAATGGGCTTGTCCAGAATCTTGACGAGGGTTACAACCTCATCCACGTTCCGCGGGATATCCTTGATGATGATGGTGTTGGTCCTTTCATCAACTACGCTCTCGCCGCGGGCAGACAGGGACTTTTTCAGCGTAGGCTCAACCTCTCTCGCCTTTGCATAATTGATCGCGACAATGCGGGTGATTAGGTCTTCCGCCTTCTTTTTCGCTTCCTTGGCTCTCGATTCATCCTCGGACTCTTTGGTCAGGGCCCCCACTGAAGCGATCCGGAGGATGTTGTCCTCAAGAGCATAACCCAAGCCGTTCATCCTGAGGATGATATCCATGGCCTGGTCCCAGGGTATATTGACCATGCGTACCGTCACCTTCCCCTTGACATCGGGAGAGAGGATCATGTTCAGGTTCGCCACTTCGGCAAAGAGCCGCAGCACGTTTACCAGGTCCGCATCCTGCAAATCGAGGGATATTCTCCTTCCCGAATACTTCCCGCCACCTATGAGCGATGAGGTCTCCGGTGCGGCGGTCTCAGATTTTCTGGCTTCTGCGCGCTTTGCTGGCGCAGTTGGGAGAGGCGCGCTAGGAGGAGCGACCGCCTCCGGGGCCGGCGGAGTGATTTCCTTCTCTGCTGCAGGGGATTTCTCTGGCTCTGCCGGAGCTGCCTTCTCCTGCGGAGCATTTTCCGCGGACTTGGGTGCCGGCGCCGCTGCGGTGGTCATGGCAATGATGAGCGTATTACCCTCGGGTTTTGCCGTGTATTCCATTGGTCTGGTGAGATCGAGCACAACGCGAACCTTCTGATCGGGCGCGGCATGCTGGCCTACACGGACCTTGTCGAGTCCGCCTTTTCGCACGGGGATGACACTTGGCCTGACCTTGCTCCTTGTACCGGGGATATCGATAACGAGTTTCTTCCCTTCCACCATGAAGGTGCTCGGCACCATCGTACCATTCGCTGAAATGACCACCTTGGCACTGCCGTTGCCTGCAGTTGCCTTGACTGCGGTAATGATCGATGCTGTGCCTTTCTCTGGTTTCTCCGCGAGAGGTTTTTCTTCTGCGGGCTTCTCTGCAACTGGCACCTGTTCCGCTTTCGGAGGTTCCGGCTGGGGCACCGGCTTGGCCGATTCGAGCTCGGTCTTCGCAACCTCAGCGGGCTTGGCGATCTCAATGATGAGCTTGCCGCTTTCCTGATAGAGCTTGGTATCAACCGGCTGAGAGAGCGCGATTTCAAGCCGTGCAATATTATCAACCTGACTGGGGGTGATGTCCAGGATAGCCCCTTTGTTCACACTTATCTTGTCCCGGAATTTATTGACGTCCGCGTCCGAAATATCCACTACAAGCCTGAGTGGCTCGCTAAGTTGATATGACGTGTATTGTTGGATGGGCTGGGCACCTTCAACCGCGATCTCGGTCTTGCCATCCACATCGCGGGATTCGATCTTGCTGACAACGACCGACGGCCCCTGTTGACTCCCCGCCGCCGGAGACTTCGCAGCACAGCCGTGCACCAGCAGAGTGAGTGAGATGAGGATCATCAACCAGAACATACTACGTGGTTGAGAATACTTCATGGCGTCTCCTCCTGTTTTTTCCGGAGTTCGACTACAATCTCCTTGCGTTCAGTTTCACCCGTATAGGTTCTATATTTTTCTTCAACAACCATCGTGTTTTGCGTTATTTTCTTTACCACCCCGCGATTGGGGCCGAGAATAGCGCCAACGCGGACAAAATAGCCTTTTCCGTCCGGGCCTTCAAGCATTGCATTATACCCAAAACCGCCCCAGATGATCCCCGTAAGCTTGAACTCGTTGATGTTATACCGCTCCAGCGGCGGACGGTCGCCCCCCTTCCCTTTATTGCTTTCCTTGATGATGATGGGAGCAAATGGGTCGCGCCGACCACCCGGATTATAGGTGTATCCCGGTTCGTGCTTCTCTTCCGCCTTGAAAATCTCCGTCCTGACTGGTGCGGAGACAATAGGCTGTTTCTGCACCGGGGCAGAGGCAGGCTTCGTCGGCGCTTTCTGCGGCTCGGAACAGCCGAAAAGCGCAATCAGCGCTCCGGGAAGGATCATCGCCGCGCCGGCAAAAGCCAATCTATTGAGCTTTCTTCGTTGCTGGTCCCGCTGCAACATCTGGTTTTTTCTCCACTGCTGCAAAAGTCATAGCCGTACAGCTTGTTTTGATCTCCATGTTACCGGTTTTGCTCATCGTGGCCGAACCCATTCTGAGATTCAGCATATTTACAATCCTCGTCAGCTTGCTCACCCTGTCGAAGAATAGCGCAACATCATGATACCCGCCGGTAAGGTCCATGTTGATGGGGATCTCTTCATACAACCCGCTCGGATGGGCCCTCCGCTTATCCGGCCTCCAGAGCTTGAGCGAAAGACCCGACTGGCTCACGAGGCTCTGGATCTGCCGGAGCAACCCGGACACCTCGGTCTCCGGAGGAAGTTGCGCAGTAAGCAACTGCAGCTTTTGTTCGAGCGATTTCACTTCGGCCCTTAATTCGTCGAGCTTCCGTATCTTCTCGTCATTCGCCTTTATCGTGACCTGGATGCCAGTGATATCCTTTTCGAGCTGCTTAATCTCCGTGTTCTTGGGGATATGCACCTGCCAGATAAAAAGGATCACCAGGACGCCCAGAAAACCGAAAAATCCAACTACCCTTGTCTTGGACGGGATTTTCTGTATCTGGGCCGAGATCTTGTCTATAGCCTGCGCCATCATGCTCCCTTAAACGTAACTTGCAGCTTGTATGTATAAATCTCAATTCCTTCCTGCACACCCTGTACCGATTCCTGGAGGAACACATCGGTAAAGAAAGGAGAAGCCTTCAGGTTGTCGACGAAATGGACGATGTCGTTGTTCGTGAATGCGGTACCGTCAATATCAACCTGACCGTACTTCTCCGACAGAGACTTCAGGTTCACGCCCTGAGGAAGGGCCTTGCTGAGCTCGTCCAGAAGCCGGACAAGACTGCCTTGGTTTTTCTTTAGCTGTTCGATGACACCGATCTTGTCAGCAACCTTCTTCCTCTCTTCCTCGACTGTTTTCACTTCCTTGAGCATGTTGTCTTGTTCGCGTATCCTTGCTTCCGCCGCAGCCTTTTCCCGCTGTAGGGTCTCAATGCGGCTGTTCAGCTGGGTCCAGAAGTACCAGAAACCGATTCCTGACAGTATCAAAAGGAGAGCACCGAGGACCATTTGCTGCTGAAGTTCGGTGATTTTCTTTGGAGGTTTTCGTTTAGTAGGAAGGAGGTTTATTTTGATCATCTGTCCCCGGGCCTCCTCATCGCAAGTCCCACAGCAACTGCGCACTGTGGGCCTGCCTCCTGCAGCGCTGCAGGGTTAAAATGCTTCGGGTCAACCCTGATGTTCTTGAATGGATTCGTGATCTCCACGGGAATCCCTATACGCTCGGAGAGGGCAGAGATAAAATTTCCGATCCGCGCGCATCCGCCAGAAACAAGCACACGGGAAACACTGTCGCTTCCCGTCGTGGACCTGAAAAAATCGAATGAACGCTGCGTCTCGCCCACAATATCCTCGGTCACCGAGGACATCACGGTTGCGACGTTGCTCGCATCTAGCCCCTCAGCGATTGATCCCCGCTTCACCTTTTCGGCGTCCTCGTAGCCGAGGCCGAACTCTTTCTGGAGCGCCTCGGTGTAGCGGTTTCCGCCGACCGTGATATCACGAGTGAATATGGACATTCCGTCTTTTAGAATACTGATATTCATGACCGAGGCGCCGATATTGAGCAGCGCCGTGATGCCAGTGCTCATTTCGTAGTTGAGCTCGTACATGTTCGCAAGCGCAAAGGCGTCCACATCCATAACGACGGGCTCTAGGCCGGCTTCCTTTACGAGGTTAACATAGTCGTTTATCTTGTCCTTTTTCACAGCAACAAGGAGCACATCCGCCTGCCCCTCGGCAGCGCCCGGACCAAGCTTCTGGAAGTCGACATTCACATCATCGATGGAGAACGGGATGTACTGCTCCGCCTCCCACTTGATGGACTCGGCAAGCTCTTCTTCGGTCGTGTCAGTGACAGATATACGTTTTATGATGACCGAACTACCAGATACTGATATTACCGCTTCTTTGGCTTTGACGTTCTGTGCAGCAATGAGCTCTTTGATTGCATCGACAACGCGTCCGGCATCCATGACAGCGCCCTCCACGATCACTTCAGGCGGCAGCGGTACCATGCCGAACTTGACCAGCTGATAGGTCCCCTTGGATCCCTTCAGCTGCACCAGCTTGATGAACGTGGATCCTATATCGAGCGCTATCGGTTCTATTTTTCTTGATAAAAGCATTCTTGCTCCGACAGTAAATCCATTTGCATCACATTGCGTTCTTGCTCTTCATGATCTTCTCGATATCCTTCAAGTTCCTCTCATCATACACGCGCCATCCCCGCCAGTCACGTCCGACTCCCATGAGGCGCCCCTCGCTTTCCCATCTGAAGAGTGTCGCGCGAGATATATCGAAGCGGTCGCATATCTCCTTGGTTTTGTACTTTTTCAGAACTTTTCGTTTAACCATGGCGCCCTCACTGGATAGCTTACTTATAATGTTCATAATAAGTATAGTTATGATGATACTGAAAAAAAGTAGGTTGTCAAGATTTTTATATTTTTTCTATCTTATCGCAAAAATTCCCTATATCTTTAACGGCAAATTGCAATAATAGGAGTAATACGAGATGTTGTATTAGGAAACCGTGAAAGCACTAAATGTAGGGGCGTTTGCTTCATTATTATGCAACGTGGAGAAGAATGGTGAAATAATGGCATGCGCTGCCAGCCATAACAAAGAGATGAAAAATCCCGTGGCCATAGGAAAACCTCTTGCCCAGAACGTAGAACACGACACCGACTGTATAGAACAGTCCGCCGGCAACCATCCCTATCAAACCCTCAACAGGGAGGGCCTGCGCAAGCGGACGGATGGCTACGACGACGAACCAGCCCATCAGGAGGTAGATGGCAATCGAGAGGATGCTCCTGCGTCTCGCAGACAGGAGGTCCTGGAGCATTCCGATGAGGGCCAGTCCCCAGATGGTGCCGAAAAGCCACCATCCCCAGATTCCGCGCAGAGTAACGAGGGTAAAAGGAGTATAGGTCCCCGCGATGAGAAGGTATATTGCGGCATGATCCAGGGTTTGGAATATCGCCTTGACCTTTCCCCGCGTGATATGGTAGAGCGTAGAAAAAAAATAAAGCGCCACAAGCGTGACGCCATAGATGCTGAAACTGACTGTCCTCCAAGGATCGCCTCGCTGTGCGGCGTGCACAACGAGCACCACCAGACCTGCGATCGCAAGGGTCGTTCCGATCAAATGTGTAATACTATTTAGGCGCTCACCCCGGTACATGTGTCAACCGCTGATCATTGTAGCATCATTATAAGTGCCAGGCAATGAGCATCCTCTCTGCAGGGAATAAAAAAAGGAGAGGCTTATAAGCCTCTCCTTAAGCGGGGTACCGGTTTGTTTCCTAAACATCTTCCCCGTGCGGTGTAGCAAAGGACGCCGAGCGACGGGCTGCCATATCCATGAGCACGCGCTCGGTGCCGAACCTGCCCTGCTCGTATTTTCGGATCTTCAGCTTCTCCCGCGCTGTATCGATGAGCTTCAGGGTAAGTTCGAGGATCTTCCCCGGGTCTTCTTCAAAGTAGAATCCGGCGGTAACCATGTCCCACCACTTGTTTTCCATGATATCTTTGAGCGTCTTGCTGGCGCTGACCGGCGAACCGGCCCCAAATATGATCGGCACGCCCGATGCCACAAAGTATGTTCCAATGGCGATTGCCTTTTCGCTCATCCACTCAGGCGCAATACCCACTGCAGGTAGGCCGCCGATATCATCACCAAGCCCGCCTGCCTCTGCAATATGAGACGCTACAGTCAGGATGCGTGAGTTGTCCACGCAGGATCCCATATGGAGAACCGGCGGGATCCCGATGGCCTCACAAACCTCACGAAGACCAGGACCGGCATTTTCGAGCGCCATCTCTGGGGTCATGTAACCAGCCTTTGCCGATGCCATAGCCGAACAGCCGGTCTGGACCACGAGCACATCGTTCTTTATGAGCTCGCGGGACAGGAAATTGTGCATGCTGTCTTGGCTGATGCGGGGGTTATTACAGCCCGCGAGGCCTACAACGCCGCGGATACGGCCAGCGATGATTGCGTCGTTCAGCGGCCTATAGGAGCCACGATACAGGCCTCCCTGCATGTATTCGATATATTCGTCCGAAAACCCGGCAATCACATCTGCCGGTCTGATTTTGACCGGGGATACGTCTTCCTTTTTACGGTTCGGGAAGTTATCGATCGCGAGACGAACGACCTTCTTTGCGAGATCCAAGGCATGATGCTCTTCGTATTGAATGTGAATGGCATCCTTCATTTTCCCCTTGGGCGTCGTGGTCACGATCTTGGTGTGATATTTCTTCGAGAGTTCGCCAATGGCCGGCATGATGCACTGCACGTCCACCACCATGGCCTCGACCATTCCGGTCAGGATGCCGAGCTCCTGCTGCAGGAATCCTCCGGCCGTTGGGATACCGTGTCTTACAAGGATTTCATTCGCGGTACAGCACATGCCGACAAGGTTCACACCCTTGGCACCCTTGGACTTTGCATAGGTATCCAGCTCCTGGTCTTCAGAAGCGACAACGAGCATCTCGGCAAATGACGGCTCATGGCCATGGACCACGACGTTCACGTAATCTTCCTTGAACACTTCGAGGCTCGCCTTCGTCCTGACCGGCTTTGGCGTGCCAAAGAGTATGTCCGATATGTCCGTGCCCATCATGGAACCACCCCAGCCGTCGGCGAGAGCCGCACGCATAGCGCCCAGCATGATGTTATTCGCTTCCTGGTCCACGCCCATAGTAGTACGGTGCATCATCTCGACCACTTCTCTGTCAATGGCACGGGGGGCTATGCCGAGCTTCTTCCATATCTCCTGGCGCCTTTTGGGAGCGCGGGACAGGTACGCAAGCTCTCCCCGCTGCTGGCCAAACTGATCCAGGAATTTGAGTGCCACCTTCTCAGCTACATCGCTCACGGACTTGCCTTCGACATTGATACCAAGATAACCGGCAACCCGGTTGAGCTTGCGAACGTCTTTAATTTGAAAGTCCTTGGCCTCACCGCGCGCAACAGCAAGTAAGGTGTTGGCGAGGTCCCGTGCATGGTCAGAGTGTGCTGCGGTACCGGCAGCGACCATGCGCGCGAAGTTCCTCGCCGTCACCACCGGCAAGGAAGCGCCACAGACACCCATCGCCTCATCTTCTTTTCCGACGAGACGACAGGGGCCCATGTGGCACATTTTGCAGCAGGCGCCCTGGTGGCCGATGGGGCAGGGTTTTAACCTTTCAGCACGTTCAAATGAGGTCTCCAGTTTTTTCAGTCCGGCTACCTTGAGCAGTTTCTGGGCGGCCGGATCGACTGATTTCAGATCTTCTTTCATGATTGTATTAAACTCCTTTCGCATGGAGGGAACGAAACCCTCGTCCTAAGGCTGTGCATTATATAAAAAACAAAGCAAAAAACCAGAAGTTGTTTTGGCAGACAATTGTCTTTGCCAGATTATTTCTGAAGTATCGGCTGTTTGACTTCTATAACCTCAAGCACGGCCGAGCTGGAGAGCAGCCCCTGGTTCATGGCCAGAAGAAGCACTTTCGTCGATATCCCGTAGGGCTTCGCTGCAGCGACCTTCACTGGTTTGAATGTTCCAGCTCCAATCTTGCCGGTCTTAACTTTCTTCACGAGTGCCGCGACATCCTTTGCCTTGAACGCCTTGGTCTTGCTTACAGCAGCCGACACTTCTGCCGCAATCTCCACTCCGTCCTTACTTTCAGCGGCAGCCGGATTCGCCTGTGCAAAAACCTTCTTCGTGCCGTAAGTATTGATGATCGTGCCGTGCTTCTCGAACAATGCTGTCATGGGAAGCACGAGGTCAGCCTTCTGTGTGAGGGCACTCGCATGGCTTGCCTGGACGATGAGAACATCTGCCTTGAAGTCTGCATCTGGAACATTTCCCGCAATATAGAGAACCTTCAAGCCCGACTTCATCTCGCTGTAGCTCTTTCCCGCATCTTTAATCTTTGCATAACCCGGACCCATGGAGGGGAGGCAGCCCATCTGCATTACGCCCAGAGCATTTGCTTCGAGCATGAGCGGCATGACGCCGGCATTCTTAAGAAGCGCGAGGTTCAGCGCCTGGAACGACGCGTCTTCATTTGCGGAAATGCCAGTGCCCAGGATGACAACTGGCTGCTTGGCCGCAACATAGGCCTTGGCTGCATTCGTGATCTGCTCAGATGATACCCCCGACGTTGATGCGGCGCTGTCTACGCTCACCAGTGCTTTCCTGAGGGCATCGAGTCCCTTCGTGTCCGTGGCCAGGCCTTCTGCAAGAGCGGCCGACATCATGCCTGCCAGAAGCGCCGTATCAGTGCCGGCCTTGAGCTGAAGCAGGATGGCGTTCTGATGATGCGCGAGTCCCGTCTTTTCCGTGCTTATCACGATGACCTTCGCGCCTGCCTGCGCCCTTCTGCGGATCATCACATCAATTTCCTGGAGCGACTGCTGTTGCTGAGACGGGTCAGCGCCGATTACTACGACACAGTCGGCAGTGGAGAGGTCTGCGTTAGACGCAACAGCGATACCCGCATCGCCGTAAGCCGCGCGAAGTGCGGAAATCGCTCCGCCTGCATAGGAGGATGCAGGGGTGTCGATATTCGTACTTCCTGCGACGTTGCGGGCAAGCTTCTGGACCGCGAAGGCCTCTTCGTTCGTGAGCGAGCCCGAGGCGATGAACCCCGCATTGGCGCCGGCCTTCTTGAGCGCGTCAGCAGCGATCTTCAAGGCCTCGTCCCAGGTGGTCGGCACAAGCTTGCCGTCCTGCTTCTTCATTGGCTTGGTGATTCGGTTCGCAGACTTGAGGGAATCAAAGCCGAAACGGCCGATAGCGCAGATGTACCCATTGCTCTGCTTGGTGTTCACTTTCACGATGCGACCGTCTTTCTTGCTGACGACGACGCTACAGCCCGAACCGCAGGCGGTGCAGACAGATTCGATTTTTTCGAGGTCCCATTCCCTGCCGTGCTGCCAGCGGTCGCGCTCCATGATCGTGTTCACGGGACAGGCTTCCACGCAGGAGCCACAGAAAGTGCAACCGGATTCATGAAGTGGTTTGTCCTGTGCCGTCGATACCTTGGTCGTGATGCCGCGGCCCATGAAGTCGAGCACGTTCGTACCCTGCTCCTTGCAGACCCGCACGCACCGGCCGCAGAGGATACAATAGTTGTTGTCGATAGTGATGAAGGGGCTCTTATCGTTCAATTCATAGTTGAAACTTTTGCGGCCGAAAGACGATTCGCGGATGCTGAGGTCCGCCGCGTAGCGCTGGAGGTCGCAGTCGCCAGCCTTGGGGCAGGTCATGCAATCGAGCGGATGGAAGGACAGCACCAGGTCTGTCACGAACTTCCGGATCTCCTCTACCTTCGGGGTCTTGGTCTGGACCTTCATGCCCTCCTTGGTCCTGGTGGTACAGCCCGTGACCGGCGTCTTCATGCCTTCGATCTCCACCATGCACATGCGGCAGGCGCCCACGCCGCGCAGTTCCTTGATATGGCACAGGTTCGGGATGTGGATCCCCACGGTCGCGGCTGCGTCAACAAGGGTCATCCCCTCCGGGACCGATACGGCCTGTCCGTCAAACTCCATGTTCACCATCTTGGTCGTCATAGCATCCTCCGAAAAACAGCTTCGTTGAATCGTACAATGGAAATTAGAAGTGTTTAATTATTTATTCACCTATTGCAATGATCTCTGCTTCATTATCTCGTTGCTGGAAACACTGCATCCGATGTGTCATGGATGGAGCACGCCGGGGCCTTCCCGGTCAGCTTTCCGCTGACGTCGCAGGTGCAGACCAGGGTCCTCACTGGTTCCTTGGCCGTCTGCTCTCGTTCTTTCTCCACGACGATGACCGCCCCCTCCGGGCAAACCTTGATGCACTCACCACAGTGCGTGCAGCGCTTCTGCCTGACGCGGTAAGGCGTGAATCCCGTCTTGCCCGGAACCAGCTTCTGTCCCTCAATAGCGAAGTCCTTGCATGCCTCGCGGCACTTGTCGCACATCGTGCACTTGTCGGGGTCGATCTCGTAGCGCACGAGCGCTGCGCACTCAAGGTGTGTACAAACGCCGTCGATATGGCGAAGCAGGTCGTCTCTGTGCTGGGCTAGGAATGCTGCGAGGATGTCGGCGTGGTCCTTGCCCTTCTTGCACATACCGCCTTCCTTCACGTCCTTTGCGATGCGTTCGAGGAGCGTGGCGTCCTTCTTCGAGCCGCGGCCCGCCTGAATGGCCTCGAAGATCTTCACGGCATCGAAGATCCCGAGCTTGCAGGGATGGCACTTGGAGCACATACCGTTCTTGGAATCGTCATAGTAGAAGAACGCGAGTTTGGCCCGCGTGGCATTTACCGGGCACTTACTTTCTTGCTGCGACATGGGCCCCTCCTTTTTCGACGACAACGGCCTGCGTTGGGCAGACCGAGTAGCACGCCTTGCATTTGGTGCAGTAATCCTGGTCGATGAAGAACTTGTCCCGCAGTTCGACCACCGCATCGAAGGCGCATGCGGTCTTGCACAACCCGCAGAGGATGCAATGCTCGGGCAGGATGCGGAAGGTTCCGAGTCCCTGGCATCGCTTGGCCCGACAGAATTTGTCATTAACGTGCTCTTCGTACTCTTCGCGGAAGTATTTGATGGTCGAAAGCACCGGGTTCGGAGCGCTGTTGCCGAGACCGCAGAGTGATCCGGCCACGACCAACTTGCCCATCTTTTCAAGATGCTCGATGTCGCCTTTCTCCCCGCGTCCTGACGTGATCTTGTCGAGAAGCTCGTACATCTGCCAGGTGCCGACCCGGCAGGGAGGGCATTTTCCGCAGGACTCGCTCTTGGTAAAGGAGAGGAAGTACTTGGCTACATCCACCATACAATCGTCTTCGTCGAGAACCACCATGCCGCCGGAGCCCATGATGGAGCCCACGGTCGCCAGGGTATCGAAATCCACAGCCATATCAAGGAACTGTGCCGGAATGCAGCCACCTGAGGGACCGCCGGTCTGAACAGCCTTGAACTTCTTCTCCGGGTTCAGCATGCCTCCGCCGACATCGAAGATGATCTCCCGGAGCGTGATCCCCATGGGGACCTCGATGAGACCCGTGTTCTTGATCTTGCCGGTCAGGGCGAACACTTTCGTGCCTTTCGATTTCTCGGTGCCAATCGATGTGTAGTAATCGAGTCCCTTGGTGATAATCGTCGGAACGTTGGCAAACGTCTCAACGTTGTTGAGGTTGGTGGGCATATTCCAGAGGCCTCCCGCTGCCTCAGAGAGCCGCGGAGGCCGGGGACGCGGCATCCCGCGCTCGCCTTCGATGGAAGCCACCAGCGCCGTGGACTCGCCGCAGACGAACGCGCCGGCGCCTTCTTTGATCTCGATGTCGAAATCGAGGCCGCTCCCAAGGATGTTCTTGCCGAGGAGACCGAGAGCACGTGCCTGTTTGATGGCGACGCCCAAGTTCTTAACAGCAAGGGGGTACTCATGCCGCACGTATATGTAGCCGTGCTGGGCACCGATGGCATAGGCATTGATGATCATACCCTCCATGACAGAATGAGGGTCCCCCTCCATGAGGGAACGGTCCATGAATGCTCCAGGATCGCCTTCGTCGCCGTTGCACACTACGGCCTTTATCTTGGCGCCTGATTTTTTCGTATGTTCCCACTTGAGCCCCGCCGGGAAGCCCGCGCCGCCGCGGCCCCGGAGGCCAGATTTCTTGACGATCTCGACGACCTCGTCGGGCTTCATCTCGGTGAGTACTTTTGCCAGACCTGCGTATCCATCCTCGCGGATGGAATCGTAGATATTGCAAGGGTCGACGATTCCGTTCCGGTGGAGCGCTACGCGCTTCTGCTTTTTGTAGAATGGAATGTCCTGCATCGCGACGTTTGGGTCCGCAAGCGGAACCTCTCGGTACAGCTGTTTCCGGTAGGGCACTCCACGCAGGACCGACCCGGAGAACAGCGCCGGGATATCGGCCACTTTCACCTTCTGGTAGAAGGTTTCCTGCGGCTCCTGGATCATGACCGGACCGCGCTGGCAGAAACCCTGGCACCCGGTCTTCACGATTTCGAGCTCAACGCCCTTTGCCGCCGCTTCTTCCTCGAACTTCTTGACCAGCTTATTCGAACCCGATGCCTGGCATGCTGTACCGCAGCAGACCCGAACACGGTGAACATCCTTTTCTTTACGATCGTTCTGGAGCTTGGCGCGAAGGGCCTCAAGCTCACCAACGCTGTTCAGCCGCTTAAACGTGAGTTCCATGTTCACTCCTCGCCATCGTAATAATGTCATCCACCATCTTGGGTGTGAGCTCGCCGTAGAGGTCCTGGTCGTTCACTGTTGCCACAGGCGCCAGAGCGCAGCACCCGACACAGCCAACGGTCTCGAGCGTGACCGAACGGTCTTTCGTGGTCTCGCCCTCCTTGATACCGAGTTTGTTCTCCATCTCGGTGAGCACGGCCTTTGCTCCTCGCACGTGGCATGCCGTACCCATGCAGACCTTGACAATGTTCTTGCCCCGTGGTTTAAAGTGGAAATGTTTGTAGAACGAGGCCACACCGTAGACGTTGTTCAGAGAAAGCGACATCCTCTCCGCGATCATCTTCATCGCCTCCTCCGGCAGATAACCTACCTTTTCCTGCACACGCTGGAGCACCGCGATGAGCATACCCCGCTGGCCCTGTAGATCATCGAGAACAGCATCAACTTTTTTCAGATCTTCCTGCTGGAGCACAATATCACCCCCATCACCTTAATACGCGCAAGTCGTAATAATTTTAATTACTTCAATTTTTCAATATCTTACCACAAAGCAAATCATTGCCACTTTTTGTAACTAAAAGAGCATTATTAACAAGGATTGCATTAAAGGAGCTTTCATATTAACAATGAGCCGATAAAAAATCAAGCGAAAATGATATTAATAAATATCATAAGAAAATTATATTTCTCTATCACGGAAACGTGAAACGGAAACAAATTGCGCATAGGTCGAACGGGGACATACGCGATTGACAGCCGTTCATACTCTTGCTATTATTTTTACAGGCGATACACCAAGGAGAAGAGATTGATCAGTATTCTGGCAATGATCCTTGCCGGCGGCAAGGGGGAGCGGCTCCATCCTCTCACCATACATCGCGCAAAACCTGCGGTCCCCTTCGGTGGCATCTACCGCATCATCGACTTTACCCTTTCGAATTGCATCAACTCCGGCATCCGGAAGATCGCCGTGCTTCCGCAGTATAAATCCCTGTCCCTCGACAAACACCTGCGACTCGCGTGGAATTTCTTCACCGGCGAGCTGAACGAATACATCATCTCCGTTCCGCCTCAGCAGCGGGTCGGGGACCGATGGTACCAAGGGACTGCCGATGCCATCTATCAGAATATCTACATGATCGAGAAGGACGCGCCTGATCACCTGCTCGTTCTAGCGGGCGACCACATCTATAAGATGGATTATGCGGAAATGTTCAGGTTCCATCAGGAGAAAAAGGCGGATGCCACGGTTGCTGCTATCGAAATGCCGAGAAACATGGCATCATCATTCGGCGTCATCGAAGTGGACGACGACTGCAGGATCATAGGGTTCGAAGAAAAGCCGAAGGACCCAAAACCCATTCCCGGCCGGCCGGACATGGCATTCGCGTCCATGGGCGTCTACCTGTTCAACACCAAGAAGGCCATCGAACACCTGGAATTCGATGCGCTCCAAGACACAGCGCACGACTTCGGCAAGAACATCATCCCCCAGATGCTGAGTACCGATCGCGTCTGCGCCTATAATTTCAAGGATGAGAACAAAAAGGAAGCGAAATACTGGCGCGATGTCGGCACCATTGATGCCTACTGGGAAGCCAATATGGACCTCGTAAGCGTTGATCCGCAACTCAACCTCTATGACAAGGCCTGGCCTATCCGCACCTACCAATCGCAGAACCCGCCGGCTAAGTTTGTGTTCGCACAGGAGAAGAAGGGCGGTAGGCTCGGTATCGCTCTGGACTCAATCGTCGCGCACGGTTGCATCGTGAGCGGCGGCCGGGTGCAGAATTCAGTGCTGTCTCCGAACGTGCGCGTGAACAGCTACAGCGAGGTGCACGATTCAATCCTCATGGAAAATGTGGAAATCGGCAGACACTGTCGTATTCGGAAGGCCATTATCGATAAGGACGTAAAGATCCAGGCGGGTAGCGAGGTCGGTTATAATCATCAGGCAGACAAGAAGCGCTACCATGTGACACCCTCGGGCATCGTTGTGATCGCAAAAGGGACGGACGTTTCGGATGAAACAGGGGTAAAGCTGGCTGAAAAGACGGGATGAGAGTCCACCTGGGACCCGGAATGAACAGGGACCGGCTGACGTTAGCGTGCCGTTGATGTGGACGAATTGCAGTGAATAGAATGGGCGCGGATGGACACTTTCATCCGCTTTTTTATTCGATCGGGGATGGCGCAGTTTTCCATGTCCCGTGTATATCATGGTAAAAGGCCCATCACGCATTTGATGAGAGGGGGAGGTCTTATCGCATGCACCTTACTCAGGAAGCAATCGATGCCATTGTCAAGCAGGCCACTGTCGAATATCCTTCCGAGTGCTGCGGAATCGTGACCGGCACGGACACTCTCCTGCGGGTTCATGTCCTGGCGAACATTCAGGACAGGCTGCACGCTAAAGATCCCGAGATGCACCCCCGCACGAGCCGCGAGGCCTATGCCGTAGACCGTAACGAGGCCGAACGAATCATCGTCGAGGCAACGGGCAGAGGCGAATCGATTCTCGCCTTCTACCATTCCCATATCGACTGCGGGGCCTACTTTTCCGCAATGGATAGGGAGGTCCAGACCGTCTTTGGAGAACCCGAGTTCCCCGACGCCGTACATATAGTCGTGTCGGTGCAGCACGGCGCGATCCACGAGATCAAGGGATACCTTTGGGACGGGAGGAAGAGGGATTTTATGGAGGTGGCGGTGCGCTGAGTACGCGTCGGCCTTCTCGCCTCGAGGGAATTGGTCAGCGATGAGGTCCAGCATGATTCCGACGCGACGGTTCTTGGACCGCCCTTCGTAGGCGTTGCAATAGGGCTACTCTATCACGCTCATGATCTCATCCAACGGCTTCCTCGGCCTCGCCGGCGGGCTCTCATCAGGCACGCCCACAGGCAGGAGCGTCACAATCGATCTCTCCTTGCCGAAGCCCAGAAGCTTCTCAAATGCTTCCTGCGCCACAAGCGGTCCCGTCATCCAGCATGAGCCGTAGCCGAGCGCGTGGATGGCAAGAAGCATGTTCTCAATGGCCGCAGCCACACTTTGGAGCCCGGGCAGGGGCCTGAGCCTCTTGATATCCTCAGTAGAATATCCCATCTTCGCCAGAAGCCGGTCTGTTCCCGCATCATAGGCCTCCATGAGCACGGCGATCACCACGGGCGCCTTCTCGAAGAAGGTAAAATACGTACCCTTGTACGCCGCGAGTCGCTGGGCCTGCTTCTCGCTTTCGGCATAAGGGATCATTCTGTCAACCATTTGCCGGGCGGCATCGGCCATCTCATTTAAAACGGCACGGTTCTTTATGACGATGAAACTCCAGGGCTGGGTGTTATTCGCAGAGGGCGCAAGCCTGCCCGCGTCAAGGATCTTCTTTATGTCCTCGTCGGGAACAGGTGTCTGCTTGAACCGGCGTATGCTTTTTCTTCCTTGAATGGCGTCGAAGAGGTCCATGGTTGATAAGCCCTGCGACGAAGTTTATGGTGTCACAAAGTAAATCAAAAATGCAAAAAGAACGTGTCACGCCTGTTTTTCCTGAAGTCCGCGTGTTTTGGCGGTAAAAACAATTTTTACACCATCACCGCCAGGTCGCGTATCAGTTTTTCCGAGTCCTTCCACCCAAGGCAGGGATCGGTGATGGACTTGCCGTAGACGTTCTCCGTCACTTTCTGAGCGCCCTCCTCAATGAAGCTCTCGATCATGAACCCCTTGATCATCGCCCTGAGAAATGCTGAATGCTTACGGCTCCGCATGACCTCCATTGCGATCCTCGGCTGTTCGGCGAACTTCTTGTTCGAATTGGCATGGTTCGTGTCCACAATGATGGCGGGATTAATGAGCCCCCTTTTCTTGTATGCCTCCGCAAACCAGATGAGGTCCTCGTAGTGATAATTGGGGACGGTCACGCCGTGCGGGTCAACAGCACCCCGCAGCACCGCATGGGCCAGGGGATTTCCGGCAGTCTTCACCTCCCAACGGTTGTAGCTGAAAATATGGGGCGCCTGGGACGCCTGAATGGAATTCAGCGTTACCTCCATGTCGCCGGAGGTGGGATTTTTCATGCCCACAGGAACATCGAGGCCGCTGCACGTTAACCGGTGGGCCTGATTCTCCACGGAACGGGCCCCGACGGCCACATAACTCAGGACGTCTTCGAGATATGGATAATTCCCCGGATAGAGCAT
>Ga0187779_10001066_pt1 | contig 17377 bp, 17 predicted proteins | sample 1015_Q2_SP10_10__FD_132435 | JGI IMG/M metagenome (GOLD analysis project Ga0187779, IMG submission 132435) | Tropical peat soil microbial communities from peatlands in Department of Meta, Colombia - 1015_Q2_SP10_10_MG | ecosystem: Environmental > Terrestrial > Soil > Wetlands > Peat | place... | reverse complement strand
GCCGGCGGTCGCCGCCGGATGATCGACGCCATCGGCTGGGTCGCGACCGCGCTGTTCGCCAGCTCCTACCTGTTCAAGCAGCCGGTGGTGCTGCGGCGAACGCAGGCGCTCGCCGCCGCGCTGTGGATCGTCTACGGCGCCATCATCCACGCCACGCCGGTGGTGGCGGCCAACCTGATCGTCGCGGGCCTCGCGCTGTGGTCGTCGTTCGGGCCGCCGGCGCGGCGGCCCGTGCCGGAGCCGGCCGCCTCGCGCCCGACGCCGTCCGCCGGAGACGCCTGAGCACGGCCCGCCGCCGCGCCACTCCCCGCTCCCGCGGCGCGATCGTGCTGCCGCCGCCCCGGCTCGGCCGGGGCAAGGCGCTGGGCGACGCCTTGCGCCTGCGCCGCACCACCCGCGAGATCGGCGCCCGCCGGCTGCCGCCGCAGCTGCTCTCGAACCTCCTCTGGGCCGCCTGCGGCGTGAACCGTCGCCGCGGGCCGTTCGGCCAAGCCGGCATCACCGCCGCCTCGGCGAGCAACTCGCAGGAGATCGACGTCTACGTCGCCATGGAGGACGGCGTCCGGCTTTACGACGCGCGGCGCCACCGCCTGTCGCGGGTCGTGGCGGACGACCTCCGGGCGCTGGCGATCGGGCGCGGCCAGCGGGACATGGTGACCGACGCCCCCGTGCAGCTCATCTACGTCGCCGACGTCCGGCGGCTCACGCACACCAGGGGCTTCCAGGAGCCGGGCCTGCACGACCCGGAGATCCAGAAGGCGTACTACTTCGTCGACACCGGGCTCATCGCGGGCAACGTGTACCTCTTCGCCGCCTCCCAGGGGCTGGCCTGCTGGTTCCACAACTGCGACCGCCCGGCCCTCTCCAGCCGCCTGAAGCTGCGCCCCGAGCAGCGGGTCCTCTTCGCCCAGACCGTGGGATATCCCGAGTGACGTTCACAACTCCGGCAAACGCGTAGGTATCATCCTCTCGAACAACTGTGCGAATTCGCACAGGTCAATGGCGCACAACGCATTACGAGATCCCGTAGCACTCGCGCAACGATGTTGACAACCCTGTTGACAACTGCGAGCGAAGCATTAGTAATGGCCCCTAGCTCATTGGCGGGCAGGGGGTTAAGCAGTGAGAGATAATATGAGTGCTCCGGGCGTCGACACGGACGCTGATCGCGGCTACGCGCATCCCGGCGTGCTCGTTTCGACCGAGTGGGTCGCGGAGAATCTCGCCGACCCGGGCGTGCGCCTCGTGGAGTGTGACGAGGACGTCCTGCTCTACGAGACGGGACACATCCCGGGCGCGGTGAAGCTGGACTGGGTGCACGAGCTCACGGCCCCGGTCGGTCGCGACTACCTGACGCGCGAGCGGATGCAGGCGCTGCTGCGGTCGAAAGGCATCAGCCGCGAGACCACGGTGGTGCTCTACGGGGACCGGGACAACTGGTGGGCGACCTTCGGCTTCTGGGTGTTCCGGCTGTTCGGCCTCAATCATCTCCGGGTGAGAGTGATGGACGGCGGCCGGGCGCGCTGGACCGAACAGGGCGGCGCCCTGTTCACGCAGGTGCCCCGCTATCCGGACGGCAACATCACGGTGGGGCCGCGGAACGACCGCGACGTCCGGGTGTTCCGCGACGGCGTGCTGGCCCACGTGGCCGAGCGGCTGCCGCTGGTGGACGTGCGGAGCCCCGAGGAGTTCCGGGGCGAGCGGGTGCACATGCCGGACTATCCCGACGAGGGCGCGGTGGCCCGGGGCCACATCCCCGGCGCGCTGAGCATTCCCTGGCAGCGGGCGGTGGATCCGGACACGCACTGCTTCCGCCCGGGGCCGGAGCTCAGGTCCGTGTACCGCCTCGAGGGCGGGCTCAAGCCGAACGACGACGTGGTCACCTACTGCCGGATCGGCGAGCGCTCGTCGCACACCTGGTTCGTGCTGACCTACCTGCTGGGCTTCACGAAGGTCCGCAACTACGACGGGTCCTGGACCGAGTGGGGCAACCTGGTCGGCGCGCCCGTCGAGATGCCGTAGCCTCCGCGCGGCCCTCCTACCGGTCGCGCCACCTCGCGCTGAAGATCGCGGCGTGGGGCATGGCGGCGCCGCCGGCCCCGTGCGGCCACGCGCCGCGGTCGAAGTCGACGCCGGGCCGCCGGCTGCCGGGATCGCGGAAGGTCGAATCGATCGACAGCACCCCCGCGACCGAGTCGAACCGCGCCATCAGCACGCGGTGATCGCCGCGGCCCGACGTGAGCACGACCCGGTCGGCGTTCGGCTCCCGGGCCGTCCAGTGCGGGTGGAAGGTCGAGTCCACGACCAGCGCGCTCGCCTGCCGCGGGTGCCGCGGATCCGCGAGGTCGAAGACCAGGTAGGTGTGCGCCGTCCCCACCGGCATGATCCACCAGTGGCCGAACAGGAGCGGCACGCCGCACCCGTGGTCGGCGGGCTGCGGGAGCGACAGCACGTGCTCGATCCTCGGCGCCGCGGTGCCCAGGCCCGACAGCAGGAAGAAGCCGCAGTTCCAGGTGTTGAGGAACGCGGTGCTGTCGCCCGGAAGGAAGCGCACCTCGAAGGGCAGGTGCGACGTGGAATCGCCCGCGATGCGCGGCACGGCGAGCGTGCGCACCAGCGAGAGGTCCGAGAGCCGCCACACCTGCACGACGTCGGCGCTCGGCACGTCGTCCATCGGGCTGCTGGTGGTGACGATGCGGTCGGCCGCCGGCGCGACGTCGAGCGAGTAGGTGCGGATCGGCGCCGCCGGGAACGCGCGGTCGGCCGAGCTGGCGCTGCGCACCACCTTCCCGGCCGGCGAGAACAGCACCAGGCCTCCCGGGTTGCCCGGCGTCTTCCCGTCGCCGTACTGCAGGGTGGCGACGACGTTCCCGTCGGCCAGCCGGGTGAAGCTGTGCGGCTTCGCGAAGCCGGGGATGCTGTCGATCGTCGCGGCGACGCGCGGGGCGAGCGGGTTCGCCAGGTCGAACAGGAACGTGCGGCCGGCGGCGAAGCCGTTGGCGAACAGCCACCGGCCCGGCGCGGGCATCGTCATCTCCGAGTGGTGCGGCATCGTCATCGTCGCACCGACCGGCGCCGACGCCACGACGAGGCCGTAGGTGGGACTGGCGGTGTCCGCGTCGATGACGGCGAGGAAGTCGCTGCCGCCGGCCTTCGGATCGTCCACCCCCGCCCAGGCGAAGACGTACGAGCCGGACGCGGCCGGTGCGGCCGGGCCGCGCCGGCAGGACGGGGCGGCGGCTTCGAGGCCGAGGATCGCGAGCAGGACCGCGAGTCGGCGCGCGGCGGAACGGGTCATGGGGCATCCTCTCGATGGCGTGGAGGGGCGTCGGTCCCAAAACTAGCGCGCCGGAGTGGACTTCGCGCCGGCTTCGCGGCATCGTCCGGAGTCCCGCGGTGCCGGCTGCCCCGGCCAGGAGGCCATGATGGCGGAGTTCGTTTCCCTGCTCGACGAGACGATCGAGGGATGGTGGGACGTCCGCAACGGCGTCATCGCCGAAGTGGACAACATCCCCGCCGGTAAGTTCGACTTCCGACCCGTGCCCGAGGTGCGCAGCGTCCGGGAGATGGTGCAGCACATCCTCGAGATCGCGATGATGATGACCGGCGAGCTGACGCGGCCGGACACCAACCTCAGGCGCGAGCCCTGGCCGAAGCTGCTGCGGCGCTACGCCGGCGCCGCCTACGACGCCTCCACCAAGGCGCAGCTGCTGAAGCTGCTCGGCTCGCAGATGAAGGACGCGGAGAAGAAGTTCCGCGCCGCGGGCGAGCTGGCGCTGCTCCAGTTCCACACCCGCTTCGACGGCAAGCAGGGCACCAAGTTCGCCTGGTGGCACCACGGCATCGCCCAGGAGGAGTACCACCGCGGTCAGCTCGCGACCTACCAGCGGCTGATGGGAATCGTCCCGGCGCTGACCAAGGCGATCCAGGGCGGCTGATGCGGGACACGCGGGAGGCCGGGGTGCTCGCCCCGGCCTCCCGTTTCACCAGATGCGGACGCCGCCCGGCGGATGCGGACGGCTCTACTTCAACGCTCCGGCGGCGATGACCTGCCGGCCGTCCACCGCCAGCGTCGCACTGCTCACCGGCACCGACAGACCGAAGCTGCTCACGTTGCTGCCGCCCCAGCCGGTGTTGTCGCCGGTGCCGACGGTGACGGCGCCCGCGGCCATCCACACGATCCGCCCGGAATTCGTCGGCAGCTGCACCGCGGGATTCACCCCCAGGTCGACGTAGGAGAACATGTCCTTGCCGCCGGTGGACGCGTCGTAGACCGCCCGCAGCGGGTCGAGGCCCGACTTCGCCGACATGCTGGTCAGCTTCCCGGCCGAGAAGTGCAGCACGAGGCTGTCGATCATGGTCCCCTGGAAGACGTAGCGGTCCACGACGACCGTGCCCTCGGCGCTGCCGAGCACCGCCGGCGCGAGCAGCTCGCCCGCGGGGAGCCAGGTGGACGACGCAGCGCCGCCCTGCCGCAGCTTCTCGGGCGTGAGCGCGCCGTCCGAAATGAAGGCCTTGGACGCGTCCACCGCGAAGGTGAGGTGGGTGCCGTTGGGGGCCGTGAGGGTCAGCGTCCGGCCGCTCGCGAGCGCAGCGCGGAGCGCCGCGCCCCTGGTGCGGAGCGTGTCGGGCGAGAGGGCGGCGGCCTTCCAGAACGCGTCCGCAACGTCCGCCTGCGGCCGGCCGAGCCGCGCGGCAAGCTGCGCCGTGGGATACAGCCCGTTCCCGAGGGAGACGAGGCGCACGCCGCGCTTCAGGAACGCCTGGCCGACCGGGATCCCCGCCTTGGCTCTCGCCGCGATGCGCGCCGCGGGCACGCCGGCCATCACGCTGTCCGATTCGCCGTAGTCGACGGCGATCTCGGCGTTCATCAGGTTCGTGAGCCCGAGGCCGAAGGTCAGCGTGGTGGTATCGAACGTCGCCGGGACCTCGTCGTAGGAGCGGCGGTCGGTGCGGTCGTCGGAGACGGTGACCAGCGGCTGGCCTCCCGCCTTCATCACCTCGATCGCGATGTTGGCGAGGAGGTCCCAGTCACGCACGCCCCCGCTGACCACCACCTTGTCGCCGGAGTGGATCATCGCCGCCGCGACCAGCGTGCGGGCGACATCCTGGTGGCCGGCGGACGGGGCCGCAGCCGCGGCCGCCGGTGCCTGCTCCTTGGCCCGGGTGCAGGCGACGACGCCGCCCAGTGCGAGCAGGGCGGCCAGCGGCACAACGCGTGAGCGCATCATGGGACCTCCTGGCGCGAAACCCGGCGGCGCCGGCCGGACGGCCGGTGGGCGTGGGTCGACGAGGGAATGGCCCCGAATAAGCCGCCGGCCGGCCGCGCGTCAAGCGGTCCGGCCGCAAGGCACGCCCCCGCTGGGGAGGCGGCACGGGCCCGAGCGGGCGGCCGCCCGCTACTCCCTGAACTTCGGCAGCTCGGGGTGGCGCCGGCGGAACTCCTCGTAGACGTGGGCGTCGGTGTAGTCGCGCATCTCGCAGATCCGCTCGCCCCGGAACCGGATCACCACGCAGGTGCGCTGGTCCATCACGTCCTTCGGCGCACCTTTGAGCCAGCTCCGCTCGCGGATCTCCACGATCACCCGCTCGTCGGCCGCGTACCAGTCGCGCCACACCTCCTCGGTGCCCCAGTCCGCGGCGCCGAGGCCGAACTCGCGGTTGGTGAACGCCCGGATCACCGCGTCCCGCCCGCGCCACTCGCCGCCGACGGGCGGCGCGCCCGCGATCCAGTACACGACGTCCTCGGTGAAGTAGCCGGCCACCTCGTCCATGCGGCCGGCGAACAGGGCCTTCTCGTAGGCGTGGGCGATCGCCAGGCGGTCGGTCATACGACGGCCTCCTCCCGGGGCATCAGGGCGTTGGCCTTCCGGCCGGCGCGCTCCATCGGCCGGGCCAGCTCGGCCTTGTGATGGTCCAGGATGGTCCAGAAGTCGAGCGCCCGCTCGACCAGCTCCTGCGCCGCGATCCGCAGCATGTCGCTGGCCTTCACCAGCCGGACGTTGTTCTCCATGTCCTCGGCGTCCCAGCCGCGCGAGTGCGCGATGAAGGGATAGGGCGGGAAGACGAACCCCAGCTCGCTCCAGAAGGTCAGCATCGAGCCCGCGACGCCCTGGATGTTGTCCTGGCCGCCGGTGATGATGAACGCCGCGGCCTTGTTGGCGATCAGCATGTTGTTGTGGATGGTGATCTGGTTCTGCACGCAGTTCAGCCGCTCGATCATCTTGTAGTAGAGCGACGACGCGTTGCCCCAGCGGATGGGCGTGGCCACCAGCACCACGTCGGCCCAGTGCACCAGCCCCTCGTACACGGCCGTCAGCTGGTCGTCCGGGTCGCGCTCGGTGATCGCGCACGGCCAGGTGCAGGCGCGCGCGGCCTTGGAGTAGTTGCCCTCGCAGTGCCGGAAGGCGAGCTCGCGCAGCTTGATCAGCCTGGTGTCCGCGTGCCGCACCTCGGCCGCGTGGCGCAGCGCGTGCTCGAGCAGCGCATCGCTCGTGGAGTAACGCGGGTTGGCGTCGTCCATCGCCGTGGTCGAGATCGCGAGCACCCGCGCCGGCGCGCCCGCCGGCTTGGGGTGCGCCTCGAGCAGGTGCGCCGGCTTGTGCTTGACGAGCTTGCGGGGCATCGCGGGCGGCGTCGCGACGTACACGCCGTCGGGCCGCTCCTCGACCTCGAACACCGGCACCTGCTCCTCGTCGTAGCCCTCCGGCCCCTTGCCGGTGACGACGCTGTACTCCCATCCGTGCCAGGGGCACATCACGAACTCGCCCCTGAGCCGCCCCTCGCACAGCGGCCCGCCCTTGTGGTTGCAGCCGTTGCCGATGGCGCGCAGCCGGCCCTCGTGCAGGAAAACCGCGATCGCGTGGCGGTCGAGCTTGACCGCGAACGGCACGCGTCCCTCGAGCTCGGCACGCGTGCCGAGCAGGTGCCAGGTGGGCATGGAGACCTTCCGGAATCCGGGTTCGCTCTATGGTAGCCGCGGGCCGCCGCCGCCGGAAAGTGGGGCGCTCGGCCGGCGTCCGGCGGCGCGCTTGACGGGACCCTCCGGGACTGGCGATTGATTCATCGGCAACCCGCCACACTCATCACATCACCACACTTCCCGCTCGCGCGGCAGGGGGCAGGATGTCGGGCGCGCTTTTCCGTGTCGAGACGGCGCGGGGGGACGACGAGCGGGCCGCGCGGATGGCCGAGGAGATCCGCCGCGGCCTCACGGCCCGGCCGCGCCGGCTGCCCAGCACGTACTTCTACGACGACCGCGGCAGCCGGCTGTTCGAGGACATCACCCGGCTCCCGGAGTACTACCTCACGCGCACCGAGGAGGCCCTGCTCGCCGCCATCGCCGGCGAGGTGGTCGCCCGGGTGCGGCCCGTCGAGCTGGTCGAGCTCGGCTCCGGCGCGGGGCGCAAGATCCGGCTGCTGCTCGCGGCCATGGCGCGCGCCGGCCTGCTGGAGCGCTGCGTCCTGATGGACATCAACGCGCGCTTCCTCAAGGAGTCCACCCACGCCCTCGCCCGCGACTTCCCCGGCCTCGCGGTGCACGGCGTCGTGGGCGACTTCCTGGGCGACCTGGACCTGCTCGGCCCCGGCGGCGGGCGGCTCGCCGCCTTCTTCGCCAGTACGATCGGCAACCTGCACCCGGACGAGGTGCCGCCGTTCCTCGGACGCGTGGCCGAGCACCTCGCCCCCGACGACGCGTTCCTGGTGGGCGTGGACCTGGTGAAGGACGTGGCCCGGCTCGAGGCGGCCTACAACGACGCCGCCGGCGTGACGGCGGAGTTCAACAAGAACATCCTGCGGGTGCTGAACGAGCGGCTCGGGGCGGACTTCGATCCCGAGGCGTTCGCGCACGTGGCGTTTTGGGACCCCGCGCGCTCCTGGATCGAGATGCGGCTGCGCTCGCTCAAGCTGCAGCGGGTGCGCATCCCGGCGGCGCACCTGGACCTCGCGTTCGAGGCGGGCGAGGAGATCCGCACCGAGATCAGCTGCAAGTACACGCGCGAGTCGTTCGCCGCCCTGCTGGCCGGCACCGGCCTGGTGCTGGACCGCTGGTACACGGACCCCGAGCGCCTGTTCGCGCTCGCGCTGCTGGGCCGCGCCGGCGAAGGCCGGACCCGGTGAACGCGGCGCCCGCGGACCTGCCGGCCCGGCTCGAGGCCGCCTGGGAGCGGTCCGACCTGGTCCTCGGCCTCCTGACGGAGGACGCGTGGCTCGAGCGGCCGATCGCGCTCCGGCAGCCGTGCATCTTCTACCTCGGGCACCTGCCCGCCTTCGCCTGGAACCAGGTGTGGCGCGGCGTGCTCGGCCGGCCGTCGTTCAACGCCGAGTTCGACAAGCTGTTCGAGCGCGGCATCGACCCGGTCGGCGACTACGTGCCCACCACCGTCGCCTGGCCCGCGGCGGCCGAGGTGCTGGCCTACCGGGACCGGGTGCGGGCGGCGCTGCGCGACGCGTTCGACGACGTCGCCGCCCTGGCGGCCGGCGACCCGCTCGCCGAGCGCGGCCGCATCTGGCAGCTCGCGATCGAGCACGAGCTGATGCACCACGAGACGCTGCTCTACATGTTCCAGCAGCTCGACGGCCGCTACAAGCGCCGGCCCCCGGGGCTCCGCGCGCCGGCGACCCGCGGCGCCGCGGCGCCGGCCCGGATCCGCATCCCGGGCGGCCGCGTCACGCTGGGCGCGGCGTTCGAGCGGCTGCCGTTCGGCTGGGACAACGAGTTCCCGGAGCACGCGGTCGAGGTCGCGCCGTTCGCGATGGACGCGACGCCGGTCCGGAACGCGGAGTACCTCGCGTTCGTGGACGCCGGCGGCTACGGCACGCGCCGGCTCTGGTCGGACGAGGCGTGGGCGTGGAAGGAGAAGGCCGGCGTACGCCACCCCACGTTCTGGGCGCGGAACGGCAAGGGCTGGACCTGCCGCACGATGTTCGACGCCGTGCCGCTCGAGGATGCGGCCGACTGGCCGGCGTGCGTGAGCTGGGCCGAGGCCAGGGCGTACGCGACGTGGAAGGGGATGGATCTCCCCACCGAGGCGGAGTTCCACCGCGCGGCGTTCGGCTCGCCCGCGGGCGCGGTGCGCGAGCACCCGTGGGGCGACACCGCCCCCTGCCCGGAGCACGGCAGCCTCGACTTCCGCGACTGGGCACCGACGCCGGTCGGGTCGCATCCCGCGGGCGCGAGCGCCTGGGGCGTGCACGAGCTGGTGGGCAACGGCTGGGAGTGGACCTCGAGCGTGTTCGCGCCCTACCCCGGCTTCACGGCGTACGCCCGCACCTATCCGGGCTACTCGGCCGACTTCTTCGACGGGAAGCACTACGCGATGCTCGGGGCGTCGTGGGCCACCGACGCGGCGCTGGCGCGGCGCAGCTTCCGCAACTGGTTCCAGCCGCACTATCCGTACGTGTTCGCCAAGTTCCGGTGTGTCGCCCGCGGGTGACGGCGCCGCCGCCAGCTGCCGCAGGGCGTCCGTCGCCCTCGCGGACGGCCGCTTCGCGCTCCAGGACCTCACGCTCGACGTCGCGCGCGGCGAGACCCTGGTGCTGCTCGGCAGGAGCGGATCCGGCAAGACCACGACGCTGAAGCTCCTCAACGCGCTGCTCCTGCCCACGGCGGGCGACGTGACGGTCGAGGGGCGCGCCACCCGCGACTGGGAGCCGCACCGGCTCCGCCGCCGCATCGGCTACGTCATCCAGGACACCGGCCTGTTCCCCCACTTCACCGTCGAGCGCAACGTCGCGCTGCTGCCCACGCTGGAGCGGTGGGAGCCCGACCGGGTGCGCGCCCGGGTGCTGGAGATGCTCGCCCTCGTGGGCCTCGACGCGGCGAGGTTCCTGCACCGCTACCCGCGCGAGCTGTCGGGGGGCGAGCGCCAGCGGGTCGGCATCGCCCGGGCGCTCGCGGCGGACCCGGCGCTGCTGCTCATGGACGAGCCGTTCGGCGCGCTCGACCCGCTCACCCGCTCCGAGCTGCAGCGCGAGTTCAAGGCGCTGTGCGCGCGGCTCGGCAAGACCATCGTGTTCGTCACCCACGACGTGCGCGAGGCGCTGTTGCTCGGCACGCGGCTCGCGCTCCTCGCCGAGGGGCGGCTGGCGTTCGCCGGCCCGCCAGCCGAGTTCCGGCGCGCGGAGCACCCCGAGGCCCGCGCCTTCGCGGCCACGCTCGACCCGTGAGCCTGCTGCGCTTCTACGCCGGCAACGCCGGGGAGGCGCTGGGGCTGCTGGTGCAGCACCTGCTGCTCGTGGGCGCGAGCACCGCCGTCGCGGTGGCGCTCGGCGTTCCGCTCGGCATCGTGCTGACCCGGCGCCCGCGGCTCCGCGCGCCCGTCCTCGGCGCGGCCAACGTGTTCCAGACGATCCCGAGCCTGGCCCTGTTCGGCTTCCTGATCCCGCTCCCGTTCCTGGGCGGCATCGGCGCGAGCACCGCCGTCGTCGCGCTGGTCGTGTACGCGCTGCTGCCCATCATCCGCAACACCTACACGGGCATCCAGGCCATCGACCCGGCGGTCCGCGAGGCGGGCCTCGGGATGGGGCTCACCGGCGGCGAGCTGCTGCGCCTGGTGGAGCTGCCGCTGGCGCTCGGCGTCATCATGGCCGGCGTGCGCGTCGCGACCGTGATCGGCGTCGGCGTGGCGACCATCGCCGCGGCCATCGGGGCGGGCGGGCTGGGCGTGTACATCTTCCGCGGCGTGGCGATGGTCAACGATACGCTGATACTGGCGGGCGCACTGCCGGCGGCGGTGATGGCGCTGGGGTTCGACTGGGGGCTGGGCTGGATCGAGCGAAAGCTGACACCACGCGGAGTGCGAGCGTGAGAGGTGAGATCGGGATCGGGCGCTGGTTCCGCGCCGTCCTCTGCGCCGCGCTGGCCGCGGGCTCCTGCACGCCCCGCGGCAACCGGGTCGTCGTCGGCTCCAAGAACTTCACCGAGCAGGACATCCTCGGCGAGATCATCGCGCAGCAGCTCGAGCGGCGCACCTCGCTCACCGTCGACCGCCGGCTTCACCTCGGCGGCACCTTCGTGTGCCACCAGGCGCTGGTCGCGGGGCAGATCGACGTGTACCCCGAGTACACCGGGACGGCCCTGGTGGCGATCCTCCGCGACCCGCCGGACGCGGACCCGCGCACCGCGTTCGACCGCGTGAGCCGCGAGTACGCCGCGCAGTTCCACGCCCGGTGGCTCCCGCCCTTCGGCTTCGACAACACGTTCGCCATCGTGGTGCGCGCGAGCGACGCGAGCCGCCTCGGCCTCCGGACCATCTCGGATGCGGCGCGCGTCGCCCCGGGCTGGCGCGCGGGCTTCGGCTACGAGTTCATGGACCGCGCCGACGGGTACCCGGGGCTGGCCGAGCGGTACGGGCTCCACTTCGCGGTGGCCGCCCGCGTGATGGACCTCGGCCTCACCTATCGCGCGCTGGCCGACAGCGTCGTGGACCTCATCGCCGGCAACTCCACCGACGGGCAGATCGAGGAGCTGCACCTCGTGGCGCTGGCCGACGACCGCCGCTACTTCCCCGCCTACGAGGCGGCGCCCGTCGTGGGCGAGGCGGCGCTCCGGCGCCACCCCGAGATCGCCACGGCCCTCGCCGAGCTGGCGGGCCGCCTCAGCGACACGGCGATGCGGCGCCTCAACTTCCTGGTGGACGTCCGTCACCGGAGCGCCGCGGACGTGGCCCGCGAGTACCTGGCGGGCATCGGCCCCGGGGCCGGGCCCCTTCCCGGCGCCGCGCCGGCCGCATACCATAGTCCGTCCCCCACGTCACCGGAGTCCGCCGTGCCCCGCCGCGCGCAGCGCGAAGCGACGCCATGAACAAGCCCGTCATCATGACCGTGGACGACGAGCCGGAGGTCCTCAACGCCGTGGAGCGGGACCTCCGCAAGCACTACGCCGCCGAGTACCGCATCGTGAAGGCGGGCTCGGGCGCGCAGGCGCTGGACGCGGTGAAGCAGCTCAAGCAGCGCCACGCGCCGCTCGCGCTGTTCCTGGTGGACGCGCGCATGCCGCAGATGAGCGGCACCGAGTTCCTGCTCCAGGCGCGCGAGCTCTTCCCCGAGGCGCGCAAGGTGCTGCTCACCGCGTACGCGGACACCGACGTGGCGATCGCCGGGATCAACCAGGTCCAGCTCGATCACTACCTCATGAAGCCGTGGGACCCGCCGGCCGAGCGGCTGTACCCGGTGCTCGACGACCTGCTGGGCGACTGGTCGGCGTCGTTCCGCCCGCCGTTCGAGGGCATCCGCGTCGCGGGCTCGCTGTGGTCGCCCCGGAGCCACGAGGTGAAGGACTTCCTGTCGCGCAACCTGACCCCCTACCAGTGGATCGACGTGGAGCGCGACGGGGCCGCGCGCGCGGAGGTCGAGGCCGCCAGCCCCGGCCTCGCGCGGCTGCCGGTGGTGTTCTTCCCCGACGGCACCACGCTGCTCGAGCCGACGCCGCGCGCCCTGGCGGAGAAGCTCGGCCTGCAGACCACGGCGAGCCGGCCCTTCTACGACCTCGTCATCGTGGGCGGCGGGCCGACGGGGCTGGCGGCGGCGGTGTACGGCGGCTCGGAGGGGCTGCGGACGGTGCTGGTCGAGCGCGAGACCACCGGCGGGCAGGCGGGCACCAGCGCCTCGATCGAGAACTACCTCGGCTTCCCGAGCGGCGTGTCGGGCGCCGACCTCGCTCGGCGCGCGACCGCGCAGGCGAAGCGGTTCGGCGCCGAGGTGCTGGCGGCGCGCGAGGTGAAGGCGATCCGCGTGGACGGCAACTACCGCCTGGCCACGCTGGAGGACGGCACCGAGCTGGGATGCTACGCGCTGCTGCTCTCGTGCGGCATGCAGGTCCGGCGCCTGGAGGTGCCGGGCGTCGAGGGTCTCACCGGCGCCGGCGTCTTCTACGGGGCCGCGCTCACCGAGGCCGCCGCGGTCCGCGGCCAGGACGTGCTCATCGTGGGCGGCGCGAACTCGGCCGGCCAGGCGGCGCTCAGCTTCGCGCGCTACGCGCGCAAGGTCACCATGGTGGTCCGCGGGGCCTCGCTCGCCGAGGGGATGTCGGCGTACCTCGTGGACCGCATCCGCGAGACGTCCAGCATCGAGGTGCTGACCGGGGCCGAGGTGACGGCGGCGCACGGCGCGGGGCGGCTCGAGGCGGTGGAGGTGGCCGGCGGCCCCGGGGGGGGGCACGCGGCGCACCGGCTCGAGGTCGCGGGGATGTTCATCTTCATCGGCTCGACGCCGCGCTCCGACGTCGCCGCCGGACTGGTGGAGCGGGACGCCGGCGGCTTCATCCTCACCGGCCCCGACCTGCGCGTCGGCGGCAAGCTGCCGAAGGGGTGGACGCTCGACCGCGACCCGTTCCTGCTCGAGACCAGCCTTCCCGGCGTGTTCGCCGCGGGCGACGTGCGCCACGGCTCCAGCAAGCGCGTGGCCGCCGCGGTCGGCGAAGGCTCCTCGGCCGTCGGGATGGTGCACAAGTACCTGGAGACGGTGTGAGCGACCACCCTGACGACCTTGGCAACCGGCTCGACGTGCCGCCGGCGGAGATCCTACGGCGCCTCAAGGAGCACCGGACCCTCGGCTCGGCCCCGGACGCGGAGCTGGCGTGGGTCGCCGCGCACGGCATCCTGCGCCGCTTCGAGGCCGGCCAGCTGTTCGCCGCCGCGGGCCAGACCAGCGGCCAGTCGCACGCCGCGACCGACGGCCTCCACGTCGTGCTGAGCGGCCGCTTCGCGATCTACGTGGACCGGGGCGAAGGCCGGCACAAGGTGCTGGAGTGGGGCGCCGGCGACGTGTCGGGCCTGCTGCCCTACTCCCGCATGAAGTCGAGCCCCGGCGACGTGGTGTTCGAGGAGCGCACGGAGGTGGTCACCCTCTTCCGGGACCACTTCCCGGAGATGATCCGCGAGTGCCCGGAGGTCACCGGGGCGCTGGTGCACGTGATGCTCGACCGCGCACGCCACTTCACGTCCAGCGACCTCCACGACGAGAAGATGAAGTCGCTCGGAAGACTGGCGGCGGGCCTGGCGCACGAGCTGAACAATCCGGCGTCGGCCGTGATCCGGGCGGCGAAGTCGCTGGCGGAGGGGCTGGTCGAGGCCGACACGGCGTCGCGGGCGCTCGGCGCCGCGGGGCTCACCCCGAGGCAGCGCGAGGCCGTGGAGACGGTGCGCGACGCCTGCCTCGCGCGGCGCAAGTCCGGCGCCCACTCGCCGGTCGAGGAAGCCGACCGCGCGGATGCCATCGCGACCTGGCTGGCCGACCACGGCGCGGACGTCGCGGTGGCCGGCCCGCTGGCCGAGACCGCCGTGACGATCGCCGCGCTGGACGAGCTCGCCGCGTCCCTCCAGGGCGGGCTGCTGAACGCGGCGCTGCGGTGGGTGGCGTACGGGTGCGCCGCCCGCTCGCTCGCGCGGGAGATCGAGTCGGCCTCGACGCGCATCCACGAGATCGTCAAGGCCGTGAAAGGCTTCACCCAGATGGACCGGGAGACCGTGGCGCAGCCGCTGGACGTGGGCCAGGGCCTGTCCGACACGCTCACGGTCCTGCGGAACAAGGTCAAGAAGAAGAGCGCGACCGTCGAGGTGGCCGTGGAGACCAGCCTGCCAGCGGTCGAGGGCTACGGCGGCGAGCTGAACCAGGTGTGGCTGAACCTGCTGGACAACGCGCTCGACGCCATCGGCGCCGGGGGCCGCGTCGAGGTGAGCGCGAAGCGCGAGGGTGGAGCCGTCGCCGTTCGGATCGCCGACGACGGGCCCGGCATTCCCGCCGCCATCAGGGAGCGCATCTTCGACCCGTTCTTCACCACCAAGCCGGTCGGCGAGGGCACCGGGCTCGGTCTCGACATCGTGCGCCGGCTGGTGAAGCAGAACAAGGGCACGATCGAGGTCGAGTCGCGGCCCGGGCGCACCGTGTTCACGGTGCGCGTCCCGCCGGCCCAGGCCGCCGCCCGGTAGCGGCGCCCCGCAACCCGAGGAAGCCGCATGGCCGAGAAGACCTGCGCCCACATCGCCGCCGTCACGACCGTCCGGACCGCCGAGCGCCGGGAGTGCGCGGAATGCGTGAAGATCGGCGCGCGCTGGGTGCACCTGCGCACCTGCCAGGAGTGCGGCGTCACGCTGTGTTGCGACAGCTCCCCCAACCGCCACGCCTCGAAGCACGCCCGCGCCGCCTCGCACCCGGTGGTCGCCTCCGCGGAGCCGGGCGAGCGCTGGCTGTACTGCTATCCCGACGACGCGTTCGCGGAGTACTGAAGCCGTCCGCCCGGCCGCCGGCCGCACCCCATGACCATCGGGCTCAAGCCGCCCTGCGACGCGGGCGTCGTCGAAGGCCGCACCTGCCGCGGCGGGTGCCCGCCGCGCGCCGCGCCCTGGGTGCTGGCCGTGACCATCGTCGCCTCGGGGATGACCTTCATCGACGGGACGGTCGTGAACGTCGCACTGCCGGCGCTCCAGTCCGGCCTCGGCGCCACGATGTCCCAGGCCGAGTGGGTGGTCGAGTCGTACGCGCTGGTGCTCTCGGCGCTGATCCTGGTCGGCGGCGCGCTCGGCGACCGCCTGGGCCGGCGCCGGGTCTTCGCGGCCGGGGTGCTGCTGTTCGGCGCGGGCTCGCTCGCCTGCGGGCTCGCGGCGAGCGTGGCCGGGCTGATCGCCGCGCGCGCCCTCCAGGGGGTCGGCGCCGCGCTGCTGGTGCCGGGCAGCCTCGCCATCCTCAGTGCCGAGTTCGACGAGCGCGACCGCGGCCGCGCGATCGGCACCTGGTCGGCCGCCACGGCCATCCTCGCCGCCGTCGGGCCGGTCATCGGCGGCTGGGTCATCGAGCGGTCGTCGTGGCGCGGGATCTTCTTCCTCAACCTGCCCCTGTGCGCCGCGGTGCTGGCGATGCTGTTCCGCTGGGTGCGCGAGAGCCGCGACCCCGACGCGCCGCGCCGCCTCGACTGGCTCGGCACCGCGCTCGCGACGCTCGGCCTCGGCGCGCTGGTGTACGGTTTCGTCGCGGCACCCGGGCTCGGCTTCGCCGCCGCGCGCGTGCGGGTGTCGCTGGCGGCGGGCGCGCTGGCGCTGGTCGCGTTCGCGCTCGTGGAGGCGGCGGGCCGGGCGCCGATGGTCCCGCCGCGGCTGTTCCGCTCGCGCAGCTTCACGGGCGCCAATCTGCTCACGCTGCTGCTCTACGCCGCCCTGAGCGGCGCGCTGTTCTTCGTGCCGTTCCTGCTGATCCAGGTCCGCGGCTACACGGCCACCGCGGCCGGCGCCGCGCTGCTGCCGTTCATCCTGCTGGTGTTCGCGCTGTCGCGCTGGTCGGGCGCGCTCGCCGACCGCTTCGGTCCGCGGCCGTTCCTGGTCGCGGGACCGCTGGTGGCGGGGCTGGGCTTCGCGCTGCTCGCGCTGGCGGGGAACCCGGGCAGCTACTGGACCACGTGCTTCCCCGGCGTGGCCGTGCTCGGCCTCGGCATGGCGATCGCCGTCGCGCCGCTCACCACGACCGTGATGAACGCGGCCGACCGCTCGCTGGCCGGCACCGCGTCCGGGGTGAACAACGCGGTGGCGCGGACCGGCGGCGTGCTCGCGATCGCGGTGCTCGGGGTGCTGGTGTTCGGACGGTTCCGCGCCGACCTGGCCGAGAGCGCGGCGCGGGTGAGCACCGCGCCGTCGGCCCGGGCGTTCGTCGCCGACGCCGGCACGCGGATCGCGGCCGCGCGGGTCCCGCCGGACCTGCCGGAGGGCGTCGCGCGGGCGCTGCGGGACGCCGTGGACACCTCGTTCACGGCGGCGTTCAGGCTGGCGATGCTGGTGGCGGCGGCGCTGGCGGCCGCGGCGGCGGCGAGCGGGGCGGTGCTGGTCGAAGCACCTCGGCGCCCGCCGCCCGCCGCACCGTGACGCGCCGGACCTAAGGCAGCTTCGTCCCTTCGGCGGGAAGGCGGCGCACCGAGTCCGCCGCCGTCGTGGCGTAGTGCACGATCGTCGTACCCACCAGCTTGCCGCCCTCGAGATGGTACGCGCCGTGCGTCGTCACCTGCACGCCCTTGCGCAGCACGCTCGCGTACGGGCCGGCGTCGAGGACCACGGCGTTGCCGGAGACCGACACGCGCACCGGCACGGGCGGGCGGCCCGGGAAGTTGAACGTCCACCCCGACGTGTCGGCGGTGGCCCCGAGCTCGAACGTGATCAGCGTGCTGTCCTTCGTCTCGTTCATCGTCTTCATGCTCCACCGTCCGGCCACCTCGGCGAGCGAGAGCGGCGGATGGTCGGCCGGGAACTGCTCCGGCGACTTCTCTCCGGACTTGGCGCAGCCGGCGAGCACGGCGGCGCAACAGAGAATGGCGATGCGGTTCACGTCCGCCTCCTGGAGCGCAAGGTATCGGTGAGGGCGAATCCTACCGCCCGACTCCGCGCGGCACAATCAG
>Ga0187779_10001065_pt1 | contig 17379 bp, 17 predicted proteins | sample 1015_Q2_SP10_10__FD_132435 | JGI IMG/M metagenome (GOLD analysis project Ga0187779, IMG submission 132435) | Tropical peat soil microbial communities from peatlands in Department of Meta, Colombia - 1015_Q2_SP10_10_MG | ecosystem: Environmental > Terrestrial > Soil > Wetlands > Peat | place... | reverse complement strand
GTCCGGCCTTTTCTCTTCGCCATCGAGCCGCGCTCGCCTCGCCGCGGCCAACGCCCTACCCGCCCTGAGAATCACACTGTTGTTTACGCGAAACGAGCACTTGGGTCCCGGTATCTCGGTCTCGATTCGCGCTACAATAAGGCGATTCGCTCGACTGCAGCTAGCGATCAGGGGGAAATGAATTGAATTACCGATTCGATCGAATGCTTTTGCGGCCTTGGTTTGGAAGCCCACGAGCCTGGCGGGTTTCCCTGTTGTGGGCGGGGCTTCTGCTGGCTCCCTGTTTGGCGCTTCCGCAGGCCGCGCCGTCAGCGGCTTTGAAAAACACGGATTCGCCTGCGAAACCCGCAGCAAAAACGAGCGCAAAAACCGCCGACGCGAAACCCGTCGCCGCCGGTCCCCTTGTGAAGAGTTATGGTTCGGCGAGCGCGCCCATCAAATTGGACGTATTCACGGACTATCAGTGTCCGTCCTGCCGTAACTTCTATCAAAGCAGCCTGCGTCAACTGATCGTCAGCGACTACATTACGTCGGGCAAAGTCTATCTCGTGCACCATGACTTTCCGCTTCAGGCCCACATGTATTCGGGCCTTGCGGCCCGTTGGGCGAATGCGGCCGCACGAGTCGGTCAATTCCCCGAAGTAGAAGCGGCGCTTTATGATAACCAGGACGCCTGGGGAGCGAGCGGGGATATTGCCAAATACGTTGCCGCGGCGATCTCCGCGGCGGACTTCAAACGTGTGGATGCGCTGGTCAAGTCCTGCGAATCACCCGCACCCACGTCCAGCTGGGATCACGGCGATCCGCTCGCGAAGGATCCGCATCCCTGCCCATTTGACTATGCGGTTCGAGACGACATTGAACTCGGTTACAAGATTCCCGTGCAGGCCACGCCAACCTACGTCATCACATACAAAGGCCAAAAGCTGCCTGCTGGATCGGGTACGGTCTCATGGCCCATCCTGAAACAGTTCTTTGATTCTCTCCTAGCGCAGCAGTAGCCAGCATGGATAGCCATCAAAGCAGCAACAAGTGGGGAAAACGTCTTTTGATCATCGGCCGGATTGCGCTGGGAATCGTTTTCGTGGTGGCGGCATACATGAAGATGAAGCCTCAGCCAGGCATGGCCTGGTCTTGGGCTTCGATTGAGACTTCGCTTTCGATGTTTGCCATGGGTGTGGATTCCTACCAAATCCTGCCACCGTGGGCAGTCAGCCTGGTGGCCCATTGGCTGCCGCCGTTCGAGCTTTTTTTAGGTTTGTGGCTGCTCGCCGGCCTGGGCTTGCGCGCCTCTTCCCTCATTGCAGCATTGTTGATCTGCGGGTTTTTCGTAGCGATGACTTCGGCCTATCGGCGGGGTCTCACCATCAGTTGCGGATGCTTTGGCCCTGGCGAGCAGATTGGGCCAAAGCGGCTGATCGAAGAGGGTGTGATGCTTCTTCCGCTTGCGTTGGCCGTGTGCATCGGTGCCTTCCTAATGGCCAAGAAAGAACAGGAAGGCGATCAATCCCCGTTGGAAGCGACGGTCGGGTTGGGAGACACGGCGCGAAGATAACGCCAGGGATTCACGGGCGTGTTGTAGATACGGACTTCATAGTGGAGATGGGGGCCGGTCGAGCGTCCGCTGTCGCCTTCATAGCCGATGACGTCGCCCGCCTTCACGCGCATGCCCGACTGCACATTGAAGCCCGAAAGGTGGCCATACCACGTGGTTACACCAAAGCCGTGATCGACAATGACGAGCCGGCCGTATCCGGCCCGTTGCTCCACGGTCTCGGCGATTCCGTCGGCCGTCGCTCGAACCGCATCGCCGTAACGGGATGCAATATCGAGGCCAGAATGGAAGGCACCTTCACCGCTGAACGGATCCATGCGTTCCCCAAATACTCCGGTGATGTGTCCGACCACCGGCCACAGTGTTGGCGCAATCCCCAGGGTGGTCAACTGCATTGCCGGTAGAAGGCGCATCCCCGCGCTGGACATGGAAACCGCGGTCACATTCTTTTCCAGATAGCTGAATTCGTCGAGAGAGGTCTGATACTCCACCTCGTCCAGTGTCGTATTCCCATCGGTCAGTCCGAACGGCGTCTGGCTAAAACGCGTAATGCCGTAGGCCATTGCGACCTCGCCCGCCAGCGACTGCAGGGAGTTCAAACGCTGGTTCGTATCCGACACCTGGTTTTGAAGTCGCGTATATTGCTGCTTCAATGATTCCTGTTCGGCCCGAAGGGAATTGTAGCTCGTCGCTTTCCAGAGCATTCGCGAGTACGACCCCATGCCCGCCGCGACCGTGATGCCGCCGACAACCGCAAGAAGCGCCAGCAGATGCAGCGCATACGAGGGTATGCGCACGCGTCTCATGGCGCCGGAGGCGCTCGAGGCAATAAAAAAGGTATAAGACTTTCCCCTCATAGTCTTATCGAACCTTCTTCCAAATGATCCTGTTTAGATCGGCTTGATGCCGCGCGCCCTGTCCGCGGCTTGCCGTCCCATCAGTGCGAATCGCCGTGATAATAGGCCTGAACCGAGAGCCCTGGTTCGAAACCGGAGGGATTGTATTGACTTCAGCTCCGGGCGTCAACCCCGATCTTCCATCGGCCATAGATTCCCCCATGCTCGCTTCCAGATTCGAGGGATTCTATAATCAGGGTTTAGTGGATTCTACCGCGAGGTGGCGGCGCAATACAAGCTGACCTCAAGTACAGGTGATCTCCGAGGATCGACTGATCGAACGGATCGTTCGCCACACGAGGGCGCGCCACCTCTCGGTGTCGACGCTGCGGCTGGGTGTCGGAGATGACGCTGCAGTCTTCGCTTCTCGCCCGAACACCGAGTGGGTCGTGAGCTGCGACGCATTCCTCGAAGGCGTTCATTTCCTAACTGATACGCACCCTGCCGATTCCATTGGCTACAAGGCACTGGCGCGGGCCACGAGCGATTTGGCCGCTATGGGTGCCAGCCCGCGCTTTTTTCTGCTAACTCTCGCCCTTCCCAGAGGCCGCGTCGGGCGGTGGCTTGACGGCTTTCTCGGCGGCTTGGGCCGCGCGGGCCGCCATTTTGGGATGACCCTCATTGGTGGGGACACCACCAAGAGCGCCCGGATCTTCATCAGCATAACCGTGCTAGGCGACATCTCGTCGGGCCTGGCCGTCCGACGTTCCGGTGCAAGGCCGGGCGATTTGATTTATGTGACAGGCGTGCTGGGAGCGGCTCAGCTCGGGTTGTTGTTGCTAAAGAGCCGCTCATCGACGCCAATTGATCGGCATCGACGGTCGCTACTCAAAGCGCACCTATACCCGCCCATTCAGGTACAGGAGGGTGCTTGGTTGGCCCGTCGCCGATTGGCGTCGGCCATGATCGATGTGTCAGACGGGCTTTCGACCGATCTCAGCCGCCTGTGTGAGGCAAGCGGCGTGGGTGCTCGCATCTGGGCAGACCGCATTCCGTGCGTCAAGATCCCACGTCGACTGGGCAGGAAACCGGGCCTTAACCCACTCGAGTTGGCACTGAACGGAGGAGAGGACTACGAACTGCTCTTCACCGCCTCGCCGCACCACGCAAGGCATCTACGGCGGGCTCATCGGTTCGCTCGGCTGACCGAGATCGGCGACGTGGTCGCTCGCCGCCAGTTGACGCTGATTCAGAAAGACGGCACCGCACAACCGCTGGTTGCCGGCGGATGGGATCCCTTTGGCCCAAAGTAAGCAAAGAACTATTGGGATGTGGGATCGGCTTCCCCGGTCGTGGCGTGTGCCTCGGCAGAAGGCGGCTCGGTCGGTTTTACGGGTTTGGGAGCCGGCGAAGATGGTGATGAGATCGGCGTCGACGGTTGAGGCAGCTTGTTTTGGGCTTGCGTCAGCCCCTGCTCGGCAGCGTCGGCTGGCGGCGCGGTATCAGGCGTGTCGACCTGCACGAGATGCGCGCCGACCTGTTTTTCAAGGGGTACCACGTTCTGAAAGTCTTCGACCGGCATCCCCCGCATGGCCTCCTGCATGAACTCGAGCCAGATCGGAAGGGCGGCACGCGCCCCGGTTTCTTTTTTCCCCAGCGACTGGCTCGGATCATCGTTGCCAATCCACACGCCGGCCGTGATCTGCGGAGTGAAGCCGATGTACCAGGCGTCGGTGAAATTGTTCGTCGTTCCGGTCTTGCCCGCCGAAGGACGGTTGAGCTCCTTCGCGCGCACCCCGGTGCCGAATTGCACGACTTCCTCGAGCATGGCGACCATGGTGCGCGCTACGTCGGGCGGAATCACATCGCTCACAACCGGTCGCGCCTCTTCAAGAACCGATCCGTCGTAAGACGTCACGCGTTCGATGAAATAGGGATCGATGTGAATTCCGTCATCCGCAAAAACCGTGAACGCGGAGATGTGCTCGATCGGCGTCAAATCGGCCGCTCCCAGCGCCAGCGGCAAATAGGGCGGCAGGGGGCTCGTGATTCCAAATCTGCGCACCAGGTCGATCGTATTCTCGATGCCGATTTTGTCGAGCGTTCGCACGGCAGGGATGTTGCGGGAGTCGGCCAGTGCCCGACGCAGGGTGATACGTCCTTCAAACTTCTCATCGTAGTTGTGCGGCGCATAGTCCTGTCCGCCGCTTCGGAACACAACTGGCGCGTCCACGACCGTATCAAAGGGCGAAGCTCCTTGCGCGATAGCTTCGGTATAGACGTACACCTTGAATGAGCTGCCGGTCTGGCGCATCGCCTGTGTCGCCCGATTGAATTTGGACTCCTCAAAATCGTAGCCACCCACCATGGCCTTGATTCCACCGGTCGCGTTGTCGATGGCGACGAAAGCGGCCTGAGCCAGCGGTTGCTGCTCGAGCTCCACCTGCGCGGCCGTGCCCAGGATTTCTTTGATCTGCACGATCACAAGATCGCCCGGCTTGACCAGCTCGGTGATGACTTTGTGCCCCGTCCAAGTGCAGTCGGCAGGGGTCAGCATCGCGTGATACGGGCCGATCTTGATCCATGCGAACGTCGGCTGGGCGGAGGTCACTAGCCCCGTGACGTAGTCCCCCTTCTGGATCGGCCCTTTCCAGTCTTCGCTTTGGTACTTATCGAGCGGACCTAAGTTTTCATCGATCACGTTGTGAAGATGGCCGCGCCATCCGTGACGTCGGTCGTGGGCGTGTAGGCCGTCGCGCACGGCGCGGTCGGCGGCTTTTTGCATCGCGACATTCAAGGTGGTGTGGACGCGCAAGCCCTGTTCGTGAACCGCGGCCGTCCCGTACGTGTGCTCGAGATATTGGCGAATCTCTTCGACGAAATAGGGGGCCAGGTCATTGCGCAACGGGGCGATGTGAAGGCCAAGGGGCTGCTTCGTCGCCTCCTCCGCTTGAGCGGCCGTGATCCTGCCATCGTGCTCCATCAGCGACAGCACCAGATTCCGGCGAGCCAATGCGCGATCGGGATGCGTGATCGGGGAGTAGACCGGCCCGCGAATGATGGCGGCGAGTGTCGCCGCTTCATCGAGCGTCAAATCCCCGACCGGCTTGCTGAAGTAGTATTGCGATGCGGCCTCGAACCCGTAATTTCCCGCGCCGAGATAGATCTGGTTACAGTACATCGTGAAGATCTGTTCCTTGGTGTAGTGCCGCTCGATCTGAAGTGCCAGGATGGCCTCCTGCGTCTTGCGGTGGAAGCTGCGATCAGAACGATCCAAGAAAAGCCCCCCGGCCAGTTGCATGGTGAGCGTGCTGGCGCCTTCTGCCTTGCGGTGGTAGAGAAGGTCGTGCCAGGCCGCACCGAGAACGCGTGGGAAATCGACGCCCCAGTGTTGCTCGAAGTGTTGATCTTCCGTCGAAAGAATGGCGTCTCGGAGGACTTTCGGAACCTTGTCATAGGTGAGAAGAATGCGACGTTGGAGAGCAAAAGTGCCGACGGGCTGCCCGTCATCGGCGTAAAGCTCGGTCTGGACTTCGGGGCGATAGTCCTCGAGCGCGCGAATCTCCGGCAGGTCGCTCGCATAAACAAACAGCAGACCGGCCGCCGCGCCGCCCCCCATCGCACAGATCAGCAGGAAAAATAAAGCGAGGCGCCCGAGTAGGGTACCGCCGCCAATCTTCATGGCCGCTCGATAAAATCTCTCTTCCACGTTCCAATATTCTATCGCATTGCGGCGCTCGCATCGGACCATCGTTGGTGGGCGTGCCTGGGCCCTGACGGGGTTTGAGCTCGTCGCCGGAGGATCGTAGGTGAGGTATCGACCGCCAGGACCGGGCGGGTCTCGGGCGGGCGAAGGGCGAAACGGTTTGCGATTCGCCGCAAGACGCTGTGAAGTCGCAGAGAGCCCGCTAAGCGAGCACCTTTTTCAGTCGCTGGGTCGTCTTCAGAAGCCGCCGCTTGAGGGCGTCGATCTGCTTGGTGAGGTCATTAAGCTCCTCCCTCGCGACCACCGTGGCTTTGTGGACTTTATGGGCCGTACGATCCGCGCGGCCCATGGCCGCGCCGATCTTGACTGCTGCTTTCCGTAGCTTGTCTTGCTTGGCCATCTGTCATCCTCCAGTTTCGTCGGTGGATAGGGCAGCGACTCGACCGCCTGCCGATCTGGGTGAATGGGTCTGCGACTGCCGGATCCTCTCGATCAGGCAGTAGCCGGAGTGCAAAATTCGTTGAAGGCGCGCACGAGAACAGCAGCGATGGCAACGGGATCGCTGCTTTCAATATCGCGCCGCTCCATCATGAAGGCGAGTTTGCCGTCGCGCATCAGCGCAACCGACGGCGAAGACGGAGGGTAACCCGTGAAATATTTTCGCGCCTGCGCGGTTGCTTCCGGATCCTGCCCGGCGAAAACGGTCGCCAGAACTTCCGGCCGCACCTTATTCATGAGGGCGCGCGCGATCGCGGGACGCGCCCTGCCTGCAGCGCACCCACACACGGAATTAACGACGACGAGGACGGTGCGCTTTTCGCGTCCGAGTACGGCATCGACTTCCTCGGGTGTCCGCAGCTCGTGAAAGCCGATCCGGGTCAGCTCCTCGCGCATGTCCCGAGCCATCTCTTCAGGAATCATGACCGCTCCTCAGTGTTGAGGTCTTCGGGCGGGGGAGGCAGCGCCGAGGCCTGAAACGCCCTCGCCCCAGCAGAACTATATCACGGCTAAGTTCGGCGTTTTACAGAGGTTCGACGGCGCCCGAAAATGTTCCATCAGTGGTTGATCAGGAACGTGGAAACTTGCTCGAAGAACATCCGCAGGCGCTGCTCGACTTCCGGCGGTAAAGCGGCTTCGCTCAAGGCGCGGTTCATGAGCTCGATCCAGCGGTCCCGCGCGGCTTGATCGATCTTAAACGGAAGGTGGCGCGCACGCAGACGAGGATGGCCTCGCTGCTCGATGTATCGCTCGGAGCCGCCGAATCGGTAAATCAGGAAATCACGAAGACGCTGTTCGGCTGCGGCGCGATCGCGCTCTGGATACATTTTCCCCAGGATGTCGTCGCCAGGAACCTGGCGATAGAAGGCTCTCACCAGGCGGATGAAACCTTCTTCTCCAATCGTGGAATAGATCTGGGCTTCATCCATCTCGCCTGAGTGTAGCATCCCAGAGATTTGCTTGAGCCAGATCTACTAAGAGTGGCCTCCGGGACGCATCTTCGTCCCCGAGAGCAGCGTGCCATAGCCAGCCACCCGGCCACTGAGCCCGAGAAGGCGAACGCCCGCCCAGAGAGCGTGCGGTAGGCTCGAGACGACGGGGACGCCCGAACGCTGTTCGAGGGGCGCGAGGATTTCGAGCGTTTTCAAGGCGCCGCAGGAAATCAAAATCGCATCGGCACGGGGCGCCATCTTCCACACGCCGGTGCTGAAATCGATCAACTCGCTCTCGGTTACCGGCGGTCGATCCGCAAATCGCTCAATGCCCAGGCCCTGGATCGCCAAAACCTCAAAGCCGGACTCTTCAAGGAACGCGTGGAGCCGCTGATTTACTTCCTGGTTGTATGCGGTGGCCACGGCGAGTCGATGTCCGCCGACCGCTTGAAGACCCTCGATAATGGCGGTGCTCATTGTCGTGGCAGGCAGGCCGGTCGCTCCCCCGATGCGTTCCTTGAGCTGCTGATTGAAGGCCGCACCCTTATAGAAGGTCAACGACGTACCCATCACGCAGATTGCATTCGCGCCTTCTGACTGAAGCTGCTTGGCAGCGGGCACGATGCGATCGACGACTTGGTCGTAGCCTTGCGGCGTCATGCGCTCCAGGCCGACGCCGATGGCGAGGAAGCGTACCCCTGAGGGATACATGCGTTGTGCCTCGGGTGGCACGGGAGTGTTGGCCGGCGGGAAGATCATGCCCAGCACCGGATCGGCCGCGTCGGCCGAAACACCCAGGGCTGCTGAGGCAGCTCCTGCGGCGGCAATCTTTAGAAACTCGCGGCGGGAATTGGAATTCACAACCACCTCGTTCAGGTCTCTGAGAACCTGCCGACCTGACATTTCGCCCCGATCGGGTTCACACAATCCCCAACAGTGTGCAGGCATTCTTGTAGTAAAGCTTTTCGCGGTCTTGGCTGGAGATATCGAGCGAATCGATCACTCGAATGGTTTCGCGAATGTACATCGGTCCACCTTCGGGATCAAACGGCGCGTCCGATGAGAAAAGCATATGGTCGATTCCATAAAAATCAAGGGCGCAAACCAGAGCCGATTTTGAGCCGAACGTGGCCGTATCGGCGTAGAACAGCTTGAAGTAATCAAGCGGCCGCTTTTTCAATTCCTTCAAAAGAGGACGATAGTCGGTACCCGAGGTGCGCGCTCCGAGTTGATCCCAGCCCGGCCCGACGCGGCCTTCAAAGAAAGGAATCATGCCACCCGCATGGTGAATGATGAACTTGAGGCCCGGCATTTCGTCGAGCATTTTGGAAAACACGATGCGCGCCTGGGCGACGCTCGATTCGTAGGGCCATCCAAAGGTCCACCAGATCTCGTAGAGCGAAAGCGGTTCGGTTTGGTAGTCCGGAAAGCTGGCCGTCCGCGCGGGATGAATCCAGATCGGTTTGCCGAGGCGTTCCATTTCGCGGAAGACCGGGCGAAATTCCGGTGCGTCCAGCGGCTTGCCGGCCACATTGGAATAGATCTGGATGCCGCAGGCGCCGAGATCTTTCACGGCGCGGCGTGCTTCCGCGACCGCTCCCTCCGGGTCGCGCATGGGCACCGAAGCGATGAAGCTGGGAAAACGCTCCGGATATTTCCGGCAAAGTTCCGCCATGCTGTCGCTGCCAATGCGTGCAAGTTCGCGCCACACGTCCCGGGGGCCGGCCGCGTCGGGTGCGGGCGAGGCCAGCGAAAGAATCTGCTGATAGCCTTCAAACCCATCCATCACCTGAAAGCGCCGATCGAGGTTCGTCATCATCGAGATCGCTTCGCTGCGGCGATGCATGTCCTTCATCTGGCCGGTCGTTTTCAACAGCGCCTCGTGGAATGGCCTCGGCCAGATATGTGTGAAGACGTCGATTTTTCTCATCCTTGCGCAACTCCTCCCGGGATAGACCTCGATTGCTGGACCCGCTTGGCCAGCTCGTCGGGATCGTCGGTTCGATCGATATAGCGGCCTGAAAGTACGTCGTAGCGGCCAGACGCCAACCCGACACAGCGCTCCGTACACCAATCGATTCCGTCCTCGAAGCCCTGCCTGCCCTTTAGCTCGTAAAGTCGCTGGACCATCTCCGGCACCCATTGTTGCGCGTCGGGCGAAGCCATGGTCTCGTCCGCCATTTCGGTCAGGATCGAGCCCGGGTCCAGCGAAAACGCCTTTAGGCCATGGGGCCGGCCTTCGTTTGCAACCAATTCGACGAGCTTGTTCTGTGCTGCTTTACCCAGGCTGTAGGCCGAAAGATTCGCCGTCAGCCGATAGGACCGCGGAGACGAAATCATGATGATGCGCCCAGCGCCTCGCGCGATCATCCCTGGCACCACCGCCGTCATGAACAGCATGGGCGCGAGAATGTGCAGCCGTTGCGCGTCCCACCAACTGTCGGGATCGACAACGCCCACGGGTCCGTAGGGTCCTGGGGTTCCGGCGTTGTTGACGAGGATCGTTGTGCCACCGAGCTTTGCCTCGATCGCGTGTACGATGCGTTCGACGTCTGTTCGATTCCGAGCATCGCCTTCCACCACGATTCCACGACCTGCGGCCGCTTCGATCTGCGCAAGCGTCCGGTCGAGTTGGGATCGTGTCCGCGCTGTCAGACCGATCGCCGCTCCCTCGGCAGCAAATCGGAGCGCAATTCCGCGCCCGATGCCGCGACCCGCCCCGGTGACGATTGCGACTTGCCCGGCAAGCACTCCGGCCATGGCCATCTCCAGATCATTCGGCACAGCGGGTCGGCGCTGCGCCGGTTCAAAATACCCGCGATTCGGTCTTACTGAATGGCAGGCGCGAGCGACGGCGCAATTCGCCGGACCGGGGGCGTAGCGAACAGCAGAGCGATGATTGCGACAAACGACAATCCGGAGACGGAATAAAATGCCGGCGCATAACTGGCGTAGCGATCATAGACGATGCCGGCCAGATACGGTCCCAGAGCGCCCGCGGTCGTGCCGACGGCGATCATCACTCCGAGAATCGACGCGTAGGCCTTTCGGCCGAAGTAGTTTCCTGGCAGAGTCATCAAGCAGGAAAAGGACGCGCCGAACCCCGCTCCGAGGCAGGCCGCGTACAAATAAAGCCCCGCCCTTCCGCTCGCATGAGTCGCCAGAATCATGCCGACTCCGAAAACAGCCGACGCCACGGCCCAAATCACCCGCGGCTCGATGCGATCGCCCCATACCACCACAATCAACTGCCCGGCCAGAGAGGCGAACAGCATGAAGGAGATCGAAAACGCTGCTTGCGAAGCAGTGTAGCCCAGATCTTTTAGGTGAACGACGCCGTGCGCGAGCATCAGGGGGTAGCCGGCGCTGATTCCGAGGCTCGAAAAAAGGATCAGCCAGATCGCCGGAGATTGAAACACGTCGCGCAACGTCCATTCGTCCGTCGTCTTGTGCACGCCCTTTGCCGGCGCCCGACCGGCCGATCCCGACGATGGAGCATCGGTTGGCGCCCGACCGTCGGGAAATTGACCCAAAGCGGCGGGCGTTTCCTTGATGAAGAATGCAGCCAGCGCGGCTGCAAAAAGACTCAGCCCTGCCATGAGCCACCATCCCGCGCGCCAATTTCCACCAAAGTGTCGAATGACACGATCCAGTGTGGGCGCTGCAACAAATCCGCCGATTCCGCTGCCGGTATGAACCAACGTAATGGCGCGCGCCTTGCCCTTTACAAACCATTGCCCGATACAGGACTGCGCGCCGAGCACACCGCAGGCGAGTGCACCCAAACCGATGATCACGCTGAAAGCGACGTACACGCCGAGGCTGGTATGAACCGCGGACGCCATCAACAGCGCTCCCGTCATCACCACGAAGCATCCCAAAGTCGCCGTGAACCGGACACCTCGCGTATGGATGCAAAGAGCGACGAGCGGGGCGGGCAACCCGACCATCCATTGGAAGAGCCCGTAGGCCAAGCCGAGTGCACTGCGGTCCAGGTGCAGGTCCGAGGCCATGTAGGCGTTGACCACGCTTGCACCATAGAGCGGAAACGCGAAGCTGGTGAACAGAATGAGCCAAAAGACGGCGAGCAGTTTCCAGCCGTAGAAAGTCGTCTGGCCCGTCATAGAGCTCCTCGCGGGCGAACTGAAACGGCGAATGCCGAAATGCCTAGTGCAGTTCTTCGGCAGAAACCCAGTTGCCGTGCACTTGATTGCGCAGGCGCAGCGGCAGATGAACGGTCGCGATGGGTCCCTTGTCGACGTGCTCGGCCTCGAAAACCAGCATGTCGGAGAGCTGCGTATCGTGCAGGTCGGCGACAAGCGCCAGATATCCCTCGTGTCCCGGCGTTTTCGAAGGAATGTGGACTTCCTCCTGAATCGTCACCGGCCGACTCGAATGCCACGATTTTAGCTTCCCGCTTTTCACTTCGAGACGGCTGAGAGTATTGAAGCCCGCGCCGACCGGTCCCGCGATCAGCGGGGGCCCGGCCTCGGGATCGAAGCGCTCGTAGTAGCCAATCGAGTAGTCCTTCATATGGTCTTTGTTCGCGATGCGCGGGAAGTCGCCCGCAGGCGCGAGCTTGTACTCCTCAAATTTCTCTCCCGGCTTGGACATGTCAAACGTCCAACGGACAACCCGGCCGAAAGCCATGTCCTCCGGCGTGGGATGGATGTGCGACGCCTGCTGAATGAAAGGAAACGGCGCGTATTTGCCGATGCCGAAATCGAGGTGCACGAATTTGCCCTCGGTGTAGGCGTTCATAAAATGAAAGGCCGAGCACGCGGGATGTTTAAACCAGCGCATGTCGGTGGTGTGCCCGTCGCGCGGCATGATGCCGACATAGGCGTCCTTATCAGGCTCGCAGACCCAGTGAACGCCGCCCGCTTGAATGCGATGAAGGTCAGCCGTCGTCGGAAACACAGGGAAGATCACGTGCTCTTTCGACACTGCAAAATCGTGCATCAGCGAAACGTAGGGGACCTGGAACCACTCCTCTTTCACGAGTTGTCCTTGTCTGTTCGCAACGCAGTAGGAAACGTCGCGAGTCGCCAGGCCGCTGGCTTCATAGCCGAAAAAGTGCAGATCCTTGCTCTCCTCGTCGAGCCGTGTGTGCGCCGTCATCGTCTGGCTCTTGAGCTTGCCTCGGTAGTCAAAGACGCCGATGGTGTCGAGTGTTTCCGGATGAAGCTCCACCGCTAAGCCGTCTTCTTTTAGCGCCAGCAGCTTGCCGCCGTGAAAAATCGGCGTCGTGTTATTCACGCACCGATTGATGCCCCGAACGCTCGGATCGTCCGTGTATGGATTCCGGTAGAGACCGAACAGGCCGCGCCGCGCTTTGCGCTCGGCCTTCAGACGGTCCGTCATGACGTACTTCATCCGGAAATCGACGTGACCGTTTTCGAATTTGAAAGCGCTGATCATGCCGTCGCCGCTCAGATACGTATCGTGGCCGAGCATCGGCGGATACTGCGGATCGGGAATCGTGCGATACCAGGTGCCGTTGATTTCTTTCGGCAGATTCCCCTCGATGATCAGATCGTAGATGTCGCATTCCGTGCGCATCGGGGCATTCATTCCTGTGAAATCAAATGAATCCGGGAACTTGGTTGTCATGGCCCAACTCCTTTTTGATTCGAGGGTCGTTCGAGACGGTCGAATGTCTTCGCGGAAGATTCCCCTCTCCGGTATTGGCTGAGTCCTATCACTGGCGCAACGAGTGTGTCAATGTGTCCGCTGTGGCTCGCGCGGGATGAGCGCCGAGCCCCAGCGCGGCGGCGGCTCCCGCAGCATTTTGTCGAAGTCGTCTTGAGGTAGCAGGAAGCGCCCACTGAGCGCGGCGTAGCGACCGGACGCCAGCTGCACGCACATTTCCGCGCACCGTGCCAAGCCGGGCGCGGGATCCGCCGTCTTGATGACGTTTTTCAAATAATCGACCATCTGCGGCACCCAGCGCTGCGCATCGGGCGATGTGATGGTGTGCTCGGTCATATCGGTGTAGACCGTACCGGGCTCGATCGCAAACACGCTGACGCCGTGTTGCTTTGCTTCCGCCGCCGCGTGCTCCGACAGTCGAATCTGACTCGATTTCGCCACCGCGTAGGCAGTCAGGTTCGGCGCAAACCATTGTCCGCCGAGCGCCGAGACGTTGATCACCACACCCGCGCGCCGCGCGATCATCCCCGGCATGACCGCGCACATAAACAGCAACGTCCCGCGCACGATCACGGCCTGCGCATCCCACCACTGGTCGGGATCGGAAATCCATACCGGCCCAAACGGCCCCGTAACGCCGGCGTTGTTGACCAGCACCGTCGTCGGGCCGAATTCTCGCTCGGCAGACGCGACGACGCGCGCCACATCTTGCCGGTTCGCGACATCACCGGCCACCGCCAGCGCGCGTCCGCCGGACGACTCGATCTCCCGAACCGCCCGATCGAGCGAATCATTCGACCGTGCGGTCAAGGTCACCGCCGCTCCTGCTCGGGCCAGTTCGAGCGCAATCGCCTTGCCGAATCCTCGGCCTGCGCCGGTCACAATCGCTGTTTTACCCGTGAGCAGTCCCTTCGCGATAGGGATTCGCTCACCGCTCTCGCTCACTTGATCGGTCGCCCGGTGACGGGATGCGGGTAGTGGAAGGGCACGACAGGGGTCTCGGGCCAGAAACTCGCCGGCCGCGACGTCAATCGGTCCGGCCCATTCGGATCTTCCGGATAGGTCCGCGAAAACGCAGGAACCGCGTAGCCGGGCTTCACGCGGCCCCATCCCTTCTCATAGGGCGCGTAAAACAGCACGTTATAGTTCAGTACGCCGATCTTCCAGACACCCTCTTCCTTCAGATATGTGTTCTCATACACTCCGCCTTCCCAAAAGGGCTCCTCGATCTTCGGCACGCTTTCATGACTGCCCCCCTGCATGAAACAGCGAAAGCGGCCTTTGGCGGAGAGACGGTCAACCGCCACCGTGATCACGTCCTGCAGGGTGAGATGATCGAGCAGCAGCCCGCGCGTAGGGCCGTTGTTCGCTGGGGCGAATTTCGCGCCCAGCCGACCGCAATAGAGCCGACGCACCCCAGCCTTTCCCTGAAACACGCCACCGAGAAAATAGGTTTCGCCGCGATCAGAGAATAGATCGACCGCCTCCTCGTACATGCATTTGTCGATGAAGTAGCCGTAGGCGTGCTGCAGACGGCGGATCGCCAACTCATCCTCGACACGCCCCAGCTGGTCGGTTAGTTGGTCGACACGCGCCTCGAGCGTCCGGATTTTTTCCTCTGGGGTCATCTAGGCTTCGCTGATGAATTTCGTGACCAGGCAGGCTTCCAGGCCTTCGATGCCTTCCTCTGAACCGTGGCCGCTTTCCTTCACGCCACCGAACGGCGATTCCGGAATCGAAATCTGATACGTGTTAATCCCCACCATGCCCGCCTCGAGTTGCTCGCCCAATAGCTTTACGGTTTTAGAAGAGCTGGTGAACGCAAAGGCGGCCAAGCCGTAAGGCAGCCGGTTGGCCTGCTCGATCACGCGATCGAAGCTCGAAAATGGATTGATCACTGCGACCGGACCGAACGGCTCTTCATTCATGATGCGCGCCGAGTTCGGCACATCGGCGAGGACCGTGGGCGCGTAGAAATAGCCCGGACTCGTGAGGCGTCGGCCGCCGGCCTCGAGCTTGGCACCGTGCTGCTTGGCGTCTTCGATGAAAGCTTCGATGGCCGCCAGGCGCCGTGCGTGCACCAGAGGCCCCATCTTGTTTTTCTCCTCCAGGCCGTTTCCTACGGGCCAGCTCTGGGCGCGTTTCCCGAAGCCCTCCACGAACGGGCGATAAATTCGTTCGTGCACGTAATACCGCGTCGGAGAAACGCACACCTGACCGGCGTTCCGGTATTTTGCGGTCGCTGACAGATCGAGCACTTGATCCAGGTCCACGTCGTCGAAGACCACGACCGGCGCGTGACCGCCCAACTCCATCGTCGTCCGCTTCATGCCGTCGGCTGCGAGCTTCATCAAATGCTTGCCCACGGGAATCGATCCGGTAAATGAGATGGCGCGAATCACGGGTGAAGCAAGAAGATGGGAGGAGATCTCCGCCGGTACGCCGTAGACGATCGAAAGCACATCGGGCGGTAGCCCGGCATCGAGAAGGCATTTGGCCACAGCGAGCCCCGATGCAGGAGTTTCTTCCGCCGGCTTGAGAATCACCGAGCAGCCGGCGCCGAGCGCGGCGCCGATCTTGCGGGCCGGATTACCCAGCGGAAAATTCCACGGCGCGAAAGCCGCGACCGGACCCACCGGCTCCTTCACGATGGTCATACGTGTGCCCGGCGCGCGCTGCGGTAACACGCGCCCGTAGGCACGGCGTCCCTCTTCGGCATACCACTCGAAAATATTCGCCGACATCATCACTTCGACGCGTGTCTCGTGGATCACCTTGCCGGATTCGGTCGTCGCCAGACGCGCAATCTCCTCTTTGCGCTCGCGCAGCAGTTCCGCCGCACGCTTCAGAATCCTCCCGCGTTCGTCTGGGAAAATCGCGCGCCACGTTCGAAATCCTCGCTGGGTCGCGGTGAGCGCGGCATCCAAGTCCGCTCGGGAGGCATGCGGGAGCTGCCCGATGACCTCCTCGGTTGCCGGATTGATCACCGGTGAAGTCTTGCGGCCCTCCGAGCCCAACCATCGGCCGCCGATCAAAAGCGTCAAATCCGCGTATGTGGATGCCAGTTCGGTCGCCATTTTTCATGCTCCTGCGTAGTTCGGGCATAGTTTCATGTTCGCCGGACTGCCGTCAAGTCGCGCCCCGGCAAGCCCGGTTGGCTTCGGCGGAGGGTTTGCAGAGAAGGTTTGAGGAAGTAGAATCGCGGGCGTCCGTGCTGACCGAAGCTCAATCGGATCGTCTGCGTGTCGTTCTGGTTGCGACCCGCAACCCGCTCAATATCGGCGCCGCTGCCCGGGCCATGAGCAATTTCGGCTTCCACCACCTCCGCGTGGTGAATCCCTACGCGCCGGCCTTTAGGGAGGCGCGTTCGGCCGTCGGCGCCTCGTTGGTGCTCAGACGCGCTGCGTGCTTCCCGACGGTTGCCCAAGCCACCGCGGATACGACACTGATCGTCGGTACCACTGCTGTCCGCCATCGCCATCTCCAACACCCGCTGCGACGCTCAGAAGAGGCCGCACGTCTGATCCGGACGAGATTGCGGTCAGCCAACGTCGCCCTTCTGTTCGGCTCGGAAAAATTCGGCCTCAGCAACGACGACCTCAGCCACTGCCACTGGCTGCTGCACATTCCCACACACGAAGAAAACATCTCGATGAATCTCGGTCAAGCGGTGGCCGTTTGCCTCTACGAACTGATACGCAGCGGAAACAGGGTAGCGCTCTCGCCGGAACGGCTTGCCTCGGCCGGCGAAATCGAACGCATCACGGCGATGCTGCTCGAAGCACTCGAGGCCAGCGGCTTTTTGGATCTACGCCGCGTGGCCGACTCCGAGCAGCGCATCCGTCGCCTGGTACGGAGGCTCAATCTACCTGCCCGCGACGCCGTCATCTGGCTCGGCATCTTCCGTCAAATCGTCTGGAAGCTGCGCGCGAGTGAACCGAGACCTCGGGTAGGCTAACGCCAACAAGGCAACCCCGTCGTCACCGAAAAACTTCTATACTAAGGGTCGGCAAGATAGGCTTTCAGAACATGGCCAAAAAATTCTCAATGAGGTCGGCAGCGCCAGCGATCGCTTGCTTCGTGCTCGCGGGGGCGTTTTCCCTCCGTCCAGCAGCCGCGCAGGAGTCGGGGCCGCTGCCCGCTTCGTCTCCGCAATGGGAACCGGCTCCGCGGCCCGAAACCAGGCCGGCCGAACCCGCG
>Ga0187779_10001064_pt1 | contig 17383 bp, 16 predicted proteins | sample 1015_Q2_SP10_10__FD_132435 | JGI IMG/M metagenome (GOLD analysis project Ga0187779, IMG submission 132435) | Tropical peat soil microbial communities from peatlands in Department of Meta, Colombia - 1015_Q2_SP10_10_MG | ecosystem: Environmental > Terrestrial > Soil > Wetlands > Peat | place... | reverse complement strand
TGATTGCCGACCTGAAAAAAGGACGGGCCGGTTCTGGCCGTGCTGTTCTGGCAAGCCCCTTGAAGCAGAACCGCCATGGGCGAGCAGCTTTTGCTATGCTCGTCGTAATGCTGGACATCTTCTACATCCTAATTGTTCTGCAGATCGCCCTAGGGGCGTACTCGCTCTGGGATGGCTTTGGATGGCTCCGCATGGTGCGCCGACGGCTGGGCACGCACGCCGGGTTTTACGCGCCAGTCGCAGCGCTCATCTGCCCGTGCAAAGGGACCGAGCCGGGCCTTGAGGAAAACCTCATGGCTCTTACGCGGTTCGACTATCCAAACTACGAGATCTATTTCTCTCTGGCCACGAGTCTTGACCCGGCGCTTAAGATCATCGAGCGCGTGAAGGCAGCGACCGAGCGTCCGGTGCACATCGTAATTGCGGGCCCGCCGGAGGATTGCGGCGAAAAGGTCCACAATCTCCGCAAGGCCGTGGAATCGCTTCCCGAGAAATTCGAAGTCTTTGTCTTCGTCGATTCCGACGTACGCCTCCCGCGGGGTTGGCTCGCCAAACTCACGGCTCCGCTTCAGGATCCTCAGATCGGGGCGACCACGGCCTACCGATGGGTGATTCCGAGCCGACGCATCGGGGAAGGCGGCCTGGCCAGCGCCTTGGCCTCGGCTTGGAATGCGTCGGTGGCGACGATGCTGGGCCGTCCGCGCGAAAATTTCTGTTGGGGGGGCGGTACGGCCATTCGTCGCGCGACGTTTGATGATGCGCACGTTCTGGATGCTTGGAGCGGCACCGTCAGCGACGATTTCGGCTTGACCAATGCGCTGATCGCCATGGGCAGGTGGATTGTGTTCTGTCCAGAATGTCTCGCCCCGACGCTGCACCCCTGGACGGGAAGCTCGTTGATCGAGTTCACCAATCGCCAGATCGCCATCACGCGAATCAATTCGCCGCAGCGATGGCTTCTCGGTTCCGCCGCGCATGCGATGTATTCGATAACCCTGATTTACGCGGCCATGGCGATCCTGAACACGATGATAGACGGCGACCCCTGGCTTCATCTGGTGCTGATGCCGCTGATTGTTGTGCTGCTAGCCGCCGGGAAAGGGGCGCTCCGTAGTGTCGCTGTCACAGAAATGTTGCCTGAGTGGAGGGGACCGCTCCGCGACTGGAGCTGGGTTTGGACCACACTGGCGCCGGTCGTGCCCTTTTTGTTCACCTGGAATTTCATCGCCTCGCTCTTGACGAAGCGAATCCGCTGGCGCAACATCCGCTACGAGTTGATATCCCCGAACATCACGCGGGTTCTGACGCGATAGCCGAGCCCTGCTGAGGTGTCACTCCTGGGTTTGTCCTGCTGGCCGTCGGCCTCACCGCAGCGTTCTCTTGATACACTCGCCCTGATGGGCTTCCACTTTGAGGTTCTCGCGACCGACACCACCGGGGCTCGCCTGGGGCGGCTGACCACGCCGCACGGCATCATTGATACGCCGGCCTTCATGCCGGTCGGCACGGCAGCCACCGTAAAGGGTCAGACGCAGCAAGACCTTGAAACTCTCGATGCCTCCATCGTGCTCGCCAATACCTATCATCTCTATCTGCGCCCCGGTCACGCGTTGATTCGAGAGCTGGGAGGACTCCATGAGTTTATGTCCTGGCCCCGGCCGATTCTCACCGACTCGGGCGGCTACCAAGTCTTCAGCTTGAGCGAACTGCGCAAGGTCAGCGATGAAGGCGTGCGCTTTCGCTCCCACCTGGATGGTTCCGAACATTTTCTTTCCCCGGAAAAAGCGCTCGAAATTGAAATTGCGCTCGGCGCGGACATCATCATGGCGCTCGACGAATGCATCGAGGCCCCGGCAAGTGAAGCGTACACACGGGAAGCAGCGCAGCGAACGGCGGATTGGGCGGCTCGCTCACAAGACTACTTCCAAGCGAACGGAGATCCCGAGCGCCAGATGCTTTTTGGCATCGTCCAAGGAGGAACCCATGCGGAGCTGCGCCGCGAAAACGCCGACGCACTTGTCGATCTCGATCTTCCGGGGTACGCGATCGGTGGCCTGGCCGTTGGCGAATCGCACGGCGTCAGCTGCGAGATGGCTGAACTGGTCGCCGCCCGATTGCCAAAAGAACGGCCGCGCTACCTGATGGGAGTCGGCAAGCCGGACGAAATCCTCCGCTACGTCGAACTCGGTGTGGACATGATGGATTGTGTGCTGCCCACGCGCAGCGCCCGCCACGGTTGCTTGTTCACCTCTCAGGGACGCGTGCTGATCCGCAACGCCCGCTATGCGAATGATCCGCGCCCGCTCGACCCGAACTGTGCGTGCTCGGTTTGCAGGCGATATTCGCGCGCTTATCTGCGACACCTGTATGCCAGCGGAGAATTTCTCGCGATCATCTTGAACACCCACCACAACCTTCACTTTTACCTTGACATGATGCGCAAAATCCGCGAGGCTATCCGTTTTGGAAACCTAGAACGATTCCGCTCTGACCTTCAGACACGCCTCACATAGGCAAACCAAGCGGGCGCTGGGTGTGGCAAGGGGGAGGAGCAGCATTTTCCCGGCGTGGCGGCTGTTGGGGGTCGTCGCCATCGGCAGGCTTGCCCGCTCGACGAAAAAGGCAGAAAAATGGCGGTTTCTGGCATTGGGATTCCACTCGGGTTGGCCCTTCAGGCGCCCGCTGCGTCCCCCTTGGGCGGCTTGTTCGGTTTCCTTCCTATCATATTGATTATAGTGATCTTCTACGTGCTGATGATTTTGCCTGCACAGCGCCGCCAAAAAAAGGTCGCCGAAATGCTTAGGAATCTAAAGAACGGCGACAAGGTGATCACCAACGGCGGCATTTACGGCACGATCGTCGGGCTCGAGGATGATTCCGTTCAGCTGCGCATCGCCGAGCAGGTCAAAATCAAGATTTCGCGCAACGCCATCGCTGGACTCCAGGCTGAGCCCAAGGAGAGCTAGGCGGCCGGAATGAATGCGCAGCTCAAGTGGAAGTTCGTGCTGATTTTGATTGTCCTTCTTCTCTGCGTCTTCGGCGTGATTGGGCTGCCCACCTCGCTCGTACAATTGAAAAACAACATCGCCGATCGGATTCATCTGGGGCTGGACCTGAAGGGCGGCAGCCATCTGGTCTTGCAGGTGCAGCTTCCGGAAGCCATCGGGCAGCACTGCGATGAGACGGTAGACGAGCTCACCAAACAGCTTCATGCCAAGAACATTGGCTTCGGCGAAATCCGTCGCGTCGATGACACCCATATTTTGGTCCGCAACATCGAATCCACCTCCACCAGCGGTTTCCGCGATCTGGTAAACAGCCAGTTCACCGATTGGACCCTGGCTCCCGCGGCTGGCGAAAACAACGGCTACGAGCTATCGATGAAGCCTTCCGTGATCGCCGAGATTCGCCAGAACACCATGAATCAGACGCTCGAGACGATCACGCGCCGCATCAATGCCCTCGGTCTCACCGAGCCGACGATTGCGTTTACGGGTCGCAGCGACGACGAGATACTCGTGCAGCTTCCGGGCGTCGGCGATCCAACCGCCGCGAAGGAAGTAATCCGCGCCGGCGGGCAGCTGCAGTTGGTGCGCGTGGTGGATGGGCCGTTCGGTTCCGAGGCCGAGGCTCTCGCGAAATATGGAGGTGTGCTGCCGCCGGGGACGGTCATTCTTCCCGGCCGTAGCGAATCAGCCGGCCCCGCACAGACCGCGGGTCCGGTTTACTACGTTTTGGACAAGGTCCCGGTCGTTACGGGCCAGGATCTCAGAAACGCCGACGCGGGTGCGAGCCCCGATAGTCCCGGTGGATATGAAGTGGACTTCAAGCTCTCCACGGCTGCCGCCGGGCGCTTCGGAACGTTCACCGAACAACAGGCGGCCATCGGCGGGCGGATGGCCGTTGTGCTCGACCGGCAGGTTTATGAGGCCGCAACGATCAAGAGTCGGATCGAAGATTCCGGCCGCATCACCGGAGGTTTCAGCGAACAGTCCGCCCAAGATTTAGCCTTGGTGCTCCGCGCAGGCGCCTTGCCCGCCTCGATCAAGTATCTGGAAGAGCGAACCGTCGGTCCGTCCCTGGGTGCGGACTCGATTCGAGAGGGGGTGCGGGCCTCCATCGGTAGCATGATCGTGGTGATGATTTTTCTGGTCATCTATTATCGGCTGAGCGGCGTCAACGCCGTGGTAGCCCTGGTGCTGAATTTGGTGATCCTGGTGGCATTTATGGCCTACATGGGGGCTGTCCTCACCCTACCGGGCATCGCCGGTGTAATTTTAACGATCGGCATGGGCGTGGATTCCAACGTACTCGTCTTTGAGCGCATCCGCGAAGAGCTGCGCAGCGGCAAGGCAGCTGCCCAAGCGGTGGATACGGGATTTGACCGGGCGTTTTTGACGATCATCGACACCCACGTCACAACCGTGGTGTCCGCGATTTTCCTTTTTCTTTTCGGCACAGGCCCGGTGAGAGGCTTTGCCGTCACACTCGTGATCGGGTTGATCGCCAATGTTTTTACATCCATCTATGTCTCACGAGCGATTTTTGATTATCACTTATCCAGGATGGATCGGCAGGCGCAGCTGAGCATTTGACCTTGGCCATGATCGACGGTTCAGCGGGAACAAATCCGGGCGGTCTGGTGTCAAAGAAGACGGGTAGGACTGTGTAATGGAATTCTTCCGCAGCGTCAATGTGGACTGGATGGGGAAGGCCAAATACTTCGTCGCCCTGTCCCTGTTTCTTCTGGCGATTGGGTGGATTTCCATCTACCGCACCGTCGTCGTCAAGCACGGCACGCTTTACGGCATCGATTTCCGGGGTGGCACGCTCGTCTACGTCCGTTTTGCCGGCCCGCCCCCAATCGACAAGCTGCGCAAGGGGTTGGAGCAAGCGGGGCTGAAGAACAGCACGATTCAAGGAATCAGCGATTCCGGAAGCGTGGGCTCAAAAAACGATGTCGTCATCGGCCTGGAACAGTCCGCCAGCGATGAGTCACTCGATGCCGGTAAACAGAAGATTCTCGAGGTCCTCGAGACGACCTTCGGCGGGGGCTCGGCGAGCCGGCCAAACTTTAATTCCATTTCCTTATCCGATTTGGCCGCCGAGCTCACGCGTAAGGACCCGCTTCTGCTCGGAACGAATGCCGGTGATCGCTACAACCAACTGGCTCAGCGTCTGATGGCGGCGCGCGACTCCGCGCATGGCGGCATCGTCACCGCCTTCGACCAGCTGCGCACAGTCGAAGGTGTGACCCCCGCGGTGATCAACACTCTCACCAGCGATTATTCGTTGAGCAGTTTCGCAATCCGCGACGCCGAGATTGTCGGCCCCCGCGTAGGCTCGCAATTGCGTCACCAGGCCGTGTGGGCAACTCTCTATGCCCTAGGGGGCATGTTGGTGTATATTGCGTTCCGCTTTGAATGGGTGTATGGGGCCGCAGCCGTCATCGCCGTCTTCCATGACGTGTTGATCACGCTCGGTTTCTTTTCGCTTTTCCGTTACGAGATTTCGCTTACGGTGATCGCGGCTTTGCTGACCCTGGTCGGATACTCGATGAATGACACGATCGTGATCTTCGATCGTGTGCGCGAAAACCTTCGGCTGATGAAGCGCGAGTCCTTCACAGAGATTGTGAATCGATCGATCAACCAGACCCTTTCGCGCACGATTCTAACCAGCGGACTAACCTTCCTAACGGTTTTGGTGCTGTACATCATGGGTGGAGAAGTCCTGCGTGCCTTCTCTTTTGCCATGGTGGTAGGAGTTGTGGTAGGAACGTACTCCAGTTTTGGCATCGCAGCGCCCATCGTAGTGATTTGGAACAAATATCACGGTGGGCGGCAACAAGGAGTGACCGTCCGCGCCGGATCCGCAGCCGAAAAGCGCGTGGTGGCTGCCGCAAGGAGATAGCTCATGTTTGACCAACTTGTCGTATCCAGCGCTCATGCAAGCAAGACGAACAAGCCTTGGACCGTGGCGATGTCGGCGATCGTGCAGGCGCTGATTGTAGGCATCTTGATATTGATTCCCCTCATCTATACGGAGGCTCTACCCAAAGGATTCATGAACACGTTTCTTGTGGCCCCGGCTCCACCGCCCCCGCCACCACCGCCCGCAGCTCCCGTGCAGCATGTGGTGAGACCGCGGATTGTAACCCCGCAGAGAATGGTGGCCCCCACGGTGATTCCAAAAACGGTTCAAGTCATTAAGGACGAAGCGCCGGACGTCGGCGGCATCGGAGTGGAAGGAGGCGTGGGGGGTGGCGTACCGGGTGGCGTGCTCGGAGGAATTATCGGTTCCGCTCCGCCGCCTCCGCCCAAGCCCACACAAATGCGCATCCGGGTGGGCGGCAATGTGCAAGGCGCCAAGCTGGTCCATCAGGTGCAGCCGATCTATCCCCAGATCGCGAAGACGGCACACGTCTCAGGCACCGTACTCCTGCACGCCATCATTGCAAAGGATGGCTCGATTCAGGAGCTTCAGTACGTCTCGGGACCTCCTTTGCTGATGCGGGCGGCGATGGACGCCGTGCACGAATGGCGCTATCAGCCCACGCTGCTCAATGGTGAGCCCGTGGAGGTCGATACCACGATTCAGGTTGTGTTTACACTCGGTGGCTAAGCAGGACCGCACCCGACCACCGATCTCGGTGGAGGGGGACGGAAATTCCGACCGGCAGAATATGGCTGCCGAGATCGATAGGCGGTAACGGAGGAGGGTCGAAGGTTATGCTTCTGAACGCACTGTTGGTGAGTTTGCTGGCGATGTTCCAAGATCAGGCCCCTGAGGTCGGCTGGGACCTGATTACGATGTGGCACAACATGGGTATCCCGGCCAAGCTCGTCGTCACAATTCTGTTCATTATGTCGGCCTGGTCGGTCGGCATCATGATTGACCGGGCGCTCATGTACAGCGCCGCCCGCAAGCAATCGCGCATTTTCGTCCAGCAGGTGGCCGGTGCACTCAAAGACAACAAGCTCGATGAGGCGATTTCGATTGCCGAGCGCAACAAGAAGAGTCATATCGCCAAGGTGGTCGCCACAGGTCTGTCGGAGTTTCAGGCGGCCTCCGCCCAGGTGAGTGACGAGGAAGTGATCGAGGCGGCCCGACGCGGTTTGGAACGGTCGGTGGCAATCGTACACGCCGAAATGAAGCGCGGCCTCTCCGGCCTCGCGACGATCGGCTCGACGGCACCCTTCGTCGGCTTGTTCGGCACCGTCATGGGCATCATCAACGCGTTCAAAGGCATTTCCAGCTCGAAGGTCACCGGCCTTTCCGCGGTCGCTGGCGGTATTGCGGAAGCGCTTGTCACCACCGCGCTCGGACTGCTGGTGGCCGTGCCCGCCGTGTGGACTTTTAACTACTTTACGAACCGAGTCGAAGCGTTCGACGTTGAGATGGACAACTCCTCGATGGAGTTGATCAACTACTTCATCACTCGTCGAGGCGGAAAGAAGTAAGCAATGGCGTACAAGCCCAAGGCACCACCGGTCATGGCCGCCCCAAATGTCATCCCCATGGCGGACATCATGCTGGTGTTGCTCATCATCTTCATGGTGATCACGCCGATGCTCCAACACGGAGCGCCGGTGGACATGGCGAAGGCGGAAAATGCGGACAAAATGCCCAACGCGGACCGCGATGACGCAATTATCGTTGCGGTGACCCGCGACGGCAGACTTTTTCTGAGCCCCGGTAACAAAGAGATCGGTTTGGACGCAATTACCGACAACGTCAAGGACCTGATCACGGGCCGTCTGGACAAGACCGTCTATGTCCGCTCCGATGCGCGAGCCAAGTATGGCGACGTGGTCAAGGCGGTCGATGAAGTGCGCGCGGCAGGTGTAGAGAATATCGGTCTTTTGACCGAGAAGATTCAGAATAAGGCCGCACCGCCTCCGCCCCCTACGGGCGGCTCCGATTAAGGAAGGGGAGCAGCAGCTAAGGAGTTTCTTTCATGGGAATCTCAGTTGGTGGAAGCAAAGATGGTCCCGTATCGGACCCCAACGTTGTCCCTCTGATCGATGTGCTTCTGGTGTTGATCATCATTTTCATGGTGATCACACCCAGGGTGCCAACGGGCTTGCCCACGATCGTGCCGCAGCCTCCTCCGCCAAACGAAAAGCAGCCGCCCCCGGATAACCGCACGATCGTGGTCTCCGTGCTGAATGGCGGAAAACTCATGATCAACCAAGATCAGAGCGATTGGAATACGCTTGGCAGCCGCCTGTTTGACATTTTTAAGGAGCGGGCGGATAAGGTGGCCTTTGTGAAGGGGGATGATGATGTCTCGTTCGCACAGGTGGCGCGAGCAATCGACATCATGCGCGGTGCGGGAATTGATCACGTCGGCCTCATCACCGCCAAGATCGAGGCGGGTCAGTAGGCGCGTCGCTGGCCGGGGCGGCGGGTCGGGCAGCGGGGGCGTTTGCGAGGGATAGAGTCGGGCATCGGCGCCTTCCAAGTCGTCTGCCTTATGGGCCAGATCTCGGTCCGATTTTCAAGCTAAGGAGATAGGCATGCAGCGGAAGCTCCACATCTGGTTTCTGGTGGCTGTCGTGCTGACCGCAGTAGTGGCAGAGGCTGGCTGCGACAAGCTGCGCGCGCGCGACCGGCTTAACAAGGGCGTAAACGCCTACAAGAGCGGTCAATTTGACCAGGCCATCGAGGATTTCAAAGAGGCCAAGGAGTTGGATCCGTCGTTGACGAACGCGCAACTTTATCTCGCCACCGCTTATGCCAGCCAGTACGTTCCCGGCGCACCGTCTCAGGAGAACATCAATAACGGCAACCAGGCGATTGCCGAGTTCAAAGCCATCTTGGACAGCGATCCGAATAACCTTGCTGCCATCGATGGGATCGGCTCCATCCTTTACAATATGGGTGGGAGCCCGTTCGACGCGGCCAAGCTGAACGAATCGAAGTCGTACCACGAGAAACACATCCAGATCAAACCGGAGGATCCGGAGCCCTACTACTGGGTTGGCGTGATCGATTGGTCGCTGGCCTTCCGGGCTAATAAGGACATGCGCGACGCCTACAACCAAAAATCAAAGAAACCCATCAAGGAAAGCGATCCGATGCCTCCTGCCCTGGCCATGGAGTTCAGCAGCAAGTACGGCACGGTTGTCGACGATGGCATCAGCAACCTGCAAAAAGCCATGACTCTGCGCTCGGAATATGACGACGCGATGGCCTATCTGAACCTGCTCTATCGCCAAAAGGCCGATATGGAAACATCCAAAGAAGCGCGCGACACAGACTTGCAGCAAGCCGACGATCTCGTCGAGAGGGTCAAGGCCATCAAGCAGAAAAAGGCCAACATGACCCCCAGTTCATAGCTCAATGTCCTAGCTAAGGCGGCGGACCTGCGCGGTCCGCCGTTTTTTTTTGCTCCCTCACGGTCTTTTGCAGTGGGAGGATGAGGCAGATGAGTCATTCGACTTTCCAAAGAATTCTGGCGAGCGCCGTTTTGTTCGCTTTTGCTGCGGCCGCGCCGGCGCTCTGGCCTCGCGGCGCTCCAAGACACTCTGGAGCGCAAACAGCTTCGCCGGCCAGTGCTGAGATTCCTCCCTCCGACACGATTCAGGCAGACGAGCTCGCGAAAGAGCTCTCGAGCAAAGACAAGCCGATCATTGTGTGCGTGGCTCCGCGCTTTCTCTATGACGGGGCGCACATTCCCGGGGCTCTGTTCCACGGTCCGGGCTCGACGACAGGCGGGCTCACCGAGCTGCGGCATTGGGCGCAGGCCGTCGCGCGCGACCGAGCCATCGTGCTTTACTGTGGCTGCTGCCCAATCCCGCGGTGCCCCAACGTCCGCCCCGCACTGGCCGAACTCCGCGAGATGGGCTTCACGCACTTGAAGGTGCTTTGGCTACCAAAGGACTTCCACACGGACTGGATCGAGAAGGGCTACCCAGTAGAAAAGGGCCCGTGACGAGTTGAAGCCTTATCCGATTCTCACTTCTGCTGGATGGATCTGAGATAGTCGGTCAGGTTCTTGATTCGCTGCGTGATTTTGGCCTCATCGGAATGGGTCGTTGCTTTAAGAATCAATCCCCAGACCGGCATCTCCGCCGGACCATGATCCGGCATTGGCACTCCCTGCCGCAACACGGTCTCAACATACGCATCGGGAAACTTCCCGTCATGGCGCTTGCTGAGCGTAGTCAAATCGGGCGGAAGCTCGGTGAATGAGGAAGAGGCCGGTGGCGGACCGTTGCCTTTGCCGTCATCTCCGTGACAGACGGCACAGTTGGCCTTAAAGAACTTGGCGCCCGCCGCAGAAGCAGATTTTTCCGATTCCGGCGGCTTCTGTTGTGCTGCGCCCGAGCCCGCGGCAAGGATCGCGAGGACCCAAAGCGCAGCCAAACCGCCAACGATTCCCGCAACAGAACAGTTCAAGTGGAACGCGCGCATATCCGGTGAGCTGACGGTAGTGCCATCAGATCCGATTGTCAATCCGATCCCGCGTGTCCCAGGCACAGCAGGTCGAAACGCGGCAAAGGGTTTACAATAAATGGATGGATCCGGCCAGTCGTCCCATCGTCACGCTGGGTGCGCGGCGCTCGGTGGATCTGCGTTTTGCCGAGCTGATCGATAAGGTCCGCCGCAACCGCCCTGGCGATGACTTCGAACTGCTTCGGCGCGCCTACGATTTCGCCGCCGAGCAGCACAAGGCGCAGACGCGCCTTTCCGGCGAGCCTTACCTGTCTCATCCGGTCGAAGTGGCACACTCGCTGGCCGACATGAAGCTCGACGTGATCTCGCTCTGTGCAGCCCTTCTGCACGATGTCGTCGAAGACACGCGAATCCCGATTGAAAAGATTTCGGAGCAGTTCGGCGTAGAGGTGGGCCGGATTGTGGAGGGTGTCACCAAAATCAGCAAGCTTGATCTACTCGCACCGGAGGATCGTCAGGCAGAAAATGTCCGCAAGATGCTGCTTGCCATGGTGAACGACGTGCGGGTGGTCATGGTAAAGCTCGCGGATCGGCTGCACAACATGCGCACGCTCGACTATCTAGAGGTCGAGCGCCAGCAGCGTATCGCGCGGGAAACGTTGGACATCTACGCCCCCGTCGCAAACCGCCTGGGAATGGGTTTAATCCGCGGAGAACTCGAGGACCTCGCTTTCCGCTACCTCGAACCGGAGGCGTTTTTCGAGTTGCAGAAGAAAGTCGCCACCAAACAGAAGGTCCTCGACAAGTTCCTGACGGAAGTGCAGGAAAGCATCCGCGAAAAAATGGTCGAGAATGGAATTCCTGCCGAAGTTCAGGGGCGCACCAAACAGCTCTATTCCCTGCATCTGAAAATCCAGAAGCAGCAGCGCACGCTCGACCAGATCTACGACCTGCTGGCCGTTCGCGTGGTTACCGACACCGTGAAGAATTGCTACGCGGCGCTGGGTGTGATCCATCAGATCTGGCGGCCCGTTCCCGGACGTTTCAAAGACTATATCGCCATGCCGCGCCCCAATCTCTACCAGTCGCTTCACACTACCGTAATCCATTCCGGACAGCCCTTCGAAGTGCAGATCCGGACCCAGGAGATGCACCGCATTGCAGAACAAGGAGTTGCCGCGCACTGGAAATACAAGGGTGGAGCGGAAGCCGGATCCTCGGCCGATGACCAGCGGATCGTCTGGATGCGCCATCTGATCGAATGGGTGCAGGAAATGCAGGAGCCCAGTGAATTCCTTTCTACACTCCGCGTCGATCTATATCCCGAAGAGGTCTACACCTTTACCCCGAAGGGGCGCGTCGTGGTGCTGCCACGAGGAGCCACGCCGGTCGATTTCGCTTACGCAATTCATACCGAAGTGGGCCATCAGTGCTCGGGCTCAAAAGTGAATGGCGAGATGGTCCCGCTGCGCCACGCACTCGCCAACGGCGATGTCGTTGAAGTCATCACGCAAAAGGGTCACACGCCTTCGCGTGATTGGCTCTCGTTTGTGCGTACCTCCCGCGCGCGCAGCAAGATTCGTCAGTGGATTAATTTGCACGAGCGCGAGGAGGCCACCGATGTCGGTCGCCGCCTGCTCGAGAAGGAAGCGCGACAGGCGGGCATCAACCTGAAGAGGATTTCGCAAGAGGACTGGCAGCGTGCCACCTCTGCCTATGGGGCTAGCCGAATCGACGACCTGTATGCCGGTCTTGGCTATGGCAAGTGGTCGGCGCGACAGGTGTTGGGCAAGGTAAGCGGTCAGCCCCTAGCCCCGCCTCTGGAGGAGCAGCAGCCCAAGCCCAGCATCAAGCGCATGCTGGGAATCGACGAGGCCACAATTCTGGTGAAGGGTCACGATGACCTGATGGTCTACCGCTCCAAGTGCTGTAATCCCATTCCCGGCGATGACATCATCGGCTACGTCACACGCGGTCGCGGCATCGCCGTGCACAGCAAGAATTGCCCAAACGTGGAAAACTTGCTGTATGAGGCAGACCGCCGCATCGTGGTGGAATGGGCCGGATCCACACAAGCGCAGTTCCCGGTCCGCCTGCGAATTTTTACCGAAGACCGCCCCGGCATGCTCGCGGCCATCACCAACATCATCAGCGACACGGGGGCGAACATACGCACGTTTGAAAGCGGCGGCGAAGACAATACCCGGGCGCGCATCGATGCCGCGCTCGATGTCCGTGATCGCAAACAGCTCGAGCACATCGTCGCCGGCATCAAGCGCATCCCCGGTGTCTTCGATATCGAGCGCGTTTACAACGTCTAAGCTGATGCCCGGGCCCCTGCTACCTCTTGCGCTACAGGGCCGTCTGTCTCATTTTGCGAGGCGTAAAATGACAGTATGGGGCCCACTCTGGTACGGCTTCGGTCGGGCGTTCCGGATCGCTCCGTCATCTATCGGTCCGCCGTAGAGTGGGTGCTGCTTGCCTCGCTCGTCCTGTTCGCTTCCGGCTGCCACAGTATTCCTCCTGTCGACACTAAACCCCTGGATAGCGTCGGGATGTCCTATGATTCCATCCGACAACTGGCAGCGCTCCAGATCACGACTTCTGAGGTGGCGGAGGTGGCCGCAGCGCGTGCTGGCGGCCTTTCCGATGCGACCTGCCTCGCACTGTTCAAGATTTTTCGCGATCGCAAACAGCCATTTGATGCCGGAGAGGATGCTGCCGGGCTATTCCGAGCACAGGTGAGCGAGGAGACGATCTTGGAACTCGCCAGGCTCAATCAACTAGGACTCTCCGCCGGCGAGTTTCAGGCCATGCGGCTCGCGGGACTTTCCGATGCCACGGTGCTCGCGGTCGCGCGCCATCGCGCGCTGAACCAGCCCGTCCTGTCGGGAGCCTCGCTTGCGGGGCTAAAGAACGTCGGAGTGCGGGAATCGACGCTGCTCGAACTGGCGCGGCGCGGCGTTCCCGATTCGAAGGCCAGCGAGATTACTTGGTTCCGCCGGCGTGGCGGTAGCGACGCCGAAATTCTAGGTCGCTTCACTGGATCCTAACGGTTCCCCTCTCGGAGCCTTGCCATTTTCCGCCTTGGACCTGCGAACCACTCCCAGTAAAATCTTCCCATCTTGAATCGTCAGCTTCCTCGCGCGCTCGCTTTTTGCGTAATCCCAATCTTGATTTTGTTATGTGGGTATTCCTGCGCAGCCCCTCTCGCTCCTGGCTACCGGATTCTCAAGGCTTCCTATGAGGTGCGGTTTGTTGCTGGCCGGCCATGCCAACTGCAGCTCCGCCTCGTCTACAAGCTTCAGAACACCGGCAACAGCGAGCTGGCATTCTTAGACGCGCAGTTTCCGGACGAGAAAGAATTTGGCCGCCAGGGCCTCCGGGCGGAAATGGATGGGGCTGCCCGCTCGCCGGTCCGATTGGCGCCCGCACCCGATAGTGGCCGGCCCAACACGCTTCGCATTTTATTGGACTCACCTTGGACGCGCGGGCAGGTTCGAACACTCGAAATCGAATACGCCTTCGCATCACCGGAGAACTCAGGCTCTCTCATCACGTTGGGCGAAGATGGATTTCATCTCGGCTCTGGTGAATGGCTGCCCGCGCTGCAGGCCCCTAGACACTTGCTTGCCTTTAATCCCCAACCGCCAGCGATGGCCACCTACACGATCCGCGTTCCGGCCGATTTCGTCGTCCTCGCGCGCGGGACGCCCAAAGGGCAAAGCAAGGAGGACGGAGACGTAGTTCACCGTTTCGAGTTGGGCAAAGGCGTCGGGCCGCCCTTTGTCGTAGCGGGCCGCTACGCAAGCACGCCCCCAGATCATCGCCCGCAGTCCGCTGTGTTCTGGACGTTGGCACCCTTTGCGGGTGACCTATCTCCCGCAATCAAGCCGATCGGCTTAACCTGGAGGACGCTCGAAACGGCCTTTGGCCCAGTCGATAGAAATGTCGTCGTGCCGCATATCGTCGAATCGCCTGAATTGCGCGCCCACGTGGGCGAAGCGAATGCGGCTGCCGTGGCGTTCCCCGGGGGTGCGATCGCAAATCCGGCTGCGTTCGCACTGGGAACCAGCAGTGAGGCCTTTGTTGATCTCGTCGCTGGTGCGCTTGCGCGCAATTGGTTCGGCGAAGAGGTCCGTCCGAGTCCGAGTGCATCGATCGGCCTAGGCGAGGGCCTACCCGAATATGCCACCATCGTCGTAGAAGAGGCTCGCAACGGCACGGCCGGGCGCCGCCGGATGATCCTCGAGTATTTGCGGCAGTACAACGAGGCCCGCACCCGGGCCGATGAAACACCTCTCGGTATGACAATGCTCACCGATCCGGTCGGCCCCCGCCAGATCGCGCTCGCCAAGGCACCCCTTTTCTACGTCGCTCTGGAGGACACCTGCGGCGAACTGGAGGTGCGCAAAGGCCTGGCGCGCCTGGTGGCGCTACTCACTGGCCAGGAAATCGATTACAGCGATCTACGCGCTGCGCTCGAGCAATCCACCCACCGGAATCTCGGCCCCCTGTTCCGCATCTGGTTGAATGACAAAGGGCTGCCGCAGGATTTTCTCGAGCGATATCCCCTTGGCACTTCTAGCCGGGAGATCGGCTTGTGATCTGTCACTTTTCAATTGATCGGGAGGACGTATGAGGGAAGTCATTTCTACCGACAGGGCTCCTAGCGCGATCGGCCCCTATTCGCAGGCGATTCGGGCCAATGGCTTGTTGTTCACGGCCGGTCAGATCGCGCTCGATCCGGCGAGCGGACAGGTCGTGGAAGGCGGCATCGTCGGTCAAACGATTCGCGTCCTCGAGAATCTGAGAGGCATTGTAGAAGCAGCCGGCTCCTCACTCGACCGCACCGTGAAGGCTACGGTGTACCTGCTAGACATGAGCGATTTTGCGGCCATGAATGAAATCTACGCGCGCTATTTTCCAAACGATCCGCCGGCCCGTTCGACCGTTCAGGCCAGTCGCCTTCCGCGCGATGTCCGCGTCGAGATCGATTTGATCGTGCTCAGCTAACCTCACCGAGGTCTCCGAGGCACCCTCTCGGGGGGGGGGTGAATTGCGTTCATATTCCTGTAAGATTCGTTGTGGGACATTAGCCGGAGCACGGGAGTCAACCGAGACCAGCATGAGTGACCTCAACTACGATCTAGTTGTCATCGGAAGCGGTCCGGCGGGCCAAAAAGGGGCGATCTGCGCTGCGAAGTTGCGCAAGCGCGTGGCCGTGATCGATCGCAGGATGATGATCGGCGGCGTTTGCGTGCACACCGGAACCATCCCCAGCAAGAGCGTCCGCGAAGCCATCTTTCAGTTGACCGGGCTCGCTGTCCGTACGTTCTACGGCAACAGCTATCGCGGAAACGGGGACATTTCCATCCCGGATCTTGCCTTCCGGGTGAACACGATCATCTCCCGGGAGACCGATGTGATCCGGGCCCAGCTGAAGCGCAACGGCGTTGCGATCTATCAGGGAACAGCCACATTTGTGGACCCGCACACGATCGAAGTTCACGGCGACGCCGAAAAGACCACTGTGCACGGAGAGAACATTTTGATTGCCTGTGGCACGCGGCCAGCGCGCAGTTCTGAGATCCCGTTCGACGGGAAGCGCATTCTTGACACGGATGAATTTACATTTGCCACGAGCCTGCCGCGGGAGGTCATCGTCGTAGGAGCGGGAGTGGTAGGCCTCGAATACGCCTCGTTCATGGCCGCCATCGGCGTGGAGGTCACTCTCATTGACCAGCGGGCGACGATCCTCGATTTCGTGGATCGGGAGATCGTCGAGGCCCTTGCCTATCATCTCCGGCAAATGGGGACTACGTTCCGCCTTGGCGAGAAAGTTACGCGGGTCGGCATTGACGACCAACGCGACCGCGTTTTCGCGGAACTGGAAAGTGGCAAGAAGGTACAGGGGGATATGCTGCTTTATGCGGTGGGGCGCCAGGCCAACGGCGATCAGCTCGGACTTGAAGCGGCGGGTTTAGAGACCGATTCTCGTGGCAAGATACGAGTGAACGCCTCGTACCAGACCGAAGTTCCCCATGTGTACGCCGCAGGAGACGTCATCGGGTTCCCCGCTCTTGCAAGCACCTCGATGGAGCAGGGCCGGTTGGCCAGTTGTCGGATGTTCGGTGCGCCGTCCGAGCACATGCCGGAGCTGTTTCCCTACGGGATTTACACGATCCCGGAGATTTCGATGGTTGGCCAGACGGAAGAGAAGCTGACTGCCGCCAAGGTTCCCTATGAAGTCGGCATCTCAAAATATGTCGAGCTGGCCAAGAGCATGATGCTGGGAGATGAAACCGGCATGTTGAAGATGCTCTTCGACCGCAACACGCGAAAGCTGCTCGGCGTTCACATTATTGGCCAGCGTGCCACCGAGATCGTCCACATCGGCCAGGCTGTTCTCGCTCACGGCGGCTCGATCGAATACTTTCGAGACACCGTATTTAACTACCCCACCCTCGCCGAGGCCTACAAAGTCGCCGCCCTGGACGGCCTGAATAAGCTTTAGCTCAAGGGGGCGGCCTTGCCCCATCTCTCGGCGTATGCGCGATCGCGGCAAAGCCGCAGGACTGGGCCACCCTCAAACGGCATGATAGAATTCGTGAAGCCATCGACTTTCCTGCATGGGCCTGTAGCTCAGGTGGCTAGAGCGCACCCCTGATAAGGGTGAGGTCGGTTGTTCAAGTCAACCCAGGCCCACCAACCTTTTCAATCAGTTAGCTGGTGCATCGGATTCGGCATTTTCAATTTGGTGCACGTCTTGGTTCACACCTGCCTGAAAAACGGTTCCGGCAGTCTGATTCTTGACGATACTTTCCAGTGCTGCTCGCTTTGCTGCCATTCGAATCTGGCTGTAATGTTCCAGCATCGTCCGGCTGAGGTGCCCCGCAATTGCCATGATTGTTTGCTCACTCGCTTGACTTTCGGCCAGCTTGGTAATGCAAGCGTGGCGCAGATCGTGGAACCGGAT
>Ga0187779_10001063_pt1 | contig 17390 bp, 14 predicted proteins | sample 1015_Q2_SP10_10__FD_132435 | JGI IMG/M metagenome (GOLD analysis project Ga0187779, IMG submission 132435) | Tropical peat soil microbial communities from peatlands in Department of Meta, Colombia - 1015_Q2_SP10_10_MG | ecosystem: Environmental > Terrestrial > Soil > Wetlands > Peat | place... | reverse complement strand
TTTTTTGAAAAAGTAACAAGCATCATAGCGATGGCTCAGAAACGTGTGGCGCAAATCAAGGTAGTTCTTCATGTTCTTATGCTAGAGGGGAGAACTTAGGTGCTCATAGTTCAGAAGTACGGCGGCACGTCCGTGGGAAATCCTGAACGCATCAGGAACGTCGCGAAGCGCGTGTGCCGCGCAAAGGATGAAGGACACGATGTTGTCGTGGTCGTTTCAGCCATGAGCGGCGAGACGGACAAGCTTATCAGCCTGGCAAATCAGGTCAGTGATAATCCGGATCCCCGGGAACTTGACATGCTGGTGTCCACGGGAGAACAAGTGACTATAGCGTTACTGGCCATGGCGATTCAGACGTTCGGACACGAGGCGCAGTCGTTTACCGGCAGGCAGGCGGGCATCATTTCGGACAACGTGCACACCAAAGCGCGGATCGAGAAAATCACCGGCGAAAGGCTGAGGCACGCACTCCGGGAGGGGAAGGTAGCCGTGGTAGCGGGATTCCAGGGAATAACCGAAGCGTCGGACGATGTAACAACGCTGGGGAGGGGAGGGTCGGATCTTTCGGCCGTAGCAGTCGCCGCCGCGCTCAAGGCTGACGTGTGCGACATATATACCGATGTTGACGGTGTGTATACCACGGACCCCAATATGGTGCCGCAGGCAAGGAAGCTCGACAAAATATCCTACGACGAGATGCTCGAACTCGCGAGTCTCGGGGCCAAGGTGCTGCAGACACGCTCCGTCGAGTTCGCAAAAAAATATAACGTGCCGGTCCGGGTGCTCTCGAGCTTCAATGATAATCCGGGGACCCTGGTGACCAAGGAGGATGCTGACATGGAGAAAGTCGTAGTGTCCGGCGTGGCGTACGACAAGAATCAGGTGAAAGTGACTGTCCAGGGCGTGCCGGATAAACCGGGAGTCGCGGCGAAAATCTTCAATACTATATCCGACAACAATGTTGTCGTGGACATGATCATCCAGAATATCGGCGAGGGCGGACTGACGGATATGTCCTTTACTGTACCGAAGACAGACGCAAAAAAAATTCAGGAGATCATGAAGAAGGTCATTTCCGAGATCGGCGCAAAGAATGTGACCGTGAAGGAAGAAATAGCCAAGATCTCCATCGTAGGCGTGGGCATGCGATCGCATTCGGGTGTGGCGGCAAAAATGTTCTCAGCCCTTGCCAAAGAAGGGATCAATATCATGATGATCAGCACGTCGGAGATCAAGATTTCCTGCGTGATAGACGCCAAGTATACGGAACTGGCAGTCAGGGTGTTGCATGATGCCTTTGAGATGGATAAAGCGGCGTGAGACAGCGCACTCCAGGAAAAACATATCGAATGAAGCCTACTGTTTATCTCTATGATACTACGCTCAGAGACGGAGCACAGGCTGAGGATGTGAATTTCTCCGTCGAGGACAAAATCCGCATTGCGAGGAAGCTCGACCAATTCGGCGTCCACTATATCGAGGGCGGCTGGCCAGGGTCAAATCCGCGTGATATTGACTTTTTCAAAGAGATGCGCCGTGTCAAGCTCAGGAAATCGAAGCTTGCGGCTTTCGGTGCAACTCGCCGATCCAAACTCAAGGTCTCTGATGATCCGAGCATACGGGCGCTCGTGTCATCAGGAGCGCCGACAGCCACTATCTTCGGGAAGACGTGGGACCTGCACGTGCTGAAAGCGCTCAGGATCACCCTGAATGAGAATCTCGAATTGATTGAGGACTCCGTGTCTTATTTGAAGAGGCAACTGGACGAGGTGATCTACGATGCGGAGCATTTCTTCGATGGCTATAAAGCCAACCCGGAATATGCCATTCAGACGCTTCTCGCCGCAGAGAGCGCTGGTGCGGATTGTCTGGTTTTGTGCGATACGAACGGTGGCACACTGCCCCATGAAGTCGAAGAGATCATTGCGCGCGTGAAGACGGCGATTGTGTCGCCATTCGGCATCCATGCCCATAATGATGCTGAACTAGCCGTGGCGAATTCACTGACGGCGATCAGGATGGGGGCTATCCAGGTCCACGGCACTGTCAACGGTTATGGCGAACGGTGCGGGAACGCCAACCTCAGTTCTCTGATCCCTACCCTTAAACTCAAACTGGGGATCGACTGTATTACGGACTCAAATCTGGCCAGGCTTCGCGACATGTCCCGGTATGTAGATGAACTCGCGAACCTGCCGCATCGCAAGCGACAGCCCTATATCGGCGATAGCGCCTTTGCGCATAAGGGTGGTGTGCACGTGGATGCCATAGCGAAGAGTCCCTTGACCTATGAGCATATCAAGCCTGAACTTGTCGGGAATAAACGCCGTATTCTTGTCTCCGACATGGCGGGCAGGAGCAATATCCTCCAGAAAGCGGAGGAGCTGGGCGTCCGGCTCAGGAAGGACAGCTCTCAACTGGCGGAGATACTGAAAAAAGTGAAGGAACTTGAGAACGAAGGTTTCGAGTTCGAGGGTGCCGAAGGCTCGCTTGAGCTCCTCATGCTTCGGGCAGGGCACAACTATGAATCGGTCTTCGCGATGTTCGACCGGATCGATTACCGCGTCCTTACAGAAAAACGAAAGGTCGACCCCAATCCCGTGAGCGAAGCAACGGTGACGGTGGAAGTGGGGGGCAATGTAGAGCATACGGCCGCTTGGGGCAATGGCCCGGTGAACGCGCTGGACAAGGCCCTACGCAAAGTGCTGCCAAAATATTTTCCCGGCAGGGGGCTGGAAAGCGTTCAGTTACTTGACTATAAGGTGCGGGTGCTGACGGCAGCCGCGGGAACAGCGGCGAAAGTCCGCGTGCTGATCGAGTCGGGCGACGGCAAGAACAAGTGGGGAACCGTTGGCGTGTCCGAGAACGTGATTGAAGCGAGCTGGCAGGGACTCGTGGACAGTATCGAGTATAAATTGCTACGGACAACAAGAAAAAGTGCAACGTACAGAGTGCCGGGTTCGCACTGAGCAACGAAAACGGTCCTGCTGCGCGGTGCGGGTTGTGAGGAAGGGTATGATCGAGGAAGAAGGAGTCGTAGCTGAGACTGAAGGAGACATCGCGAAGGTAGCCCTAGCCAAAAAGAGCGGCTGTGAGCAATGTGCGGCTGCCGGCGTGTGCCATCCGGGTGACGAGGAATTCATGGAGGCGTTGAACCCGCTGCGAGCAAAAAAAGGACAAAAGGTCAAGGTCGTCGTAGCGCCTCAGGTCTACTTGAAAGCTTCTCTTATTCTGTACGGCATTCCCATGGCAGCGCTCGTAGCCGGTGCCATTATCGCAAAAAATATCGCGATGCGATACGCAGGGGAGCCCCATTCCGACCTCTGGGCGTTCCTCGCAGGCTTTATCTGCATGGTCGTTTCTTTTTTCTTCATACGCGTGTATAATAATAAAGTAGAAAAAACGCAGACGTACAAGCCGGTGATCGTCGAGATCCTGTCCCCGAAGGAATGAGTACTCCATGGTAGGGCTTTTCTATGAGATTGATAAAGAATCCTGATGAGGCGAGACGGCTCGCGAGGACAATCCTTTCCGATATTCTTCTCTATAATCAGGCCAAGGTCAAGGAGGGCATTGAGAAGGACAGCCTCTTCGACGTCTTGACGGAAGAACTTACCGAAGGAAAGAAATACTATGAAAGTATGGTGGACGAGGATATACGCCAAGCGACCAATTTTTTCAGTGAGGCAGTCGTGGATGTTCTCGTCAAACAGGGCGGAAAGATTAAGTCTGAAATCTGGTAAGCACGTTTCAGGAGAATACGATCGGGCATAAGAGCCCCTTCGAACTACAACCCCGTCACCGGAAGGAGTTATCCATGCCGAACGCTGATGTCAAGGAAGTCCGCAACATAGCAATCCTCTCTCATGGCGCAGCCGGGAAAACCTCACTCGCCGATGCCATCTTGTATGCGGCCGGCTCCGTTGATCTCCAAGGCAGTGTGGATGCAGGGAGTTCCGTGTTCATGCACGAACCGGAGGAAATTTCCCGGAAGATCACCATCACCTCATCCCTCGGTTACGCAGATTGGCAGGGCGTTCGCGTCAACCTTATTGATACTCCAGGCTATATTAATTTTCTTGAGGAAACGAGGGGAACGCTCCGAGCGGTCGACGGAGCTGTTCTCATCATTTCAGCCATCTCCGGTGTGAAAGCGGAAACCGAAAAAATCTATAAATTCGCATGCGAGTACGAAGTCCCCCGCGTCGCCTTCGTGAGCAAGCTCGACAAAGAACGGGCTGACTTCTTTCGTGCCATCGGAGATATGGAAAAGTATTTCTGTAAGAATTCGCTCGTGCTGCAGCTGCCCATCGGGTTGGAGGAAAATTTTAGCGGCGTTGTTGATCTCATCAAGTTAAAAGCATTGATGTTCGCAAAGGACGGAAGCGGCAGGATTGAGGAGAAGGAGATCCCAGCAAACATGCAGGAGGAGGTCGCGACCTATCGAAAGAAGCTTGTGGAGCAGATTGCGGAAACCGAGGACAGCCTGCTCGAAAAGTATCTCGATAAAGGCGAACTCCCGCCTGAAGATATAATCGCTGGGCTGAAGCACGGGACCCTCGGCGGGGGATTGCTCCCGGTACTGTGCGGGTCTCCGGTTAAAAACATGGGTATCCAGCCTCTCCTTGATGTGATCCTGATGTGTCTTCCATCGCCGTCAGAACATGCGCGGATAGTGCAGATCAAGGGGCTTGACCCCAAATCAGGCAACGAGGTGATACGAAAACCGACGGCAGAAGAGCCGCTTACCGCCATGGTCTTCAAAACGATCAACGATCCTTTTGCGGGCAAGCTATCCATGGTCCGCGTGTTTTCCGGTACACTCAAAGCGGATTCCACCGCCTACAATTCGACAAAGCAGACTAAGGAAAAAATCGGATCCCTTTTTTATGTCCAAGGGAAGAAACAGGTGCCAACACAGACACTTTCCGCTGGCCAGATCGGTGCCGTTGCAAAACTCAAAGAAACGCTCACCGGTGATACCCTTTGCTTCGAACAGCAGCCGATTGTCATGGAGTTTGCGAAGTTCGCAGACCCCGTCATGTCCTATGCCATCGCACCAAAGTCACGGGGAGACGAGGACAAAGTGAGCACCGGCATCCACAAACTTCTGGAGGAAGATCCGACTCTGAAGTTCGCCTATGACGATCAGACCAAAGAGATGGTCCTCTCCGGCATGGGACAGGTTCATCTCGAGGTGACGCTCGAGAAGCTCAGACGAAAATTCGGTGCAGACGTCACCATGAAAACGCCCAAGGTGCCGTACAAGGAAACGATCCGAGCAAAGGCGAAAGCGCAGGGGAAGTACAAGAAACAGACAGGAGGACACGGCCAATACGGAGATGCTTGGCTCGAGATCGAACCGCTCCCGCGTGGCACCGGCTTTGAATTCGTCGATAACATTGTGGGTGGCGTGATTCCGCGCCAATATATCCCGGCAGTCGAAAAGGGCGTGGTCGAAGCGATGCATGAGGGCACACTTGCAGGCTATCCTATCGTTGACGTCCGGGTCTCATTATATGACGGCTCCTACCATACCGTTGATTCCTCGGAAATGGCCTTTAAAGTCGCCGCATCCATGGCGTTCAAAAAGGCAATGGCGGAAGCAAAACCGGCTCTGCTTGAACCGATCATGAGCGTCGAGGTCATATCCCCCGATGATACCCTTGGTGCCGTGATCGGAGATTTAAATTCACGGCGCGGTAAGGTCCAGGGAGTGGTTCCCCAGGCGAACGGCCAAACGATCAAAGCGTTAGTGCCCATGTCCGAGATGCTCTCTTATGCCCCGACACTTAATTCGCTCACCAGTGGCAGGGGTATGTATACCATGGAATTCTATGGTTACGAGGACGTTCCGAGCCACCTGGTCCAGAAGATCACTCAGGAGCGGGCCGCTCAGCATCAACATCCGGGAAACCACAGCCAAAAAGAGAAATAACATCCAGTCGAAAATAGTTCATACCACGAAGGCACACAGGCACGAAGAGAGTTTTAGCAGAGGTGATATATAAATCTTTGTGTCTAGGTGCCTTTGTGGTTAAAAGAAAGACGGTTCTATGTACAGAAAAGATACGCTCATTAACGGGATACGGGTCGTGTCCGAAACCCTTCCGAAATCACGGTCCGTGTCAATCGGCGTGTGGGTGAAGGTTGGTTCACGGCATGAGCCTCCCGAGGTCGGCGGCGTGTCGCATTTCATCGAGCATATGTTCTTCAAAGGCACCAAGAAGCGCTCTGCGAAGGAGATTGCTATAGAGATGGATTCCCTCGGAGGGGAGTATAACGCATTCACGTCGCAGGAGACGACGACCTACTACGCAAAGGTTGTGGATGAACACCTGCCCGTCGCAATTGACATCCTCTCCGATATCCTGCTGGGATCGAAATTCGATCCTGCAGAGATGGAAAAAGAACGCAAAGTCATTCTCGAAGAAATCAAGGGCGTTGAGGATGCACCGGATGACTATGTGCATGAACTCTTCACAGGTACGGTATGGCCCGATAATTCACTCGGCCGCCCGATCCTCGGCACGAGGGACACCATTAAGGCGATGAAGCACCAGGACATCATCTCCTATATCGACAATTATTATAGCCCGAAGGAGATAGTTATCTCCGTGGCCGGTAATTTCGACCATGCGCAATTGATAGATCTTCTGAACAGGCAATTTGGAAAACTTGCAAGGGCCGCTGCTCCCAAAAAAGAGGAGGCCCCCACATTTACCAGGGCCATATACGTGAAAAAGAAGCAACTCGAGCAGGTTCAGCTCTGTATGGGCTGCAAGGGTCTGCCAAATACCCATGATGACCGCTATGTGATCTCGGCACTCAATACCGTGCTTGGTTACAGCATGAGCTCGAGACTATTCCAAGAAGTGCGCGAACAGAACGGGCTTGCCTATACGATTTATTCTTATGTCACTTCTTACCGCGATGCAGGTCTCTTTACCATCTATGCGGGGACGGGTCCTTCGAATGCGCTCGAAGTAGTCCGTCTTGTGATCAAGGAATTAAAAAAAATTAAAGACGAAGGGATCACCCCGGCTGAGGTAATGCGCGTGAAGAACCAGCTCAAGGGAAACCTGATTCTATCGCTCGAGAGCAGTAACAGCCACATGAGCCGGATTGCGCGTCAGGAGATATATTTCGGGAAGTATCTGTCCATGGACGATATCATCAAGGGTGTGGAACGGGTGAGCGGAGATCAGGTGCAGCAATTGGCACGGGCGCTTTTCACGCAGGACAACATCGCACTCACGATACTCGGCCCCCTGTCCAAGTCCGACGTACCAGACTCTATTCTGGAAATATCGTAGCAGGAGCCGGCGGATTCTAAAGCGTAGGTTGCGAGGAGGAGAGCTTTAATATTCCGCATGCGCGGTATGTTGATGCTTTCTCCTAGTTCGGTGCTATGGCAGACAACCTTATTGTCTATATAACGAAACTTAAAAATGCAGAGGGGATGCCACTTCCTCACTACCAGACTGAGCATGCCGCAGGGGTGGACCTGTACGCGGCTATTGCAGAAGACGTCATCATTGATGCCGGAAAATGGCTTCTCATCCCAACGGGGATTGCTCTCGCTATCCCCGAAGGTTACGAAGGGCAGGTACGACCCCGGAGCGGACTTGCTCTGAAACATGGCATCGGCATGCTGAACGGCCCCGGGACCATTGACGCCGATTATCGGGGTGAGGTCGGAATCATCCTGTTCAATTTCAGCAACACGCCGTTTACGGTACGGCGAGGAGACCGCATCGCCCAGCTGGTATTTGCAAAACTTACGAAGGCAACGTTTAAAAGCGTTGCACAATTAACCGAGACTGCACGGGGTGCCGGAGGATTCGGGCATACGGGAGTAACGTGAGGACGGTGTAGAGTTCGCAATTCATGACCACGAGCGTGATGCGAAGTGCTTCGCGGGGAGAGAGCAAGTATGAATAGGAGAAGTGCAGCGCTAGTAGCTTTGTTGTTCTTAATCTTTTTATCGACATCTCTATCCGGCCAGCCCATGAATGTCACCGAGAAGGTTTTCCCGAACGGGCTCAAGGTATTGCTCAAGGAAGAGCACAAAGCGCCGGTTGTAACGTTTCAGGTGTGGTACAGGGTGGGATCGCGGAATGAATGTCTCGGGAAAACAGGGCTGTCCCACATGCTCGAACACATGATGTTCAAAGGGACAAAAAAGTACGGCCCCAAGACGTTTTCACAAATGGTCCAGCGGAACGGCGGGAATGATAACGCCTTCACGTCCCATGATTATACAGCCTATTTCGAGAACTTTGCTGCAGACCGCATCGCGTTGTCGCTCGAACTTGAATCAGACCGGATGCAGAATTTACTTCTGGACCCAAAGGCGTTCCTCTCCGAACGCAATGTGGTGAAGGAAGAACGCCGGATGAGGACCGAGGACGATCCCGTCAACGCCATGGTGGAGCAGATGATGTCCGTTGCATTCAGCGCCCATCCGTACCAATGGCCCGTGATTGGCTGGATGGCTGATATTGAAAACTATACGCGAGAAGACCTCGTCAAGCATTATCGCACCTATTATGTACCGAACAACGCGACTATCGTTGTAGTAGGAGACTTTGATTCACATACTCTCCTTGCAGAGATTGAAAAGGCCTTCGGCAAGATTCCACGAGGACCGGACGTCCCGAAGGTTACTGCCGTTGAGCCGATGCATGACGGCGAGCGCAGGGTCATGGTAAAGAGACAAGCGGAGATCTCTGCAGTTTTTGCGGGATACACGGTTCCGACCATACAACATCATGACTCCTATGCGCTCGAGGTTTTGCATGGCATCCTTGCTTCGGGGAAAAGCTCGCGGCTCTACAAGTCACTGGTATATGAAAAGCAGCTTGCACTCTATGCTGGCGGAGACTATGACAATGTTTCTGTGGACCCGAATCTTTTTTATGTCTATGCGGGCGTGTTGCCCGGAAAGACAGCAGAAGATGTAGAGAAGGCATTATTTGCCGAGATCGACAATTTCAAGAATGAGCCGGTGACCGATGAGGAGCTCTTAAAGGCTAAAAACCAGGTCGAAGCGAGCTTTATCATGGACCAGGATTCGATCTTTTACCAGGCCATGCAGTTGGGCCAGTTCGAATCCGTGGCGACCTGGAGACTGCTCGAGAATTATTCAGATAACATCCGTGCCGTGAAGAAGGAAGATATCATGCGTGTGGCGAAAGCATATCTCACGGAAGACAATAGAACGGTCGGGATCCTCGTGCCCGTAAAAAAATAATGAGAATCGTGGAGTGCGGAATGCTGAACAATACGATGATAAATGCGAAGAGATTGCTTATCCCGATTCTGCTCATCTTGTGCCTTATTATTGCCCATCCCGTGGAGGCAAAGCCAGTCGGCAAACGTATCGTGCTCGAGAACGGCATGATACTTTTGCTTGCCGAGAAGCATGAAATCCCCATGGTGACGGTACATGTGGCGATAAAGGCAGGAAGTACGGCCGTCCCGGCGGACAAGCCCGGACTGGCGTCCATCACGGCTTCTCTGCTCACCCAGGGCACGACGAAGCGTTCGGCAAACCAGATCAACAGGGAGATCGATTTTATCGGCGGATCTCTCTCCACCGCGGGAGGCGAAGACTTCGTTTCGGCAAATCTCAGGGTCCTCAGGAAAGACATCCGCAGCGGTCTCGACCTGTTGTCCGATGTTCTACTGAACCCGGCGTTTGAACAGAAAGAGATAGAGCGCAAGGTCAGAGAAACGCTGGCAGAGATCCAGCGCCAAAAACAAGAACCCGGGATAGTTGCAAACCAAGCTTTTGCGAAAGCCGTATTCGGTAATCATCCCTACGGCAGGACAAACGATGAGGTAGCGGCCTATTATGCAAAGCTCACGCGGCAAGATATCGTTGATTTCTATTCATCGCAATACAGTCCTGATCATGCCATCATAGCCGTCGTAGGGGACGTAACCGAAGGGGAAATCGTCGATCTGCTGAACGACTATTTCAAAGCATGGCAAAAAAGAACGCAACCGCTTCCCGCACTGGCCCAGCCACCGGTGCTTGACAAGATAGTCGTACAGAAAATTGACAGAGATATTGCCCAGGCGAACATTGACTTGGGACATATCGGCATCAGCCGGGAAAACCCCGACTTTTACGCCGTTTCCGTCATGAATTATATCCTGGGTGGCGGAGGTTTTTCCTCACGCCTTATGGATAATATCAGGGACAGTAAAGGTCTGGCCTATGACGTGCACAGCGTATTCTCTGCGCAGAAGGAACCAGGGGCTTTCACGGTGACGATCCAGACCAAGAATGAATCAGCAAACGATGTGATCGCTGAGACGCAGAAGGAAATCCGCAGGATCCAGACGGAGCTCGTTTCGGAGAAGGAACTGGCCGATGCCAAAGCATATTTGACAGGCAACTTTCCCTTAAAGATGGACACCTATGCCAAGATCGCAGGCGTGCTTACCTCCATCGAAATATACGACCTGGGCCTCGATTACCCACAGAGATATCCGATTTTGGTCAATGGGGTTACCCGCGAAGATATACGTCGCATGGCTAACGAATATCTTCATCCAGACAGGATGGTGATCGTGGTGGTCGCCAACCTGGAAAGGGCCAAACTGAAATATTGATCAAAGAAATCGCGGGCAAACGCAGATTGGTTCGGCGCGATCCGAAATGACTAAAATTGTTTCAGCGTTACTTCTTGCTTGCATGATTCTCTCACGTTGACGGAATTACTTTGTAGTAAAGTACCTTATGGCATCCACAATCAACATCCTCCCCGACCATGTCATCAATAAGATCGCCGCAGGCGAAGTAGTGGAACGGCCTGCATCGGTCGTCAAGGAACTGATCGAAAATTCCATTGACGCCGGTGCTACAGAGATATTCATCGATATCGAAAAGGCTGGAACGCGAATTATCCGCATTCAGGACAATGGTAGCGGCATGTCGAGAGAAGATGCGAAGACTGCTTTCCAGCGACATGCAACAAGTAAAATCAGCGAAGAAGCTGACCTCGAGGCAATAGGAACCATGGGTTTTCGCGGCGAAGCGCTTTCGAGCATTGCAGCAGTATCCCAGATCAGGATGGTGACTGCAACTGCAGGAAGTTCAGCTGGGGTCATGATCGAGATCGAGGGAGGGAAGGTAAAAGCCATATCAGATACGGCAGCGCCTCAAGGCACATCGTTTGACGTTGCCCACCTGTTCTACAACACGCCTGCCCGGCTCAAATTTTTAAAAAGCGGAGCGACAGAATTCTCGCATATTCTCACTGCAGTATCCAGACACGCGATGGCAAATTCCGCAATCAGGTTCAAACTTTCGCACAACAAGAAGCTGATTCTTGATCTTCCTCGCTCGACGAGCATGAAAGAACGAGCCTTCCAGTTGTATGGTAACGAGATCTCGGAAAACGTCATGCCATTTTCCGGGGGAAGAGACAACGTCCATATTCACGGGCTTATCGGACGACCGGCTTTTAGTCGTGCAGACCGCACGTACCAGGACTTTTACGTGAACAGACGTCCCGTGAAGAGCGCCTCGCTTACACACGCTCTTTACAGCGCATACGGTGACATGCTGATGCGCGATCGGCATCCAGTCGGATTTATCTTTATCGAGATAGACCCGTCGTTTGTAGATGTAAATGTGCATCCTGCCAAGGCAGAAGTGCGGTTTCGGAACCAGTCGCAGATCCACGATCTGCTCCGGGACGCTATAAGGGAAGGGCTGCGTGTTCACGGGATGCCGGTGCTTGAGACAGCAACTGAAGCGGAAAATCATAGTATGGCTATAGAAGGAGCGTTCGCCGATTATATGAAGGGCCAGCCTGTCGACCGAACTACGCCTTTTTTCGGACGGCGAAAGAGTGATATCACCGCCGGGGGGGCCCTCCATCGCGAACCTGATGAATCACGAGAAACGACCTATTCCGAACTCGAAGCCATGACATTTCTCTCGTCGGCAAACGATCTTTTCCCTGTGGCACAAATTCACGACTCATTTATCGTTGCCCAGTCAAAAGAGGGGATGGCGATCATAGACCAGCACGCAGCCCACGAGCGAGTACTGTTCGAGAAACTGCAAAATCAGGTCGGCGCAGGATTGGCACAGATTCAGAATCTCCTGGTGCCGGACCAGGTTGAACTTGGCCCTGCGCAGAGCGGTCTATTGTCCGAATATCTGCCTGAATTGAGCAAGATGGGCTTTCTTGTAGAAGACTTCGGGAGCGGTACGTTTGTAATCAAGGCAGTGCCGGCGCTTCTCACCGGTGCCGATTATAAACGGCTCCTGCTTGATATCCTGGATGAAGTAAACGTCCATGGCCGCAGCGGTAAGGTGGAAACGATTCGAGATGAGGTCTTAAGCGTGATGGCCTGCCATCCGGCAATCAAGATCCACCGGCGTCTCGAACAGGCAGAGATGGACGCGCTGCTCGATAATCTTTTTAAATGCCGTATGCCGCACACGTGCCCGCACGGCAGGCCCACTGTCATCAGATTTTCCCTAGGCGAGATCAGGAAGATGTTTAAGAGGATATAGCGGATAAGTCACGGACCGTGCTCGCGGTAGTTGCCATCCGGCAGGTGGCTTTGAAGGAAATAATTCCTCATGCGGTGTGGTTGCCCCTTGCGGTTTCCCCCGATGCCTCTCCAGCAGTCATATAAAGAGACGTCGTTCAGGCTGTCATCAGAAGGAAAAAAGACATGGTGAAACCTGCAGACCTGTGCTGAGCCATTGCTTACTCGAAAAGACAATCATGAGAACCAGCATGAACGCCTTTTCGGAGCGGTACACTGTTCGGCATATCGCCTACGAACGTGCATTCTTGCCATGTATGACTCGGAGGCCGTTCTCCTCTATTAAAAGCGGGAGTTGTCTCGGGGAGCCATCGTCTCCAGCTCACAACTGCGTAACCATGTGACGGATGTATGAGAAGACAGCGGAGTTCCTCAAACGGATCCAAGAAGGAAACACTTCACGTATTGAGAGGTCGTTCTAAGAGTTGGTACGCCGGGGGCACTGTGCCGTATGCGGCATATAAACCTTTCGATTCAATCACTTCCGGTCAGAAGGAGTTCGGCAATCCGACGACGTAACGGCTAGCCTCTGCGCGTGAACAGTTAGGCCACAAGGTGGAATTGACGGAAGTATCCTGCTTACCCGTCGACGATGACAATTTTCTCTTGCTGACCATGGGAAGACCTGGGGCAGGGGAGCTTCCGATCGTGATCATCATCCATGACAGACCCGCTCAATAAACCAATCCTGATTCTGGCAGGCCCTACCGCGGTCGGCAAAACGGACGTCTCTCTTCTCCTCGGACAGAAGCTTTGCGCGGAGATTGTGAGTGCAGATTCCATGCAGATATACCGTGGCATGGACATCGGCACGGCGAAACCTACACCGGAAGAGCGCAGGCTTGTATACCACCATATGATCGATATCGTGGAGCCGAACCAGCCTTACAGCGTCGGCGATTACCTCCGCGACGCACGAACTGCCATCGGCGGCATTATTGCGACCGGTGGAATGCCCCTCGTGGTCGGCGGGACGGGGCTTTATATCCGTGCACTCATGCGGGGACTCTTCCACGGACCACCTGCGGACATTGAACTGCGCGAAAGGCTGCTGCAGCGGGAAGCAGAAACAGAGCCAGGTGTACTTTACGCCGACCTCGTCAAAGTGGACCCCGAGGCTGCGATCAAGATCCATCCGAATGATCTCCGGCGAACGATACGTGCGCTGGAGGTGTATTACCTGCGTGACCGGAAACTCTCGGCATTTCAGCGCGATCACGCCTTCCAGGACAAGCAATACCGCTTCCGCTTGCTATTTCTGGTGCGGAGCAGAGGTGAACTCTATCCCCGCATCGAAAAGCGCGTAGACCGCATGCTCGATCAGGGACTAGAGGCGGAGGTCAAGACTTTGTTCGACCGCGGTTACGGCCCCGAACTGATATCGATGCAAGGGCTGGGGTACAAGCATTTTTTGGCGCACTTCTTAGGCAGGACATCGCGGGAAGAGGCAGTTGCATTGCTGAAGCGTGATACCAAGCGATATGCCAAACGACAATTCACGTGGTTCAGGCGCGAGCCCGACGCAACGTGGGTGGACATCACCGGACTTGAACGGACCGAGGATATTTTGGAGCGGATAAAGAAATACGTTGAAATTTCAAAGAAGTTAGTATAAGATTAAAAAAAATATTTGTCGCGGACATGCTGCTTGCAGTTTCTCGCGGCGCTTTTTTGGAGGAGTGGATGGGAAAGTCGCAGGTAAATCTCCAGGATATTTTCTTAAACCAGATGCGCAAGGAAAAAATTCCGGTAACAATGTATCTGGTCAACGGTGCGCGACTTATGGGGACGATTAAGGGGTTCGATAACTTTGTCATACTTCTCAAGCAGGACAATCAACAGCTTGTTTATAAACATGCCATTTCAACCATCATTCCGGAAAAGCCTGTCGAACTCCTTGATCACGTCGAGATGAAAAAAGAAGCTGAACAGGGCGTGACGCAAGCATGAGTAACCAGTTGCTTTCTGAATCACGTATTTAAACAACAAGTTCATATCATGTGACTGTGATGCCGTTTTTCCCATCAGCAATCATCGGAGAAAACCTGCGTCAAGTACTTATAGGAATAGTTCGAACATGGCCAAACAGAGTGCACACCCGGATAAAATCACCATTGGCGTCATCGGTGGCAGCGGTCTCTATGAGATGGAAGGGCTGACCCATATCAAGACCCTTAATATTACAACACCTTTCGGCAAACCATCCGATGCTTACATAATTGGCACGTTGCATAACAGACGCGTGGCATTTCTTCCCCGCCACGGGCGTGGTCACCGGATGCTCCCGACGGATATAAACTATCGAGCAAACATCTACGGTATGAAAAAACTCGGCGTGGAACGGATCATCTCTGTCAGCGCCGTAGGCAGTATGAAGGAGGAAATCAAGCCAGGCGATATCGTAATCCCTGACCAGTTCTATGACTTGACGAAACACCGCAGGAGCACATTTTTTGGCAACGGCGTTGTCGCCCATGTGGGTATGGCTGATCCCGTATGCGCGGATCTCTGTACGGTCCTGGCAAACGCCGGCATACAAGTGGGTGCAACAGTCCATCGTGACGGAACTTATATCTGCATGGAGGGACCTCAGTTCTCGACGCAAGCTGAGTCTCTCACCTATCGGAAGTGGGACGTTGACGTGATCGGTATGACCAATGCCACAGAGGCAAAACTCGCTCGGGAAGCCGAAATTTGCTACAGTACGATCGCGTTGGCAACAGATTACGATTGTTGGCATCATAGCGAGGAGGCCGTTACCGTCGAGGCGGTGCTCGAGGTAATGAAACATAATGTCGAGACATCGAAGGCCATGATCCGCGAGTCCGTTCGCAGCCTGACGGCAGCACGCACCTGTTCCTGCGGCGACGCGCTCAGGAACACCATCATGACGCCCGAAAAACTGATCCCGGCGAAGATGAAGAAAGATCTCGCCCCTATCATCGGGAAGTACATGAAGAAGAAGTAGGTTCGCATCGAAATCACCAGGACACACGTCCATATCCTTCTTGGCATTCATTTCTTCGATTGAACATGGGGCATCAATGTCCACTCCTGGTTGAGTGGCAACTATTTCGGGAGGTTATTTTGTGAGTCTGCTCGTTGTCGGTACGGTTGCTCTGGATTCAGTCAAAACCCCTTTTGGAACTGTTGATAATGCCCTTGGTGGCTCAGCAACGTATTTTTCCACCTCCGCGAGTTATTTCACCGATGTACGGCTTGTGGCAGTGATTGGAGAGGATTTCCCGAAAGAACATATCCAGTTTCTGAAGAGCAGAAACGTCGATATTCGCGGTCTTGAAGTTCAAAAAGGCGAGACGTTCCGCTGGAAGGGCGAGTACGGATATGATCTGAACGAAGCGCACACGCTCGCCACGCATCTGAACGTGCTTGCAACCTTCAAACCGGACATTCATGATGATTTCAAAACTTCCGATGTGGTCTTCCTGGCGAACGTTGATCCGGACATACAGCTCGATGTGCTCAAGCAGGTTGAGACGCCGAAACTTGTGGCGTGCGATACCATGAATTACTGGATTTCGAGCAAACGTGATGCTTTGAAGCGGTTACTGCGAGACGTGGACTTGCTTACGATCAACGAGGCTGAGATCAGGCAGCTTGCTGGTGAGTCGAGCCTGGTAAAGGCTGCAAAAACGGTGCAGGCATTGGGGCCGAAGACGATCATCGTAAAGCAGGGAAGCTATGGAGCGCTCATGTTTAACGGCCATAGCGTGTTCAGTGCTCCTGCCTATCCGCTTGAATCGGTGTTCGACCCAACGGGAGCAGGGGATACGTTTGCGGGCGGTTTTATGGGATACCTGGCGAGCACGATGAATTTCACTGAGGACAGTATGCGGAAAGCAGTGATCTTCGGCAGCGTCATGGCTTCATTGAATGTAGAGGCATTCAGCCTCGAACGCCTCAGAAGCTTGGATTACAAGGAAATCGAGGACCGGTATCGTGAGTTTAAGAAGCTGACCCATTTTGAGGATATCTGACAGAGGATAGTACGTTGCCATAAGACGTCCCACGCAACATCTTAGAAGGCGATTATGCCGCCTCGACGTTCTCTCGTGGAAATATTGAGAAAATCATGTTCACCATCGATGCTGAGATAAAGGACCTTCACGTTAAAGAAAGGAACATGGCAAAGGCGTTCTTTTCCATGAACAATCACCAGGTGGCGACGCCTGAAATGATGTCAGAAGAAGCACGAAGCTACATCATTTTTTTCCGCGAGGCTGATGGGAAGATATCCGCCTATATTGGGATACACCTCCTTCTGACCGGAAGGAAACTGTTCTATTCTCATACTTCCAATCCCTTCCCTGAACGGGATTTGAGCTCAGTGGAAGAAGAGGCTCGATCATTTGCCGAGGGACTGGGCGCGATGATCGATGAGGTTGACCTGGCTACGATGTCCCATGAGGCAAGGGAGCAGTGGATAGATTCACAGGACATTTTCAATGCAGAACGAGAAAAGACCGCAACTCCGGCAACTTCTGCGATTCCTGGGGAGGGACCAGCAGTTTCAGAGGCTTACATGTCAGCCCAGCAGCAGCGTGTGCAGCCTCCACCCCAGGTCCAAAGCGTTGAGCAGCACACTCCATCACAGCACGTGCCTGGTTCTGCCGTACCTCGTTCGACTCAGTCCCAACCCGAGGCTGCTCCGCTTACCCCATCTATTCCGACTTCTTCCCAGGATGAGCGGGACCAGCCGCAATCGGTACTGCAGCACATTACCGAGGAGCGAAACGTTCCCGATGCACATACAAAGCAACCTGTCGCTGCCGCTCAGGAGAGTTCAT
>Ga0187779_10001062_pt1 | contig 17392 bp, 15 predicted proteins | sample 1015_Q2_SP10_10__FD_132435 | JGI IMG/M metagenome (GOLD analysis project Ga0187779, IMG submission 132435) | Tropical peat soil microbial communities from peatlands in Department of Meta, Colombia - 1015_Q2_SP10_10_MG | ecosystem: Environmental > Terrestrial > Soil > Wetlands > Peat | place... | reverse complement strand
GGCCGCGGCACCGACATTCAGCTCGGCGGCAATGCCGACATGCGTATCCGCCAGGAAATCACCGACATCACCGATCCGCGCGAGCGCGAGAAAAGCCCGCAAGCCGGCGAGATTCGCAAGCAAGTGGCCCGGCTGAAGGAAAAAGCGCTTGGCGCCGGTGGTTTGTTCGTTCTCGGTACCGAACGGCACGAAAGCCGCCGCATCGACAATCAGCTGCGCGGCCGTTCCGGCCGGCAAGGCGATCCTGGCCATTCCAAGTTCTTCCTGTCGCTTGAAGATGACCTTATGCGCATCTTCGGCTCCGACAAGCTCGACGGCATGTTGCAGAAACTCGGTCTGAAGGAGAACGAAGCCATCGTTCATCCCTGGATCAACAAAGCGCTCGAAAAAGCGCAGCAGAAAGTTGAGGCGCGCAACTTCGATATCCGCAAGAACCTGCTGAAGTTCGACAACGTCATGAACGATCAACGCAAGGTCATCTTCGAGCAGCGGCTTGAACTGATGCGCGATGAGACGGTTGACGAAACCATCGCAGACATGCGGCACGCGATGATCGAGGATCTGGTGGCCAAGCATATTCCAGAGAATGCCTATCCGGAGCAGTGGAACGTTGCCGCTCTCGATCAGGATCTGCGCGGGATACTGACGATCGAGCTTCCCGTTCAGGATTGGGCGAAAGAGGAAGGCATTGCTCCCGAGGACGTGCGCGAACGCATCACCAGGCGCGCCGACGAATGGATGGCGAGCAAGGTCGCCAAATGGGGCCCCGACGTCATGCGTTACGTCGAGAAATCGATATTGCTCCAGACGCTGGATCATCTCTGGCGCGAACATCTCGTGATGCTGGAACACCTTCGGCAGGTGATTGGCCTGCGCGGATATGGCCAGCGCGATCCGCTCAACGAATACAAGGCCGAAGCTTTCGCGCTGTTCGAGGCGATGGTGGCGCGTCTGCGCGAGGCGGTGACCGCACAGCTTATGCGCGTCGAAGTCGTGCAGTCGCCGCCGGCCGAAGAAGCCAGCAAGCTTCCCTACATGGAAGCGCACAAGGTCGATCCAACGACCGGCGAAGACGAGATGGTGCTCAGTGCCGCACCGCAGCTGGCGCCGGCGCTGGCCGGAAACGGCAATGGCGCGCAAGCGGAACGCAAGCCAAACGATCCATCGAGCTGGGGCAAAGTCGGCCGCAACGAGCCGTGTCCATGCGGCTCCGGCAAAAAGTACAAGCACTGCCACGGCAAGTATGCCTGAGACGGCAGCGCGCGATTGATCAGGAAATAGCGCCGCACCATCCGGCGCTTATTTTTTTAGTGCACGCGCCAGCTTTTTCCGGAATGCGCGATCGCGCTTGAGATGCCATTCGCGGCTCATTGCATGCCGCTTGCCCGCGCATCTTTCTGAATAGAGCAATACCCAGCGCCGCCCACGGGTAGAGCGCGCACCCTTGCCGGCATTGTGCTTGGCCAGACGTCGCCCAACGTCGCCGGTCCATCCGACGTAGGTCAGATGCCGATTGTTCGTAAGGGTGCCGAGAACATAGACGTAACAGTCCATGCTTCGTCCGATTGCGAGGTCTTAAAGCGTCAACGGAAGCTGTTGAATGTACCGGCCGGGACAACCGGCTGAGCGCCGGAAAGCAAACCACCGCTGGCCGCCGGCGGTGTCGAATACGCTGTACGAATTTCCGGCTGTGGCGCGCGCTGCGGTTCAGCCTTGGCGGTTTGCACCGATGAGGTCGTCGCCGGTGCCGGTGGGCGGGCGGTCTCGACGGGCGCTTTCGGCGCGGGTTCACGCGGTTTCGGTGCGGGTGCAGCTATGGTTGGAGTGGGCACAGCCGGCGCCGGGGCTGTATGCACCGGAGCGGAAGGCGCAGCGGACGCCGTGCGTACCGGAGCAGCCTGCTTCGGCTTTGCCGCCAGATCCGTATTGGCGCCACGCAGCACCACCGGCTCGCTTGCCGCCATCCGCGCCGGCATCGGTTCCGGTTTGGAACTGCCGAACAGATTGCCGATCAGTCCGGCAATCGTGGTTGGCTGTTGCGGGACGGGAGCCTCATCGTCCTTTGGCTGCGGTGCGGCGCGCGGCATCGGCACGCGCGCGACCTTGACCGGGGCCGCCGAGGCCGGCGGATTGGGTACCCGCGGCAGGGCACCCGGCGCAGTAAACGCACCTTGTGCAACAGTATGGCTGGCCAGCTGGAAGCGGCCGTTGTTGTCATATTCGTTCGGTGACGAAAGTTTGGCCATGAATATCGGATTCATGCCGCCATCGACGCCGGCGCGTGACGGTACGGTCGACACACCGTCGGCAATGTACGAAGCCATCTTCTGCTGTTCTTGCCGGGTATGCTCGATAACCGCGTCGGCGACGGTTTTGTCGACCTGATAGGCCGGGCACGCACCTTTCGCATTGAACGATAGCGCCCGGGTGGAATCATCCGGTGTCGCGGCGTCGAACACATAGTGCCTGTCGCAAACCGCGACCTTCGGTTCCTGATGCGTTGCGTCGAAATGATCGTAGCCTTGCTTCAGCATCTTCCAGAACGCGAAGTTCGGATTGTTGCGATGCTTGGCCATGTTCAGCGCGGTCATCCGGAACGGGTAGGCTTGCAGCTGGAACGCTTTCTGTCCGCCAAAAAATGATTCCCGGGCCAGCGCGTAAATTTCCTGGATCTGCTCGTCGGTCATCGCGTAGCAGCCGCGCGAAGAGCAGTCGCCGTGCACCATCAGTTCTGAACCGGTGTAGCCCATCGCGCGATCGTAGGCATTTGGGAAACCGGTATTGAAAGCCAGATAATAATTGGAGTTCGGATTCATCTGGCCTGGTGTGATGGTGTAGAAACCTTCCGGCGCCTGACGATCGCCTTCTTTTTTCTTCGGACCGAGATCGCCAGACCAGCGGCAGATCGGATAGGTCTTGAGCAGGACAAATTCGCCGCCGCGATTCTGTTTCCAGATTTCCAGCTCCGACTCTTCCTTGAAGATGCGGGCAAGGATCGGAGACTCCTTGTCCATATTCTTCGTCGCCATGTCGGCGAGCATCTTTTCAGGGATAGGAGCTTGCGAACGTCCAGTCGGCGTAATGGCGTCGGGGTCACAGCCCGCAAGAGCAATGGCGGCGGCAACAGCCGCAGACGCCAACAGGGCGCGAGCTAAAGATCGTCTCAAACTTGGTACTCCCCCAAGGGGCGGGACCCTATTGAGTAATCGTTATCCTTAAGATGTGGCATCTGCAAGGCGTTCCCGAGGCTCCGGGATAAGCGCTAAGCCCATGGTAAAACAAAAGTAAATTGACAAGTCGTTAAACCGCGTTGCGGCCCATTGTGAGGAACTTCTCACGACGCTGCATTCGCACAGAATCTCGATCAAGACCCCGCAGTTCCGATAGGGCTGTAGCAATTGCGTCGCCGGTGACCGCGATTGCCGCCTGTGGATCGCGGTGGGCGCCGCCGACCGGCTCCGGGATTACGCTGTCGATCACGCCGAAGCGCACCATGTCCTGGGCGGTAATCTTCATGCTGGTCGCTGCCTCTTGGGCCTTGGCTGTGTCGCGCCACAAAATTGAGGCAGCACCCTCCGGCGAGATCACGCTGTAGATGGCGTGCTCAAGCATCAGAACGCGATTGGCGGTGGCGATTGCGATTGCGCCGCCGGAGCCACCTTCGCCGACGATCACCGCAATGTTCGGCACACCGAGAGACAAGCACGCTTCGGTCGAGCGGGCGATGGCTTCCGCCTGGCCGCGTTCTTCGGCACCAATACCCGGATAAGCGCCGGCGGTATCAACGAGCGAAATGACCGGGATGCTGAAACGGTCAGCCATTTCCATCAGTCGTACAGCCTTTCGGTAACCCTCCGGACGCGCCATACCAAAATTATGCTTCAGGCGACTTTCAGTATCGGAGCCTTTCTCGTGACCGATGACGCAGACACTTTCACCGCGAAAGCGGCCGAAGCCGCCGATGATCGCGGCATCGTCGCCGAATTTGCGGTCGCCCGCGAATGGAATGAAATTGCCGATCAGTCCGGAGACGTAGTCAAGGCAGTGCGGCCGTTGCGGGTGGCGGGCGACCTGGGTTTTCTGCCAGGGGGTAAGCTCGGCATAGAGTTCTTTCAGCGCAAGCGCAGCTTTTCCCTCGAGCCGATTGATTTCTTCACCGATGGCGACGGCACTACCGGCATCGCCCACCGCGCGCAGTTCCTCGACCTTGGCCTCCAGTTCGGCCACCGGCTTTTCGAAATCGAGATAGCTGCGCATTGGGTCCGGGCGAGAATGTTTTCAGGGCGAACTGACGTGGGCCAAGCCTCTAAGTCAAGCAAACGGGTTAATTTCGCTTTTATGGATGATTTTCGCTAGCCATCCGTCAGGGGATGCAGGTCGCGGACCAGCGTTTTCAGCCGTTCTTCCAGCACGTGAGTGTAAATTTGCGTGGTTGAGATATCGGCATGCCCGAGCAGCGTCTGCACCACGCGCAGGTCGGCGCCGTTATGCAGCAGATGGCTGGCGAAGGCATGGCGCAGCACGTGCGGGCTAAGGCGTGCCGGCTCGATGCTGCAGGCCTGCCCCAGGGCCTTGAGCTCGCGCGCGAAATGTTGACGGGTCAGGTGTCCCTGTTCGCCAAACGACGGAAACAGCCATTTCGATTGCGCGTCTCGGCCAGCGGTGGCAGCGCGCAATTCAAGATACCCTGCCATCGCGCGCTTGGCTTGATTGTTTAACGGCACAATCCGTTCCTTGCCGCCCTTGCCGCGCACCACCAGCATGCGTTGATCGCGGCGCGCCGCCGAAGCCGGCAGCGCAACAAGCTCCGAAACGCGCAGGCCGGTGGCATAGACGACCTCCAGCAAGCACAGCAAACGCGCCGCACGCAGACGCTGCGCAACGGGCTGCGTGTCGTTTGCTGCATTGCTGTTTGCTTGCTTCAGCAAAGCGTCGACTTGCGCGATGGAAAGGACCTTCGGCAGCGTACGCGCACGCTTCGGCCCCTCGAGGACGGCAGCCGGGTCGTCGGTGCGTTTACCTTCGGCGTAGAGAAACCGGTAGAGTTGGCGCACTGCCGACAGCCGGCGCGCCAGCGACGACGCCTTGAAACCGCGTTCGTTGAGGCTTGCGATAAAGTCGCGCAGGTCGTCAGTGGTGGCGTCCACGATTGCTCGGCCAGCTGCGCGCAGATGCGCCGACAGGTCGTCGAGATCGTTGCGATACGCGCCGAGCGTATTTTCCCCAGCGCCACGCTCAGCGGCCAGCATGTCGAGAAACAATTCGACCAAGACTTCGTCGGAGGCCTTTGGCCGGCGGGTCATCGCCTTGCCTGCTCCGGCGTCAACGGCTCTTGAGGAATTTGTCGGGCGGAATCGTCACGATGATCTCACGCGGCTGGTATTTGACGAACGTGGCAAGCGAGAAGATCGTGCCGTAGGCCAGTCCACTGAGCAGGCCGACGAATATCAGAAATCTGAAGAGACTTGGCATGGTCAAACCCGGCAATCGTTCGTGCGCCAGCGCCCAGCAATTTAGCGGCAAGTTACGACCACGTTCCGGAACCGCTGACAAGACCGCTCTCGCGGTTTGCGCGATTGCTGGTATATGGAACCGTGGATTCGTTGCGGAATCATAGCATGAGCGATGGTGCGGTTCAAAAACCCGGCAAAAATGGCCTGGAATCGGCTGTGGTCCGCGCGCTTGGCAACCGTTCTATTGTGTTGGTCGGCATGATGGGTGCAGGAAAATCGTCGATCGGCCGTCGCTTGGCGGCTCGACTCGGAATTCCTTTCATTGACGCCGACATGGAGATCGAGAGCGCCGCGGGCATGACCATCACTGAAATCTTCGACAAACATGGGGAGCCCTATTTTCGCGCCGGTGAGGCGCGCGTAATTGCACGATTGCTGGACAACGGTCCGCAGGTCCTGGCGACGGGTGGCGGCTCTGTGATGGACCCGCAGACACGCGCGCTGATCGGAGAAAAAGGCATATCGATCTGGCTAAAGGCCGATATCGATGTTTTGCTCAAGCGCACCAAGCGTCGCAACGATCGTCCGCTCGCTGAAAAGATCAAGGATCTTCTGCCGGCGCGCGAACCGCTCTACGCACAGGCCAATATTGTGGTGCAGTCGCGCGACGAACCGCACGATACGATCATCGATGAGATAATGACCAAATTGCCGAAGCATCTTGATCTTGATGCGGAGAATGCGCTGTGACCGCACCGTTGCGCCAGAGCGAGCCGATCGTGGTGCCGGTTGCACTTGGCGAGCGTTCATATGACATCGTTATCGGCCGCGGGTTGCTCGCAGGACTCGGAGGCCGCATCAAGGCGCTGCGCGGCGGCGCAAGGGTCGCGATCGTAACTGATGAAACGCTCGCTGGGCTTCATCTGGGCGCTGCAGAGTCGGCGCTCAAATCCGCCGGCATCGACAGCGCGCGTATTGTTGTGCCAGCAGGCGAGGGCTCCAAGAGCTACGCGACATTCGAGAAAGTTTGCGAGGCGATCATTGCGGCGCGCGTTGAGCGCAATGATCTTGTTATCGCACTCGGTGGAGGAGTCATCGGTGACCTCGCGGGCTTCGCCGCTTCCAGCGTGCGGCGCGGGCTCGATTATGTGCAGGTGCCGACTACGCTGTTGGCGCAAGTTGATTCTTCGGTCGGCGGCAAGACCGGGATCAATTCGCGTCTGGGCAAGAATCTTATCGGCGCGTTTCACCAGCCGGCACTGGTGATTGCAGATACTGCCTTGCTTGACACGTTGCCGAAACGGGAATTCCGCGCCGGCTATGCCGAGGTTGCCAAGTACGGCCTGCTCGGCGATGCCGCTTTTTTCTCCTGGCTGGAAAAGGACTGGCAGGACGTTTTCGCCGGAGGGCCGGCGCGCGAGCACGCAATCGCCGTTTGCTGTCGCGGCAAAGCCGGAATCGTCGCCCGCGACGAGCGGGAAACCAGCGAGCGCGCATTACTCAATCTTGGCCATACCTTCGGCCATGCTTTGGAAGCCGCGTGCGGCTTTTCCGGCCGGCTTTTGCACGGCGAGGCCGTGGCGCTGGGCATGGTGCTGGCGCTCGAATTTTCGGCTCACAAGGGGCTAATTTCGGCCTCGGAAGCAAAGCGCGCCGCCGCCCATCTTGCAGCCGTTGGGTTGCCAACCCATCTCAAGGATGTTCCCGGTGGTATGCCGGCGGCCGATGTTCTGATGGATCTCATCGCGCAAGATAAGAAGGTAAAGCGAGGCACGCTCACGTTTATTTTTGTGCGCGGGATAGGCCAGGCTTTTGTCGAAAACAACGTCAGCGCCGCCGAGGTGCGTGCCTTTCTTGACCGCAAACTCGCCGGCTCGTGTATTTGAAAAGCAGATGGTTTCGAAAGAAATCATGCACCAATTTAGAATCCGATGACCACGGACGACTGGCTTTCTTTTGTCATCGTTCTGATCTGTCTGCTGCTGTCGGCTTTTTTTGCCGGCAGTGAAACGGCGCTGACTGCTTCCTCGCGCGCTAGCATGGCTCGCCTCGAGAAGCATGGAAACCGGCGGGCCCGTATCGTCAATCGCTTGCTGGAGAGCCGCGAGCGGCTGATCGGCGCGCTTCTGCTCGGAAACAACGCGGTCAACATAGCGGCATCCGCACTCGCAACTGGCGTGTTGCTGGCATGGTTCGGTTCTGCCGGCGTCGTCTATGCGACGGTCGGCATGACCATTCTTGTCGTGGTGTTCGCGGAGGTCCTGCCGAAAACGGCGGCCTTCAATGCACCCGAGCGCATCGCACTTCTTGTCGCGCGGCCAATGGCGGTGGTGGTCTGGCTGCTCGGGCCGGTACTCATGGCGATCGAGAAGCTTGTGCGCTGGCTGCTCAAGCTTTTCGGCATGAACGTCGAGGAAGATCAGGCTGTGCTTTCGGCTCACGAGGAATTGCGCGGTGCGGTCGATCTTTTGCACCGTGAAGGCGATGTCGAGACGCTGCATCGTGACATGTTTGGCGGCGTTCTCGATCTGCGCGAGCTCGTGGTGTCGGACGTGATGATCCACCGCACAAACATGATCACCCTCAACGCTGACGATTCATCGGAAGACATCGTCGATGCCGTCATTGCCTCGCCGGTGACACGCCTGCCTTTGTGGCGCGACAATCCGGAGAACATTGTCGGAATCCTACACGTCAAGGATCTGCTGCGCGCTCTGCACGCTGTCGATGGCGATGCAGCCAAGGTCGACATTGCTTCACTTATGACGGCGCCGTGGTTCGTTCCCGATACGCGGCCGGTTTCCGAACAGCTCAAGGCTTTTCGGCGCCGCAAGACACCCTTTGCCCTAGTCGTTGATGAATACGGCGAGGTCGAAGGGCTGGTGACGTTGGAAGATATCCTGGAGGAGATCGTCGGCGACATTACCGACGAGCACGACGTTGCGATGCCGGGCGTACGGCGTCAGCCTGACGGCTCGGTTAATGTCGACGGCGCGGTGTCAATCCGCGATTTGAACCGTGTCATGGATTGGAATTTGCCCGACGAGGAAGCGACGACGATTGCCGGCTTGGTTATTCACGAAGCGCGCTCGATTCCCGAAGTCGGGCAAAGCTTCACCTTCCACGGCTTCCGTTTCCGCGTCTTGCGGCGCGCGCGCAACCGCATCACAGCGTTACGCATTCAGCCGTTGTCGCGGACGCACCAGGTGAGGGCGGACTAGGCGGCGCCTTCGTCAGGCGCGGCAGCGTGGATTGCAAGCGCATGAATGCCGCCTGCGAGTTCGGACGAAAGTGATTGATTAATCATGCGGTGACGTTCGAGCCGGGTCTTTCCCTTAAACGCTTGCGACACAATATAGACCCTGTAATGGGTCTGTCCGCCCGGCCGATGTCCGGCATGTCCTTCATGCTGATGGGATTCGTCCAGCACCTTGAGGCTCTGGGGCGCGAAAGCCTCGGTCAACTTCTTTGTGATTAAATCTGCGGTCCTCATGGTGCCTCCGCTTAGGAGAGGGCTGTCCGCTGGTCAATGGTTGGAATCGAAAGTCTTGAATGCGTCACCGACAAAGGCGCATAATGTTTGGTCATGAAATCCGACTCACCTCTTTTTGACCGTATCCGCGTCAAACCGGAAAAGGATCGCCGTCCGAAGACGGGCGGTCCCGGGTGCGAATGGCATGGCTGCAAGGAAAAGGCGACGCACCGTGCGCCCAAAGGTCGCGGGCGCGAGAAGGAGTATTGGCGATTCTGCCTCGAACACGTGCGCGCCTATAATCAATCTTACAATTTCTTCGCCGGCATGAGCGATGCGGCCGTGATGGCCTATCAAAAGGATGCGCTCACCGGCCATCGGCCCACGTGGAAAATGGGAACCGGCAAAGGGACGGTGCGACCGGATGTGCGGGCATTCGGTGCGCACTCCGATCCATTCAGTCTGTTCGGCGAAGGGTTGCAGGCGGAACAACGCGCCCGCGCAGAAACCCGACCGATCCGCAATGCTGAGCGCAAAGCCCTCGATACGTTGGGGCTGGACGTCGACGCGACCTCGGCACAGGTAAAAATGCGTTTCAAAGAACTGGTGAAACGTCACCATCCGGACGCCAACGGCGGCGACCGCTCAACCGAAGACCGTCTGGTGGAGATTATTCAGTCGTACAACTACCTGAAATCGGTGGGCTTCGGCTGACGGGTCGAATGGCGTGGGCAACCCAGCCCTGCCTTTCACACAGGGCTAACCCTTCCTATCTTATTGAAATAATTGATGGTGTAATCAGGCTAGGCGGGTTTTTCGTCGCATTGGCCTCTGCTAAGTTGCCGCCGCCATCAGCCGGACCGTATGAGTCGGACCAAAATCAGGGGCTTCGGCGTTCCGAAGTCACGGAGGATCAATGACCGCCGCAGTGCAAGAAGTTGCCGGCCTGCCCGACATGAAAGTGTCGGTCCGGCAGGTATTTGGAATCGATAGCGACATGGAAGTCCCGGCCTATTCAAAGGCCGACGAGCACGTGCCGGATATCGATACCGACTATCGTTTTGACCGTCCGACCACCCTCGCTATCCTCGCCGGCTTCGCCAAAAACCGCCGGGTAATCGTCACCGGCTACCACGGAACCGGCAAGTCCACTCACATCGAGCAGGTTGCGGCGCGACTCAACTGGCCCTGCGTGCGCGTCAATCTCGATAGTCACATCAGTCGTATCGATCTCATCGGCAAGGACGCGATCGTCATCAAGGGTGGCCAGCAGGTTACCGAGTTCCGCGAGGGCATTCTGCCTTGGGCTCTGCAGAACAACGTCGCGCTCTGCTTCGATGAGTACGATGCCGGGCGGCCCGACGTGATGTTTGTGATCCAGCGCGTGCTTGAGGCGTCCGGTCGGTTGACGCTGCTCGACCAAAGCAAGGTCATCAAGCCGCACCCGGCCTTCCGTCTGTTCGCGACCGCCAACACCGTTGGCCTCGGCGATACATCCGGTCTCTATCACGGCACGCAGCAGATCAATCAGGGGCAGATGGACCGTTGGTCGATCGTCACTACGCTCAACTATCTGCCGCATGACAACGAAGTGGAAATCGTGCTTGCCAAGGCCAAGCACTATCGTAACGAGCAAGGCCGCGACATCGTCAACAAGATGGTGCGCGTCGCAGATTTGACGCGCAACGCGTTCATGAACGGCGATATCTCTACGGTGATGAGCCCACGCACGGTCATCACCTGGGCGGAGAATTCCGAAATTTTCAACGACGTCGGATTTGCCTTCCGTCTCACATTCCTGAACAAGTGCGATGAGCTCGAGCGGCCGATCGTTGCTGAATTTTATCAACGTTGCTTCGGCGTCGAGCTGCCGGAATCTTCGGTGAATGTGGCGCTGTCTTGATTGTTGCCTCTCCCCTCGTTGGGGGTGAGGGAGAAGAGTGATGGCTTCCAACATCAAAGCCAAACCATCGTCGAAGGAATCTCCGACCGAACCGTTTAAGCGGGCGGTGACCGGTTGCCTGCGCGCGCTTGCGCGGAAACCTGAGCTCGAGGTCGCCTTCGCGGCCGAACGCCCCGGGCTGATGGGCGGGAAAGTCCGCCTGCCGGAGCCGCCACGCAAGCTCGGAAAAACGGAAGCCGCGGTGGTGCGCGGCCACGCCGACGCAATCGCCTTGCGGCTTGCCTGCCACAACGTCGCTCTGCATCGTCGGTTGCAACCCGCCGGCCAGCAGGCGCGAGCCGTGTTTGAGGCTGTTGAGCAGGCGCGCGTCGAAGCCATCGGCGCTCGGCGTATGGACGGCGTTGCGCAAAATCTGACGGCGATGCTCGACGAGCGCTTTCACCGCGGCAAATTCGACGAAATCACCGAGCGTGCCGACGCACCGATCGAGGACGCGCTTGCACTGATGGTGCGTGAACGTCTCACCGGTTTGCCGCCGCCGCCCGCGGCAAAGAGGCTGGTCGATCTGTGGCGACCGTTGATCGAGGACCGCGCCGGCCGGGATCTCGACCGGCTGGAAAGCCTGGTCGAGGATCAGCGTCAGTTCAGCGATGTGGTTCACGATCTGCTCGACGCGCTGGAAATGGGCGAGGACCGCAGCCACGACTCCGATGAGGAAGAAGAGGAAGGCGAGGAAGACCGCCGAAAGCAGGATTCCGGCGAGGACGGCGAGGCTGCCGATTCCGACGAGATGCAGCGCATGAGCATGGAAGACACCCAGGTGTCGGCCGAGGACATGCCCGATGCTGCAGCTGAAGCGGTTGAAGCGCCGACCGCCGACATGGCCGACGACACCGACATGGGCGACGCCGAAACACCGGGAGAGCCGCAGCGGCCGCGTCATTTCGGCGCCAATGAGCCGCGCGGGCCGGACTATCGTGCCTTCACCGCCAAATTCGATGAAACCGTTGCGGCCGAAGATCTGTGCGAGCCGGAGGAACTCGATCGCCTGCGGGGATATCTCGACAAGCAGCTGTCGCATCTGCAGGGCGTCGTCGCGCGGCTCGCCAATCGCCTGCAGCGGCGTCTGATGGCGCAGCAAAACCGTTCCTGGGAGTTTGATCTGGAGGAAGGTCAGCTCGATCCGGCGCGGTTGTCGCGCGTCATCATCGACCCGTTGCATCCGCTGTCGTTTAAGGCTGAAAAGGACATGGAATTCCGCGACACGGTGGTGACGCTGTTGCTGGACAATTCCGGCTCGATGCGCGGTCGCCCGATCACCGTTGCCGCCACTTGCGCCGATATTCTTGCGCGTACGCTTGAGCGCTGCGGCGTCAAGGTCGAGATCCTCGGTTTCACCACCCGCGCATGGAAAGGCGGCCAGTCGCGCGAGCACTGGCTTACCGCCGGCAAGCCGGCCAATCCGGGGCGGCTGAACGATCTGCGCCACATCATCTATAAATCGGCGGATGCCCCCTGGCGCCGCGCGCGAAAAAATCTCGGTCTGATGATGCGAGAAGGTCTGCTGAAGGAAAACATCGACGGTGAAGCGCTCGATTGGGCGCACAAGCGTCTGCTGGCGCGGACGGAGCAGCGCAAGATCCTGATGATGATTTCCGACGGCGCGCCGGTGGACGATTCGACGCTTTCGGTGAATCCGGGGAATTATCTCGAACGGCATCTGCGTTGGGTGATTGAGGAGATTGAAACGCGCTCGCCGGTCGAATTGATCGCTATCGGCATTGGCCACGACGTCACGCGTTACTATCGGCGTGCCGTCACGATTGTCGATGCCGAGGAGCTTGGGGGCGCAATGACCGAAAAGCTTGCTGAATTGTTTGAAGAGAATGGCGGTTCAGAGCGGCCGGTTCGGCGCACGCGAAAGCGCGTCGCGTGAAGCTGTCCCGCCGCGGATTCATTGCCGGCGGGTTGTTTGCCGCTCTTGCAGCCGCCGTCGTTTCCTTCGCTATCGCCGATGTGTTGCGTTATGCCACGGCACCGGTTCGTATTGAGGTCGATGCGAGGCCGATCGTCTCGTTCGACAATCGCGATCCGTCGCGGATCCGGTTTGGCGCTTTGGAATTTCGCGGCGGTCTTGTGCTTGCGTCGAACAACCCGGCGTTCGGGGGAATTTCGTCGCTTCATGTCGAACCGGACGGCAATCGTTTCATTGCCGCGACCGATCGAGGTTCCTGGCTCCGCGCCCGCATTCTATACCGCGATGGCCGTCCGGCGGGTATTGCCGATGCCGAACTTGCGCCAATCCTGGGCGCTGATGGCAAGCCACTCGCAGCGCGCGGTTGGTTCGATGCTGAATCGCTCGCTGAGCATGATGGCGCGCTCTACGTTGGATTTGAAAGGGTCGAGCAGATAGTACGTTTCGACTATCGCCGCGACGGTCTGCAAGCGCGCGGCCGCGCAATCGATGTGCCGCCCGATTTCAAGACCTTCACTTACAACAAGAGTCTTGAATGCCTTGCCATATCCCCGCGCAACTCTCCGCTGGCGGGTCAATTAGTTGTTGTCACCGAGCACAGTCTCGACAGCAACGGCAATCTGCGTTCCTTCGTGCTCGACGGTCAGAATGTGATGCGGTTCAGCGTCAAACGAAACGACGATTTTGATGTCAGCGACTGCACGATCCTTTCGCCCGCCGACCTCTTGCTGCTTGATCGCCGCATTTCGGTGACCACCGGAATCGCCATACGCGTCCGCCGTATCCCGCTAGCCAGCATCAAAGAGGGGGCCGTCGTCGACGGGCGAGTAATGTTCGAAGCGGATCTCGCATATCAGATCGACAATATGGAAGGCATCGCCGTGCACCGTAATGCGCAGGGCGAAACGATCGTCACTCTAGTATCAGACGACAACTTTTCCGTTATCGAACGCAGTCTGCTGCTGCAATTCGCTGTCGTGGGGGAATAACGGTCAGCTGGCTTCGCGCTTCTTCACGATCTGGCGCTTGAGTTCAAGCACACGTGGCGCCAGCTCATCATCCTTGGCCTTGAGTAGGAAAGCATCGAGCCCGCCGCGATGATCGACAGTCTTGAGCGCATTGGCCGAGACCCGCAGTCTGATCTTCCGGCCGAGGGTATCGGAGATCAGCGTGACATTCCGCAGGTTGGGGAGGAACCGCCGCTTGGTCTTGATATTGGAGTGGCTCACCTTGTGGCCGACCAGCGGCTTCTTACCGGTCAGATCGCAACGCCATGACATTGGTTCATCCCTCAAAAACATCGGCGCCAAAACGCGCCGGTTCCGGTCAATCATCTGGGTTAAGACGGCGGGACGTATAGAGAGCACCGTCAAAGGCGTCAAGTTGAAGCGATTCTGCAGAATTTAACGGATTTTCGATGCGGTCCGCCGGTGATCACAGAATCGACGAAATCCGCGCCGACGGAGATCGTCGCGGCATCCCGCCCGTCAGCGTTCTTAGTGCCGGACGGCGCTATGGGTGGTATTTTCCGGTGCTTGATCGTGGATGGTCTGTTGCCGGTATGGAAGGATGAATGACGTCTTGCGTCACGCCGTGAAACGTTTGCTCCTGGCGTCAGGTACGTTCGTCCTGACCCTGGTCGGCCTGTGTGCGTCCGCCTTGGCGCAAGGGCACCTTGAGGCGCGCTATTCCGCAACGCTTGCGAGCATTCCTATCGGAACCGGCAGTTGGACTATCGATATCAGCGACACCCAATACGTCGGTACGGCGACCGGAACAACGGGTGGGTTGTTGCGTGCGTTCACAAGTGGCCAAGGCAGCAGCAGCGCGCGTGCCACGCTAGCAGGCGGGCGCGTCATGTCTTCTATTTACGCGTCCACCATCACCACGCGGAAAAAGGCCGACACGACCAAGATTGTCGTCAGCAACGGCAACGTGAAAGATTTCAGCGTTGATCCACCGCAGGAAAACGAGCCCGAGCGCGTGCCGGTAACCGAGGCGCACCAGCACGGTGTTCTCGACCCCATGACAGCTCTGTTCGTGCGCGCGCCGGGCGCCGGCGAGTTGCTTTCTCCGCAGGCGTGTCAGCACACCCTGCCGATCTTTGATGGCCGGCTTCGCTATGACCTGCAACTCGCCTTCAAGCGCATGGACAAAGTCAAGCCGAGCAAAGGCTATGCTGGACCGGTCGTAGTTTGTTCGACCTATTTTGTGCCCGTGGCGGGATACATTCCTTCGCGTGCGGCCATTAAATACCTGACGCAGCAACGGGACATGGAAGTCTGGCTCGCGCCAATCGCCGGCACGCGTGTGCTGGTGCCGTTTCGTGTGCAGGGACCGACACCCATCGGCCAAGCTGTGCTTGAAGCGTCGGAATTTATCTCGGTCCCGGTCCCGGCGCGGGCCTCGGCCAATGGGTCGAAGACGCAATGAGCATGTCTTGGAGCCTGTCTTGGGCATTGACTCTTTCGCGGCTGCGAATCCAGCACCGCGTTAACGTTTAAGGGGTCTAAAAAGCGCTTGAATCAGCCCGCTACCACTCCATCTTGTGTCGGGGTCGCCGATGGTTGCCAGATGTCGCCGTGAACGAAGCCATACAGCGCCGGAGTCAGCGATTCGGGCGCGATTCGTTCCAGACTCGTTCTAAGGCTTAACCACACGGATGTTTGTCGTCGCATTGTGATACAGCAATCATCGGCGGGGGCTAATTCGAAGCCTTCCGCCGCCAGTTCGGACGCGTAATGCCCATAACTTTTTCCCCTCAATCAGCCAGGTCCTCGCGAACCCGCGGCGCCGGCGTCACTGCAGTCCTGGGTCCGACCAATACCGGCAAGACCCATCTCGCTATCGAGCGCATGTTGGCGCATTCGTCCGGCATTATCGGCCTACCGCTGCGGCTGCTCGCCCGCGAGGTTTACAACAAGGTTGTCGACCGGGTGGGGAAAGACGCAGTCGCCCTGATCACCGGCGAGGAAAAGGTCAAGCCGGCGAACCCGCGTTTCTGGGTATCGACTGTGGAGGCCATGCCGCGCGACCTGGACGTCGCGTTCCTTGCGATCGACGAGATCCAGCTCGGCGCAGACTTCGAACGCGGCCATGTGTTCACTGACCGAGTCCTGAACGCGCGTGCGCGCGAGGAGACGCTCGTGCTTGGCGCGGCCACGGTGCGGCCGATGGTGGAAAAGCTTCTGCCGGGCGCCCATGTCATCAGCCGTCCGCGGCTGTCGACACTCACTTTTGCCGGCGAGAAAAAACTTACCCGGCTGCCGTCCCGATCGGCCATCGTCGCTTTTTCAGCAGAGGAAGTTTATGCGATTGCCGAACTGATCCGCCGTCAGCGCGGTGGCGCGGCAGTCGTGTTAGGCGCGCTCTCACCGCGGACTCGTAATGCGCAGGTGGCGCTGTACCAGTCGGGCGACGTGGACTATCTGGTGGCCACCGATGCCATTGGCATGGGCCTCAATCTTGACGTTGATCATGTTGCCTTTGCCTCCGATCGCAAATTCGATGGCTACCAATTCCGCAAACTGAACCCGGCCGAGCTGGCGCAGATCGCCGGACGCGCCGGACGCGCCACGCGCGACGGCACATTCGGCACCACGGGGCGCTGCGATCCTTTTGAGCCGGAACTGGTGCAGGCCCTGGAAAGTCACAGTTTCGAACCGATCCGCCTTCTGCAATGGCGCAATTCAAACCTGGATTCTTCCTCGATTGGCGCGCTGCAGGCTTCCTTGGCGGCTACACCGAACGAGCAAGGCCTTACACGGGCGCCGATCGGGGAAGACATCCTGGTGTTGGAACATGCCGCGCGTGATGAGGATGTGCGGGCGCTCGCGGTCAGTCCAGCAGCTGTCGCGACACTATGGGAGGCGTGCCAGGTTCCCGACTATCGCAAGATCGCGCCTGCTACCCATGCCGAACTGGTTGTGACCCTCTATGGATTCCTGATGCGAGGGGGTAACATTCCTACAGATTGGTTTGCCCGGCAGGTGGCCCAGGCCGACCGAACCGACGGCGACATCGATACTCTCTCCAACCGGATTGCTCATGTCAGAACCTGGACTTTTGCTGCCAACAGGCCGGATTGGCTCGCCGATCCGGAGCACTGGCAGGAAGTCACACGGGCGGTCGAGGACAAGCTGTCTGATGCGTTGCACGAGCGTTTATCCGAACGTTTCGTGGATCGCCGCACCAGCGTGTTGATGCGGCGGCTGCGAGAGAACGCGATGTTGGAAACCGAAATTGGCAAGTCCGGCGAAGTGACGGTTGAAGGCCATGTGATCGGCCGCCTCGACGGATTCATGTTTGCTCCCGATGCTTCCGGTGCCAGCTCCGACGCAAAGGCGCTCAATGCCGCCGCACAGAAGGCGTTGGCGGGAGAAATCGAGACACGGGCCACGAAGCTTTCGCAGGCTTCCAACGACCAGATTGTGCTGGCGACCGACGGCGCTTTGCGCTGGACCGGAGATCTCGTTGGAAAATTAATCGCGGGCGACGATACTTTGCGTCCGCGCGTGCGCGTCATTGCCGATGATCACCTGAACGGCCCGTCGCGTGAATTGGTGCAGACGCGGCTTGACCTTTGGCTC
>Ga0187779_10001060_pt1 | contig 17398 bp, 16 predicted proteins | sample 1015_Q2_SP10_10__FD_132435 | JGI IMG/M metagenome (GOLD analysis project Ga0187779, IMG submission 132435) | Tropical peat soil microbial communities from peatlands in Department of Meta, Colombia - 1015_Q2_SP10_10_MG | ecosystem: Environmental > Terrestrial > Soil > Wetlands > Peat | place... | reverse complement strand
TTGATCACGGCCACGCCGCCGGCGAGCTTCGCCAGCCGCTCCTGCAGCTTCTCGCGGTCGTAGTCGGAGGTGGTCTCCTCGATCTGCGCCTTGATCTGGCCGACGCGCGCTTCGATGTCGGCCTTCTTGCTGGCGCCGGAGACGATGGTCGACTTTTCCTTCTCGATGATCACCTTCTTGGCGCGGCCCAGCATCTGCAGGGTCACGTTCTCGAGCTTAATGCCGAGATCTTCGGAGATCAGTTGGCCGCCGGTGAGGATCGCGATGTCCTCGAGCATGGCCTTGCGGCGATCGCCGAAGCCCGGAGCCTTCACAGCCGCGACCTTGAGGCCGCCGCGCAGCTTGTTCACGACGAGCGTAGCAATCGCCTCGCCCTCGACGTCTTCGGCGATGATAACGAGCGGTTTGCCCGACTGCACGACTGCCTCGAGCACCGGCAGCATCGACTGCAGGCCCGACAGCTTCTTCTCGTGCAGGAGGATATAGGCGTCCTCAAGCTCGGCGATCATCTTTTCGGCATTGGTGATGAAGTAGGGCGAGATGTAGCCGCGGTCGAACTGCATGCCCTCGACGATCTCGACTTCGGTGTCGAGCGCTTTCGCTTCTTCGACAGTGATGACGCCTTCGTTGCCGACCTTCTGCATCGCCTGGGCGATCATCTTGCCGATCTTCTCGTCGCCGTTCGACGAGATGGTGCCGACCTGGGCGACCTCGGCCGACGAAGACACCTTCTTCGCGCGCTTCTCGATGTCTTTCACGACGGCACCGACCGCGATGTCGATGCCGCGCTTGAGGTCCATTGGGTTCATGCCGGCAGCAACCGCCTTGGCGCCTTCCTTGACGATCGCCTGGGCGAGCACGGTCGCGGTGGTGGTGCCGTCACCGGCGAGATCGTTGGTCTTCTGAGCAACCTCGCGCACCATCTGTGCGCCCATGTTCTCGAACTTGTCCTCGAGTTCGATCTCCTTGGCGACGGTGACGCCGTCCTTGGTGATACGTGGCGCGCCGAACGACTTGTCGAGCACGACGTTGCGGCCCTTCGGGCCGAGCGTGACCTTCACGGCGTTGGCGAGGATATCGACGCCGCGCAGCATGCGATCGCGTGCGTCGCCGGAAAATTTCACTTCCTTGGCAGACATTTCAAATCACTCCGTTGGATTTTTTGATTTCAGGCGATGACGCCCATGATGTCGGACTCCTTCATGATCAGGAGCTCCTCACCCTCGAGCTTCACTTCAGTGCCCGACCATTTGCCGAACAGCACCCGGTCGCCGGTCTTGATGTCGATGGGGATGAGCTTGCCGCTCTCGTCGCGGCCGCCGGGGCCGACGGCGATCACTTCACCCTCGCTCGGCTTTTCCTGGGCGGTATCCGGGATGATGATCCCGCCTTTGGTCTTCTCGTTTGCCTCGATGCGGCGCACGACCACGCGGTCATGCAGGGGACGAAACTTGGTTTTGGCCATGGTTTCCTCGTCGGCGCTTCCCGCGCGGTGCGGTACAGAAACTGTTGGTTTCTTAAGCCCTTAGCAGTCTTTACCCCAGAGTGCTAAGTGCTGCGCCGGAAATATGGGTTTGAGGCTGCCAAGTCAAGCGCCCCGGGCCACCGGGCCGGCCATCAAAGTTAAGACCGGAGGAACCTGTTCTCGGTTAAGCTGCTTTCACCTTGTCCTTGCGCGGCCTGCCGATGGCCCGCACAGTTCGTCTACGGCGTGCCGGAGCCTGAATGAGCCATTCCCCCCGTATTGTGGTGTTTGCGTTGATTGCGGGAGCCTTCGCGCTCGCCGGCTGTGAGACCAGCGGCTTGAACATGCCGGGGCCGGCCCAGCCGGCCGCACCCGCCGCCGACCTGCCCCTCATGCCGCCGTCCTTCCCGGCGCAGAACCTTGTCGGCCGCTGGGGTCTCACCGCTTACCACAATGAGGCAGACCGCGAGCGCACAATCACGGCGGCGGCCGGCCAGTGCCGCAATCCCTACGTCATCACCATGGGTCCGACCGGCGGCGTCATGATGCATCTCGCCGACCAGGCAACGCCGACCGAGCTCGCGCTCAAGGGCGCGCCGGGCAACAAGAACTTCATCGGCCCCAAGGATGAGCCGCCCGGCGGCAACTCGGACCGTGAAGTCGTCTCGTTCGACGGCCGCGTGCTGACACTGCGCTGGATGGATCCGGAAGTGCAGAGCCGCTACGGCACAATGGTCTATGTCCGCTGCGGTGCCGAGGGAGCCAAGCCCAAGCCGAAGGGCAAGCCGCGGCCATCCGCCGCCGCCCCCAAGCCGGTGCAGCCGCCAATCCAGCGCCAGTGATACAGTCGCCGGATGGCTGAGTCCGGCGTTCCATGATTGCCTTTCGTGACTTCATTCACGGCCCCTGGCGCGCCGTGCCGGTGCTTGGCGTCACGCAGATCATTTCCTGGGGCGCGATCTTCTATACGCCGGTGCTGATCCTACCGCTGGTCGCGCAAGAGCGCGGCTGGTCGATCTCCTTTGCGATGGGCGGCTTCTCGGTCGGCCTTCTAGTCGCTGGTCTGGCATCGCCTTACGTCGGCCGTGCCATCGATCGCTTCGGCGGCCATGTCGTGATGACCGCCGGCTCGCTGATCGGCGCGCTCGGCCTATGGCTGATCACGCACGCGGCGAGCAAGCCGGCCTACGTCGCCGTTTGGTGCGTGCTCGGCGCGGCGATGGCCGCGAACCTCTATGACGCTGCCTTCGGCAGCCTCGGCCGCATCTTCCGCGCCGCGTCGCGGCGGCCGATCACCGCGCTGACGCTCGCTGGCGGCTTTGCCTCGACCGTGAGTTGGCCGGTGACGCATTTCCTGATCGAGGCAGTCGGCTGGCGCGGCACCTATCTCGTCTACGCGGCGGTGCTCGCACTGGTCTCGGCGCCACTGCATGCTTTCTTGTTGCCGCGTGACCGCGTCGAGGCGCGGTCCCCGATTAAGGGTGAGGCAGCCGAACCTGCCAAGATGCTGCCGCCTTACGGCGTGCCGTTCCTGCTGGTCGCGGCCGCCTTTGCCTCTTACGCCTTCGTGCCGTCCGGCCTTTCGGCGCATCTGCTGGCGATCTTTACGCGCGGCGGCATCGACGCTGGTACGGTGGTCTGGATCGGCGCGCTGTTCGGCCCGGCGCAGGTCGGCGCGCGGCTGATCGAATTCGCATTCGGCCGCAACGTGCATCCGCTTTGGGTGGCGCGTTTCGCGCTCGGCACGCTGCTATGCGCCTTCGCGATGCTGATGCTGCTCGGCGTCTCAGCGCCGGCCGCAGCGGCGTTTGCGCTGATGTTCGGCGGCGCCAACGGGCTTGTGACGATTACGCGCGGCGCGGTGCCGCTCGCGCTATTTGGCGCATCGGGCTATGGCCATCTGATGGGACGGCTTGCCGGCCCATGGCTCGTCATGCAGGCAGCGGCGCCCTTGATGATGGCCTTCGTCGTCGACCGCGCCTCGGACAGGAGTGCCTTGATGCTCGCTGCGGCCTTCACCGCGATTGCGCTCGGTTGCTTTGTGACGATCCGGCAGCCGGCCTAGTCGAACATCATGTCGATGTCGCGCTGGCTGGCATGGCCTGACGCGCCATCGAGCCGGGGGCCGTTGAGCAGGCCGTCATCGGCGCAGGGCTTCGGCGATGGCAAGTCGATTGGCTGGCCGTTGCAGCGCGCCAGCATGGCCGAAAGCTGCTCGTCGAGCAGGTTCAGCATCTCGATGACCTGTGCGATGCGCTGGCCTGAAAGGTCCTGGAAATTGCACGCCTCGTAGACGCGCACCGTGTGATCCTGGATATCTTGCGCCAGCCCGCGCTCGTAGTCGGTCTTGAGCGTGGAGGAGAGGGTCCTTGCGCGCTCGTCGATCGCTTCAGCTTCCTCGAGAATTTTCTGCGTCGCCTTCTCCATTCCGGCGATCGCGGCGCCGAGCTCGCCCGCGGAGCGGGGCATGTGGCGGTCTTTGTCGTGGCCGATCAGCAGCGCGATGTCCCGGCGATTGTGCGCGACGATCTCCCGAAGCACGGCGACTTCGTTCTTGAGCGTATCGCTCGATCGGTCGTGTTGTGGGGCAAGCGCGTGCGGCACCTTCGCGGGATCGGCGCTGACGCGCGGAACCGGCGCACGCCGGCTGGCGAGCATCTGCTCGACGCGAAACACTTTACGCTGCACGCTGTCCGCCCCCCGATATCCGGCGGACAATTTCTACCGGAGCGCGATTAACGCCGTGTTGCGTCACCACACCCTAAACCGCGCGTTTACCATGCTCATTCGCGTTTTACGCAAAATAAACCGTAACCGCACGAGGCGTTTGTGGATGCCGCGCCAAATCGCGTCGCGGCCGTGATGGTTTACCAATCCCTATCTGTTTGGGCCTGTACTTGCGGGCGCAAGTTCGTGAGTGTACCCATGCAGCGTTTGCTCGTTCCCGCATTCGTGTTGCTGTCCGCCGGCGGCGCTATGGCGCAGAACGCGCCGATGCCGACTACCCCGCAGATGGTGGTGGTCGCCGCGCCGCAACCGACGCGCAGCGATCTCGGCGGCGGCTTCATCGAATTCTTATTCGGCCAAGGCGGGCCGCAGCCGCGTGTCGCCGCGCCGCCTGCCAATCTCTACCCAAATCCGCCGCCACAGATGCCGACCTACGCCAGCGCGCCGCCGCAGATCGACCCGATGTTGGAAGAGGACGTGCCAAGCCGGCAGATGGATCCGCGCTTCCTGCGCCAGGAGGTCTCCTACGCCACCAAGGAAGCGCCAGGCACGGTCGTCATCGATACGACCAACCACTTCCTCTATCTGGTCGAGAACGATGACCGCGCGATGCGCTACGGCATCGGCGTCGGCCGTCCCGGCTTCACCTGGGCGGGCACGCACCACATCTCCGGCAAGAAAGAGTGGCCAGACTGGGTGCCGCCGAAGGAGATGCTCGAGCGTCAGCCGGGCTTGCCGCATTTCATGACCGGCGGACCCAACAACCCGCTCGGAGCACGCGCGATGTACCTCGGCTCGACGCTCTACCGCATCCACGGCTCGAACGAGCCGTGGACCATCGGTCACAACGTCTCGTCAGGCTGCATCCGCCTGCGCAATACCGACGTCATCGACCTCTACGATCGGGTCAAGGTCGGCGCCAAGGTCGTCGTCCTCTAGGGCTGCGCAAGCGCGAGGCCGTGCTCGGCCAGCACGCGTGGAAACTCGGCGGAATTGAAATAGGCGAACTCGCGCGCACGCTGATGCGTGAGCGGGTCGAGCGCTTCGAGCTCGGCATCCACATGGCCCGGATGGCACATCACCAGACCACCATCCGGCAGGCCAGCGAGGAAGCGTGGGAAGATCTTTGCGAACGGCGTCTTGGTGTTGAAATCATAGGCGCCGGCGAAGGCAGGGTTGGTGGCGACGCCGCAGCGGCCCGCCGCGTTCTTGAAGCCGAGGCTCAGCACATCGAGCGTGAGCGCCTTTGAGTCGCGCAGGCGTCGCGCGCCGCTGGCGCGGCCGCACTGCCGCACCCATGCAGTCGGCGCGATCTCGGATACCACTTTGAGCAAAGCGCCGCGCACTTGCGGCACGAGATGCACATGCTGATGGCCGTCGACGAAGTCGGGCGCATGACCGAAGGCGTCGATGAAGGCGCGCAATTGCGTCGCAATCTCGATGACGAGCAGTTCAGGCTGCAGCTGTCGGAGGATGGCGCCGCGCATTTTCTTCTGATGCGGCAGAAAGCGACCTTCGCGCAACGGCGCAAACCTCTCGCTCATCGGGCTGAACGGCCCGGTCAGCGTGACATGCAAGCCGATCGCGACCCGCTTCTTGCCGGAATTGAGCTGCTCGAGCGCATCGACTTCATCCTCGGACAGATGAGCCGCCGGCATCATTACGGATGTCGCGTTGAGGCGGCCGCGCAGGATCAGTTCGCGAATGCCCGCATCGACTGCGGGCGAGATGCCGTAGTCGTCGGCGCACAGCCAGATATGGCGCGTCGCCTTGGTCACCGGCTCATTCGGCCGCGCGCGGGGCGACCGCTCGCGGCTTGGCGCGCGCCTTGCCGGCGTCATCCGCGGCCCGTTCGCTGTGCTCGGCGACGAAATAGACCGGCCGTCCTTTGATCTCGGACAGAAGCTTGCCGACATATTCACCCAGCACGCCGATCATCAGAAGCTGCACGCCGCCCAGCACCATCAGGCCGACCACCAGTGAAGGATAGCCCGGAACGTCGCCCCCGTAGATCAGCGTCTTGAACAGCATCGAGGCGCCGAACAGGAGGGCGCTCGCAGCGAGCAGGAGGCCGAGCAGGCTCGCGACCCGCAGCGGCGCGACGGTGAACGAGGTCAGCCCTTCGATCGATAAGCCGATCAGGGTCCAGACATCCCATGTCGTGGTGCCGTGCGTGCGTGGCGCCGGCTCGTAGTCGACGCGCACTTGGCGGAAGCCGATCCAGCTCGACAGGCCTTTGAAGAAGCGGTTGCGCTCCGGCATCTGCCGCAGCGCGTCGGCGGCACGCGGCGACAGCAGCCGAAAGTCACCGGCGTCCTCGGGAATAGGCGCGCGTTGTCCCCAGTTGATCAGCGAGTAGAACCAGCGCACGCCGACACGGCGCAGCCATGGTTCGTTCTCGCGATGCACTTTGGCGGTATAGACGACGTCGTAGCCGTCATCGAGCCAGCGCGCGACCAATGTCTCGATCAGGCTCGGCGGATGCTGGCCGTCGCCATCCATGAACAGCACGGCGCCGAGCTTGGCATGGTCGAGGCCGGCGAGGAGGGCGGCCTCCTTGCCGAAATTGCGTGACAGCGTGACAACCTGCACGGCGAGCGGCCCGCCCGGGAGTGCGCGCGCCGCTGCGCTGGTTGCGTCGTGGCTGCCGTCGTCGACGTAGACGAGCTCGACGGCAAGGCCACGGTCCGCCTTAAGCTTGCCGGCGACATCGACGATGCGCGCATGCAACGAGGCAAGCCCGTTCGCTTCGTTGAACAGCGGCACGACGATGGACAGGCCGACCATCTGTCGCGCGCGGGCGGCCGTTTTGGTCGCTTTGGCAGGCATTCGCGTTAACCTTGGCGTGTCGTCAGGTTCTATAGCGCACCAGCTATGTCCTGTCGCCTCCGCATGGAAGGCCAACAGCGAACGTGGTAATCGGGCGCGATGAATGAGCCGCGTGCACCAGATATTCTCGACCGTTTGAGCAAGGCCTGGCACGAGCGCGCGCTGGCGCTCAAGGCGCTGAGCTTTGGGCTCGTCGGCCTTGTCAATTCGGCCATCGACTTCGGCGTGTTCTCGTTCGCGTACTACTATCTCGCCCTGCCGATCATCGCAGCCAACACTCTGGCGTGGGTAATCGCCGTATCGTGCTCATACGTCCTCAACTCGACCATCACTTTCGCCGCCGAGTCCGGACGCAAGCTCGGGGTGAAGCAGTATTTCGGGTTTGCGCTCTCGCAGGTCGCCGGGTTTCTCGCCAACACCGCCACGGTGTGGTGCCTGATCGAGCTGCTGCACGTTCCGGCCTGGGCCGCGAAAGTGGCGGCGATCGGCGTCAGCTTCGCCGTCAATTTCTCGCTTTCGCATTTCGTCGTATTCCGCGCGCGGCCGCGCGCCGACACATAAGCTTTTCGATAAAGTCGAGGCGTCGGCGAAATGGAATGGAGACCGCTGCAATCACGGTTACGTCCGGCGGCATTAACCAGCCAAATCGTTGTCACACTCCGACATCGACGCTCTTGCAGAACTGCGCGAGCGATTCGACCAAGTTTCTTCCTGCTGACGTCGGCGTCAGGCATCGTGACGGTCTTCAATCAGATCGGCACCGACCTGACCAAGCTGTGCGTCGCCCAGTAGCGCTAGAGGCCCGCTTCGAGCTTCGCGTAAAGCGGATTTTCGCGGGAGAAAACGTAGTCGAGGTCGGCGACCGCGACTGCTTCCGCGCCCTGTTTGCGCAGGAAGCTCGTCAGTGCGTAAACCTCGTCGGGCGGGCAGTGCAGCGTCAGCATGCCTGACGATGTCGGCCCGCCGAATGGAGTGACGGCACCGAATTTCTGCTTGGCGCTCTCCACCACCTTGCCGTCGCAGGCGGTAAAGCGTGCGCGCACCTCGCGGAAAGCCCTGGCCCGCGCCTGAGCGGCGATGCGATCGAGGATGACACGTGCGGTTTCGCGGGTGCCTGCGTCCCAATTAGCGCCGCGCGCGGCGACGAGATTTGCCTGCGATCGTAGGATCACGCCGTCGTCGAGGACCTTGAGCGCGTTGGCGGCAAGCGTCGCGCCTGACGTCGTGATGTCGACGATCAGCTCGGCGGTGCCAGCGGCGGGCGCGCCTTCGGTCGCGCCAGAGCTTTCGACGATGCGATAGTCGTCGATGCCGTGGCGCGAAAAGAAGGCGCGCGTTAGGTTCACATATTTGGTCGCGACGCGCATCTTGCGGTCGTGGTTCTGCCGGAACCCGGTGGCGACATCATCGAGATCGGCCATGGTGCGCACGTCGATCCAGACCTGCGGCACCGCGACGACCACATTGGCATATCCGAAACCGAGACCTTCGATCAGCACGATTTTCCTGTCGGCGTCAGGGATCATCTCGCGCACCAGATCTTCTCCGGTCACGCCGAGTTGCACAGCACCCTGAGCCAACTGGCCGGTGATCTCTGAGGCCGAGAGATACGCGACCTCGACGCCGTCGAGGCCGGCGATCGAGCCGCGGTAGTCGCGTGCGCCGCGCGGCTTGACCAAAGCAAGTCCGGCACGCGCGAAAAAATTCTCCGCGTTTTCCTGCAAGCGGCCCTTGGCCGGAACCGCGAGGACGAGAGGCGCACTCACGACGCGCCTCCGTAGATCGCCAGCCGCTCGATCCAAGCGGCAAAGCCGATGGCCGGAATAGGCGCCAGGGCACCGAGCCTCGTCAGCAGCCCGTCATAGCGGCCGCCGGCGACCAGCGGATCGCCGGTGCGCGAGGGATCGGTCAGCTCGAAGACAAAGCCGGTATAATAGTCGAAGCTGCGGCCGAACGAGGTCGAAAAGCGCACGCGCTTCAGGTCGATGCCTTGCGCCGCGAGGAAGCCCGTGCGGCTCTCGAAGAGATCAAGGGCAGGGCTGAGCGCCGACGCCATACTGCCTTCGGCCGCAAGCGCACGCAGCTCGGCCGCCGCCTCGTCGGGATCGCCGACAATGGCGAGGAAGCGTTCGATCAACCGCCGGGCGTCGCCGGGAAGTTTTGCGCTGGCGCCGAGGGCAGCCTGCTCGAGGAAGCGGTCCGCGATCTCGCCGACTGAGCGGCCGCCGACCGCGGTAATGCCCGCGATCGACAACAAATCGGTGACGAGAGCGCGCGCGCCTTTCGGATCGGAACCGGCGAGTGCCGCGAGCACGCCCTGATATTCCGGGCGTTCATTGGCGCCGCCGAGCACGAGACGATCGAGGTCCTGCGCCAGGTTAGCCTTGCGATTGAAATCCTTGATTAGCCGCCGCTTCCATGCCGCCGGCAGATCGAGCCCGGCGATGAGGGCTGCGAACAGTGCGACGTCGCCGATCTGAATTTCGGGTGCAGCGAGGCCGTAATGTGCGGTCGCCTCAAGCCCGAGCGCGAGCATCTCGGCGTCGGCGGCGGCCTGATCGGTCCGGCCGAAGGACTCGATACCCGCTTGCAGAAATTCGGCGGAAGCATCGCTGCGGTGCCGGAAAACCGGACCGAGATAACAGAAGCCTGCTGGCTTTCCGGCGAGCGGCGAGGCGAGGTAGTCGCGCGACACCGGGATGGTCAGGTCGGGCCGCAGGCATAGCTCGCCGCCGCCCGGCGCGGTCGTGAGATAGATGCGGTTGCGGATGTCCTCGCCCGACAGGTCGAGGAACGGCTCGGCGGGCTGCAGTATGGCCGGCGTAACGCGCGCATAGCTCGCGCGCTCGTAAGAGGCGACGAGGGCCTCCGCGCGGGTCTCGGGCTCCTTTGCCGAATTGGTTACGCTTGCATCCACGTCCGCAACTCACACCGTCCAGGAATGGCGGCCCTTTAGCACGATAGATTTAAGGATTCGACGCCGATCCCCGCCCGCGCTTAACGCACAGCATCGGTTAAATCACTGTCATCGTTAACAAATCTTGCGCATCCGGAACCCAGGTCGCAGGCCCTAATCACAAGACGCGTAAGACAATATCAACACAACCCCGGCCACACTGGCGGCTGGTGGGGGAGATTCACACATGGCCATGCCGGTAGCGCGCGCGGTGGTCGAGGGCTTCTACAAGGTGCTCGCGAACTCCGATTTCGCGGCGCTCGCCCCATATCTTGCTGACGATGTGGTCTGGACCATCAGTGGCCCGGTCGACGTTCTACCGTTCTGCGGGCCGCGGCGTGGCAAGGACCTAGTGCTGAAGCTGCTCGCCCGCGATATTCCGGTCTTCCTTGCGAAGCGCAGTCTCGTTCCCACGATCACCCTGATCGACGGCGACCGCGCTGCGGTGTTCGGCAAGCTCACCGCGAGCCGCGGCGATATCAACCGCGTCATCAGCTACCGCATCTGCCAGTTCGTGCGCTTCGAGAACAACAAGGTCGTAGAATACCTGTCGCTCATCGATAGCTTCGACGCAGTCGAGCAGGTGCTCGGCAAACAGATCACCGCTCCCGGCGGCGTATGCGCCGGTGACGGCGAACTCGTCGCGGTCTAGAGCGGACGCAGCCCATGAATTACACGCTGACCCGCGACGTGCTCGATGCCTTCTACAAGGCTTACGCGACGCGCGAGATCGACAAGATCGCGCCGTTTATCCACGACGACATCGAGTGGACCATCAGCGGACCTGTCGATTACCTGCCGTTCTGCGGAACGCACAGCGGCAAAGTTGCCGTGATGGACATGATCGAGAACAAGGTGAAGGCGGTTCTGCGCACCTTCAGCTTCGTGCCGGAGTCGATCGTGATCGATGGCGACCGCGTCGCGATGCTGAGCCGCCAGTCGGCGCGGCGCACGAAGGATGGCGTCACGATCAGCTACCGCGTCGCCAATGTCATGCGCTTCAAGGACGACAAGGTGATCGAGAACTTCTCGCTGATCGACAGCTACGACGCGGTCGAGCAAGTGCTCGGTCAGCCGCTCGCAGCGGGCAATGGCGCCCGCGCCGGGAGCGGCGAGTTCGTCACAGTCTGACTTTCGCTTCCCATCCTTCCCGATATGATGCGGCGACCCAGCGCTAGGGTGTCTGCTCGGCGGTGACCGTGACCTCGACCTTCATGTCGAGGAAATCCGACGCCGCGCCATGATAGCTGCCGGAGATCGGGATCGCCTGCGAGGGATCCCGCGTCACCGCGACGCGGATCAGCGTCTCGCCGCCGATTAGCACGTCGGTCGGGTCATATTCGATCCAACCGGCGCCGGGGAGATAAACCTCCGCCCAGGCATGCGTGGCGGCGGTTGCCTGCGTCGCGTCGCCCTTGTCGAGTGCCGGATCGTAGAGATAGCCTGACACGAAACGCGCGCCGAAGCCGAGATAGCGCGCGGCCTCGATGAAGGTCAGCGCGAAGTCGCGGCAGGCGCCGGTCTTTCTTTGCAAGGTCTCCGCCGGCGTCTGCGTGCCCGGCTCGTGCCGTTCGGCGTAGACGATCACCGGCTTGAGCGCCGCGTTTATATTGGTGAGCAAATCGAGCGTGCGCATCGGCCGCGACGTGACGAAACCCTCGGCCCAGCACGCCAGCACGCCTTCGGGGTCGGGATAATGCTGCTCGAGCAGGCGGCCGAGGTCGACACGGTCGCTGCTTGAATAGATGAAAGGGTAGTACTCCGCCTCCGGCGCGATCGGGAATACCGGGCCCTCGATGCCGTACCGCTCGATCTTGAGCGTGCTCGAGATCGTTAGAAGAGAGGCGGGGCCCGAGAAATCGACCAGCGCGACCGAGTTGCCGAACACGTCATGCAGCCAGCGCGTATTGCCCGGCGGCGACAGCGTCAGTTCCGCCGAGACCAGCCGCATGTCGTGCGAATCGCGCGGGCGCAACATCAGCCGGTGCTGGCCGAAGGCGACCGGCCGCGCGTAGCGGTAGGTGGTGGCGTGGCGGACGGTAAGGAGCTTCATGGGCGCCTGCGATGCAAAGCCCGCGCCAAGTCGCTACGCAACCTTGTGGCGGGCGAGAAGTTTGCGGACCTCGTCAACCAGATCGGGTTCCTTGACGGCGGACTGTGCTTCCGCCTGTTTCTTCAGGTACGCGTCGCGATCCGCGATGTCGCTCGGGGCCGAGCCGGCGATCAGATCGCGGATCTGGACGACGCCCTTGGCTTTTTCGTCGGGCCCCTGGATCACCGCGCACGGCGAACCGCGGCGATCGGCATATTTGAGTTGCTGGCCGATGCCGTGCTTGGGATTGCCGAGATAGAGCTCGGCGCGGATGCCGGCACCCCGCAGCTTCGCCGCAAGCTGCTGGCATGCCGGGATAGTGTCGGGGCCGAACACGGTGACCAGCACGGGCCCTGCCGGCGCCCTGTCGCTGATCTTGCCGAGCGCGGTAAGGGCCGCCTGCAGCCGCGACACGCCGATCGAAAATCCAGTCGCCGGCACCGCCTGGCCCGTGAAACGAGAGACGAGGCCGTCATAGCGGCCGCCGCCGCCGACCGAGCCGAAGCGCACCGGACGGCCCCTCTCGTCATTAATCTCGAAAGTGAACTCAACTTCGTAGACCGGCCCGGTGTAGTATTCGAGCCCGCGAACGACCGACGGATCAATTTTAACTCGGTCAGAGTATCCGGAAGCGTCGATCAAGTCGCTGATTATCCGCAGCCCGAGCAGGCCTTCCTCGATGGACTTCGGGAGCTGTCTGTCGCCAAGGTATGTCCTAATCTTATTTTGATATTCCGCAAAATCGAAAGGAGGCTTGGCACTTTTTTCTATGGTTTCAATTACGACGGGCGCGAGAAGCTCATTCGACGCATAGCTTAAGAAGATTTCGGAGCTGGAAGCTGTCGACGAACTGGTCGTGATAAAGTTGTTTGCAGAATTTGGTAAATCGGCCCCCTTTGTAAAATCCCCGCTCTCATCTTTGCGGCCTGTCCCCAGCAATTGCTGAACGCCGCGCATACCAAGCCGATCAAGTTTATCTATCGCTCGGAGCACAGTAAGGCGCTGCTGTCCGTCTATGATGTCCGCCGCGTCCAATACACCGTCAAGCAATCTTCGATTCCAAACTTTTACGACGTAGCTTCCTCGCGGGATGCCAAGCTCTTCCATTGTGTCGGCGGCAAGCATGCAAAGTTCGGCGTCAGCCGCGAGCGATCCGCTGCCGACCGTGTCGGCGTCGAACTGCATGAATTGCCGGAAACGTCCCGGTCCCGGCTTCTCGTTGCGGAACACCCAGCCGCACCGATAGGAGCGATAGGGCAGGGCGAGGGTCTGATAGTTCTCCGCGACGTAGCGCGCGAGCGGCGCGGTCAGGTCGTAGCGCAGCGACAGCCACTGCTCGTCGTCATCCTGAAACGAAAACACGCCCTCGTTCGGCCGGTCCTGATCGGGCAGGAATTTGCCGAGCGCGTCGGTGTATTCGATGGCCGGCGTCTCGACCGGCTCGAAGCCGTAACGCTCGAACACCACGCGGATTTTCTCGACCATGTGGCGCGTGGCCGTGATCTCTGCCGGCCCGCGATCGGCAAGGCCCCGCGGCAGCCGCGCCTTGAGCTTCTGTGGCTTGCCGGATTTTGGATTGGCCATCGGCGCGTGAACGAGTCAGTCTGTTGCAATAGGGGCGGGTGGTAGCAGTCGGGTCCGGCTTTGTCATTATAGCCGAAAGCGGCTAATCCACTGGCACGGGGGCAAAAAGCGGGTCGTCACATGGCTCAAGCGCAGCGAACACCGGTTTCCGCAACGGTCCCCAACGATCTCGAGCCGTTCTGGATGCCGTTCACCGCCAATCGCGCTTTCAAGGCGCGGCCGCGGATGATCGCCCGCGCCAAGGATATGTTCTATTTCACGCCGGAGGGCCGCAAGCTGATCGACGGTTCGGCCGGGCTCTGGTGCACCAATGCCGGCCATAACCGCGATCCGATCGTCGCGGCGATCCAGGCCCAGGCAGCCGAGGTCGATTTCGCGCCGCCCTTCCAGTTCGCGCACCCGAAGGCGTTCGAGCTCGCAGCGCGAGTCGCGTCCCTTGCGCCGGGCGACCTCGATCACGTGTTCTTCTGCAATTCGGGCTCGGAGGCCGTCGACACCGCGCTTAAGATCGCGCTCGCTTATCACAATGTGCGCGGCAACGCCTCGCGCGTGCGCCTGATCGGCCGCGAGCGCGGCTATCACGGCGTCGGCTTCGGCGGCATCTCGGTCGGCGGCATCGTGTCGAACCGCAAGCAGTTCGGCTCGCTGCTCGCCGGCGTCGACCATCTGCCCTCGACCTACAATCGCGAGAAGCAAGCCTTCACCATCGGCGAGCCGGAGTGGGGTGCGCATCTGGCGGATGATCTTGACCGCATCGTCGCGCTGCACGATGCGTCGACGATCGCCGCGGTCATCGTCGAGCCGGTCGCCGGCTCGACCGGCGTGCTCGCGCCGCCGAAAGGCTATCTCGAACGGCTCCGCGCCATCTGCGACAAGCACGGCATCCTGCTGATCTTCGACGAAGTCATCACCGGCTATGGCCGCCTCGGCTGTGCCTTCGCCGCCGAGCGTTATGGCGTGTTGCCGGACATGATCACTTTCGCCAAGGGTATCACTTCGGGCAGCGTGCCGATGGGCGGCGTCGTGGTGCGCAAGGGCATCTACGACGCCTTCATGAAGGGGCCCGAGCACGTCATCGAGCTGTTCCACGGCTACACCTACTCGGCGCATCCACTGGCCTGCGCGGCGGGGCTCGCGACGCTCGACCTCTATCGCGCCGAGGGCCTGTTCGAGCGCGCGCGCAAGCTGGAGAAGCCGTGGGGCGATGGGGCGATGCGGCTCAAGGGCCTGCCCAACGTGCTCGACATTCGCACCGTCGGCATCACGGCCGGCATCGATCTTGCGAGCCGGCCCGACGCCGTCGGCAAGCGCGGCTACGAGGCGATGGAGCGCGCGTTCCATGAGCACGATCTGATGGTGCGCGGCGTCGGCGATACGCTCGCCCTGTCGCCGCCGCTCATTGTTACCGAGGATCAGATCGGCGAGATCTTCGACAAAGTCGCCGCGATCATCAAGGCAGTGGCGTAGAGCTTTCTGCGTAGCTCGGCTGCTTTTGCAGGATCGCCCAGCCGACGTGCACCGTCTGGTCGCCGCGGCGGTCCTTGAGATCGAACGGCGGCTGCACCTTGGCGTCGGCCGCGATCATGCGCAGCGGCACCGGGATGACGTTCGGGTTGGCATTCGTCCACACCACCAGCGCGCCGCGTGCCCGCAGATCGGCAAGATCGATCCACGGCGCGCGCGTCGGACTGCCGTCGATCAAAACGCGCGGCTGGCTGCGCGCATAGTGCGCGACATTGCCGCCGTCCCACATCGTGCCGATGACATACGCAATGTCGTGGCCGGTCGCGGCGCGGTAACGCTGCGACAGTTCGTGGGCAAGCTCGCGGCCGGGGAAGAACACTGCACGGTAGCGGTGATCGAACCGCGGCAGCACGTCGTAGTTGACGACGAACGCTGCCGCCAGACAGACGAAAACGATGGTCCAGGTGACAACAATGTGTCCAAGGCGGCGCGCGTCGATTGCGCGGCGTGCGGTCATGACCAGCCATGTGCCGATGAACAGGAACAGCGGGTAACCCCATAGCGGCACGGCAGCGCGGCCGCTCACCAGCGACATTGCGAGCACGGTGACGAGGGGACCGAAGGCGAGCCAGGTGACGATGCGGTAGTCGAAATCGTCGCCCGGCCAGCGCGCCTGCGGCTCGCTCGCCGCGCGCCGCGGAAAGAACAACGGCGCGGCGATCAGCAGCGAGGGGATAAGGAAGAAGACCTGGCTGATGCCGAATTCGAAGGGATGCCAGAGGTGGTCGTACCAGCTGCGCGGCAGGACGGCGCGGTGCTCCGCATAGGCGAACGGCAGGAAGTCGTTCTTCACCAGCCAGACGACATGTGGCGCCGCCACGATCAACGCGACAATAGCCGCGACATAGGGGCCGGGCGTCGCCAGCGCCTTGCGCGCATCACGGTCGACCAGCGCGCACACGACCATCGGCGCCGCCAGGACGACGACGAAGTATTTGGCCCATAACGACATGCCGAGGGCGAGGCCGAGCAGTATCCAGTCCATCAGCTGCCGCCCGCGCAGTGCACGATGTAACGCATAGCCGGCCAGCGCCCAGAACGGCAGCTGGATGACGTCGTGATTGAACTTGGCCGAGGTGTAGTTGAAGTAGTGCAGGCCGTCGGCGATCAGCACCACGACGAATGCGCCGACGCCACCGACCAGAGGCCGCGCCGCAAGGTAGACCAGCGCGAAGGCCGCGAGCACGGCGATCTCCGCCAGCAGGTAATATGCGAAATCATGACCGATGGTCAGGTATGCGGTTTCAACGAGCCACCACGGCAACGGCGGCAGCTTGTCGTAACCGAGCTGCCACTCGCGCCCGTACATCAGCGCCTCGATCAGATCGAGCGGCAGATTGAGGTAGATGACGGCCGGCAGCACCGTCCACACGAAGGCATGGAGGGCAAAGATGGCGGCAAGCGCCCGTCCAGGGCTCTCGGCAATGCGCGCGATCAGTGGGAAGCGGCCGGATGACACGATCGCCGGGGCTCCTGGTTCCATGAGGCCTCAACTTCCTGCCAAAAACCGCGAATTCGCGTTACCATAGCAGGTGTTCGAGGTTGCGCGGGCGTGGCCTCTCGGGAAGATTGGGGACGGGCAGCGCGAATCAGGCGTGTGCCTGGCGGGGTCGTCCAGGAAAACCGTATGGTCCGTATCGGCGCCATCTTCATCGCGGTCTGCATGGTGCTCATCGCCGCGTCGATCGGCGCGGTGCTCTATTTCGCCTTCAGGCTCGATTCGCGGACCGCAGCCCTCATCGCACTCGGCGCGCTGGTCGCGATGGCGCTTTACAACACCATCAGCGCGCGCCTCGCCGACCGCCGTACGCTTGGTGACCAGATCGCTGATCTCTCGCGCGGCACCGCCGACCTGGCCCGGCAGGTGGCGGAGGTCTCGCGCCGGCTCAACGCGATGGAAACGAGAGTCGACAAGGCCGTCGACCGCGCGCGCGGAGCGGTCGAACCGGTTTCCGCGGAGATGGGCGAACTCGGCACGCTGGTGCGGCAGATCGCAGAGACTGTCGCTTCCCATGCCGCCGTCCTGCAGAAGCAGGGCTTCTCGCCTGCCGGCCTCGTTGCGCCGCCAGGAACGCCTGCCATAGCCGCCGCCGTCGCCCCGGCGCCCGACGGCGCGCTCAATCTCAGCGAAAGCGAAGCGGTCAGCAAGCCGCTGCCGTTCCAGGGGTTGTCACGCGAGGCCATCATCGACGTGATCGCCAATGCCATTGCCGCCGACCGC
>Ga0187779_10001059_pt1 | contig 17401 bp, 11 predicted proteins | sample 1015_Q2_SP10_10__FD_132435 | JGI IMG/M metagenome (GOLD analysis project Ga0187779, IMG submission 132435) | Tropical peat soil microbial communities from peatlands in Department of Meta, Colombia - 1015_Q2_SP10_10_MG | ecosystem: Environmental > Terrestrial > Soil > Wetlands > Peat | place... | reverse complement strand
TTCCGGTTCGTGCATCACGGTTCGGGCGTTGCGGCTGGCGCCGCTATTGACGGTCGAGCCGCCGCCGCGCCGTCGATCCTTTCGCCACGCGCAAGAGCCGCCCTCCCGGAGGCTCCATGCGGAACCTCGGCGGGGGTTGCTCCGTCGATACCGCCGCTAGGCGCAACGGCTGCGGGTCGACGACCCCCGACGGCCACGAGTGATGACCCGCAACGGCCACGTCGACGACCCGCCGTGCCCGCGCCAGACCGAACGGGTGTTCTGTTCCAGGCCGCCGATGCTAGAATCGGGTCGTGCCCGACTTCCAGCTCGTCGCCCCCTTCCAGCCGACCGGGGACCAGCCCCGCGCCATCGAGCGCCTGTCGTCGGGGCTCGCCCGGGGCCTGAAGGATCAGGTCCTCCTGGGCGCGACCGGCACGGGCAAGACCTACTCGATCGCTTCGGTCATCGAGAAGCACCAGAAGCCGACGCTCGTGCTGGCCCACAACAAGACGCTGGCGGCCCAGCTCTACAGCGAGTTCCGTGACTTCTTCCCCCACAACGCGGTCGAGTACTTCGTCAGCTACTTCGACTACTACCAGCCCGAGGCGTACCTGCCCCGCAGCGACACGTACATCGAGAAGGATTCGTCGCGCAACGACGAGATCGACAAGCTGCGGCACGCCGCGACCCACGCCCTGTTCGAGCGCCGCGACGTGATCATCGTGGCCAGCGTCAGCTGCATCTACGGCCTTGGCGCGCCGGTCGACTACGGGGCGACCGTCATCCGCCTGCGGGCCGGCGGCCGGTACCGCCGGGACGGCGTGCTGCGCCAGCTGGTCGATCTGCAGTACCAGCGCAACGACCAGGCTCTGAGCCGGGCCCGCTTCCGCGTCCGCGGGGACACGCTGGAGGTCCAGCCGGCCTACGACGACTTCATCGTGCGGGTGCAGTTCTTCGGTGATGAGATCGAGCGCATCACGGAGCTCGACCCGCTGACCGGCGAGATGCTGGCCGAGCGCGCCGAGCTGAACGTGTACCCCGCCAGCCACTACGTCACGCCGGCCGACAAGCTCAAGCAGGCCATCGTGAACATCGACGCGGAGATGGAGGAGCGGACCGCCGAGCTGGAAGCCAGGGGCATGGTCCTGGAGGCGGCGCGCCTGCGCCAGCGGACCACCTTCGACCTGGAGATGATGCGCGAGCTGGGCTTCTGCTCGGGCATCGAGAACTACTCGCGCCACCTCGCGGGTCGCGAGGCCGGCTCGCGGCCCTGGACCCTGCTGGACTACTTCCCGCCCGACTGGCTGCTCATCGTCGACGAGAGCCACATGACGATCCCGCAGGTCGTCGGCATGTACAAGAACGACCGGACCCGCAAGGAGATCCTGGTCGAGTACGGCTTCCGGCTCCCCTCGGCGCTCGACAATCGGCCGCTCACCTTCGATGAGTTCCAGGACCATCTCAACCAGGTGGTCTACATGTCCGCGACCCCGGGAGCCTACGAGCTGGAGCGCTCGAAGCAGGTCGTGGAGCAGCTCATCCGGCCCACGGGCATCGTCGACCCGACCGTCCAGGTGCAGCCCACGGAGGGCCAGATCGACGACCTCCTGGAGCGCGTCCGCGAGCGGACCATGCGTGGTGAGCGCGTCCTGGTCACGACCCTCACCAAGCGGATGGCGGAGGACCTCACCGACTACCTCAAGGAGCTCGGCGTCAAGGTCAACTACCTGCACAGCGAGGTCGACACGCTCGAGCGCGTCCAGATCCTGCGCGACCTCCGCCTCGGCGTGTACGACGTGCTGGTCGGCATCAACCTCCTGCGCGAGGGCATCGACCTGCCGGAGGTCACCCTGGTGGCCATCCTGGACGCCGACAAGGAGGGCTTCCTCCGGTCGGCCTGGTCGCTCATCCAGGTCTCCGGGCGGGCCGCCCGCAACATCGGCGGCGAGGTCGTGATGTACGCCGACACGATCACCGAGTCGATGCGCGTGGCGATCGACGAGACGAACCGGCGGCGCGGCATCCAGGAGGCCTTCAACCGCGACCACGGCATCGAGCCGGCCACGATCATCAAGGAGATCCGCGACATCAACGACCGGCTCCGTGCGGTCGCCGATCGCCCCGGCAGCTATGCCTCGGGCGAGGCGTCGGCCGACCTCAGCGAGCTCTCGCGGGAGCAGATCGCCCAGTACGTGGGTCAGCTCGAGGCCACCATGCGCGAGGCGGCCCGCAACCTCGAGTTCGAGCGCGCCGCGGCGCTGCGCGACCAGGTCCAGGAGATCCGCCTGCGGGTGCTGGAGCAGGATGCATCGGTGACCGTGGCCCGCGCGGCGGAGGCCGCGGCTGGCGAGGTCGAACGGCCGTCCCGTGGCCGGCGCAGCGCCCGTGGAGGGGCCGGGGCGTCCGCCGACGCGACCGCCGGGGTCGTCGAGGTCACGTCGGTCGAGGTCCTGCCCGGCGGCGAGGAGCTCGTCGAACCGGCCGGCCCGGACGACGGCACGGCCGCCGACTGGCTGCCCGGCATCCGCGATGAGCATGACGATGACGGCGGCTGGCAGGCGCGGTGGCTCGACCGGCCGACCTGGGACCGCCGCGTCACCCCCAACGTCATCAAGCGGACCGGGACGCGCCCGCGCCGCCGCCGCTAGGTCCCCCGACGGCCTCACGACCTTCTCAGGTGACGCTCATGCGCCGCTCACCGAGCGGCCCCAGGCTCAGCCGCATGCCTTGGGCCGTGCGACTCCTGTTCGCGATCGTGGTCGCCGCCGCGCTGGCCGGCTGCCGCGCGGACACCTCGCCCTCGGCGACGGTCGCCGGCTCACCGGTCATGACCGTCCAGTCGGCCGTAGCGATGGCGGAGGCGAAGCAGTTCGACCAGCTCTCGAGCCTGGCCTGTCCGGCCCGCCAGGCAGAAGTCGAGGCGAGGCTCGATCTCGTGCCCGACATCGCGGCCGCCCTGCCGCCGGAGATCACGACCGCCCAGGGCCTCTCGGCGCTCGAGGTCAGCTTCGATCAAGCTGAGCTCGACGAGGCATCCCGCCTGGGGGACCTGGCCACGGTGCGCCTGGTGGGCACGCTGCGCGTGTCGGTCGATCGGGTCCAGGTTCGGCAGCTGATCCAGCAGGTCGGACGCGCCCGCGGTACGCCCGTCTCGGATTCCGTGGCCGACGCGCTGGCCGATGCGTTCGCGGCCCGGGTCCAGGCGCGCCAGGTCGTCGACGCCACGATCCCGCTCGCCGCGCAGCAGGGCCGCTGGCTGATCTGCTGGTAGGCCGCGCCGCCGCCGCGGGGCGCCATGACCGGCCGTGCCTTGGCGCGGTCAGCGGCGGCCGTCCCGGGGCGGGTGAACATCAGGCGTTGCTCAGGACCACGGAACTGCCGTGCCCGCGTCGGAATGAACGCGACAGGTTCCGCGCGGCCACGGAACGGCCTGAAGCGACCCATCGGACGGCCTTCCGGTCGTCATAGGCAACGCGTGATGCACAAAGGAGGGCGCGGAACCAGGGGCCCGCCCCTGGCAGAGGGCCGTGGACGCCTCCGGAGGGGCGGCCACGGAGCGACCTACCACCGCGGCGACCGCGGCTGCACGCCGCACACGCCTGCGGCTACGCTGGGCGGGCCGCCCCGGCAGGCCGCCAGCCACCCGCCGCTGAGGCGGACCACTACAGAACGTCTGTTCCAATCATCGCGCAGCGGCTACAATCGCCACGTGCCCCAGGATCAGCTCATCGTGCGCGGCGCGCGCGAGCACAACCTCAAGGACATCACGGTCGCCCTCCCGCGGGACCGCCTGATCGTCATCACCGGCCTGTCCGGCAGCGGCAAGAGCAGCCTGGCCTTCGACACCATCTACGCCGAAGGGCAGCGCCGCTACGTCGAGAGCCTGTCGGCGTACGCGCGCCAGTTCCTGGGCCAGATGGAGAAGCCGGACGTCGACCAGATCGACGGGCTCAGCCCGGCCATCTCCATCGACCAGAAGGGGAGCAGCCGCAACCCGCGCTCGACGGTCGGGACCGTGACGGAGATCTATGACTACCTCCGCCTGCTGTTCGCCCGGGTGGGCCACCCCCATTGCCCGGTCTGCGGCCGCGAGGTCGCCCGTCAGAGTGCCAGCCAGATCGTGGAGCGCATCCAGGCCCTGCCCGGCGGCACGCGGCTGCTGATCCTGGGCCCGCTCGTGAAGGACCGCAAGACGGAAGGGGAGCGGGTCTTCGAGGCGGCCCGACGCCAGGGCTTCGTGCGTGTGCGCGTGGACCGCGAGCTGCGCGACCTCGACGACGTGCAGACGCTGGACAAGTACAAGCGCCATACCATCGAGGTCGTCGTCGACCGGCTGGTGGTGCACCACGCCGACGACGACGGCCGGCCGTACGACCGTGACTATCCGAACCCCGACGGGGCCCGCCTGGCCGATTCCGTCGAGACCGCGCTGCGGCTCGGGGAGGGCGTGATGGTCGTCGCCCCGGCGGACGCGGGCGCGTTCGAGGAGCTGCGCTACAGCGAGCACTACACCTGTCCGTACGACGGCACCCAGATCGAGGACCTGGAGCCGCGCAGCTTCAGCTTCAACTCACCGCATGGCGCCTGTCCCACCTGCACGGGACTCGGCATCCGCCTGGAGATCGACCCGCAGCGCGTCGTGCCCGATCGCTCCCTCTCGATCGCCCAGGGCGCCCTGATGCGGCCGTTCGCCCGCATGCCCATGGCCGACTCGTGGTACGGCAAGGTCACGGAGGCGGTCGCCCGGGCGCACGGCTGGGACCCCACGGTACCCCTCGATCGGCTGCCTCCTGCGGCCCTGGAGCACCTCCTGTACGCGCCCCGTGGCGAGCAGGTGCGCATCAGCTACCACCACGACCGCGGCGACAGCAGTTACGCGGCCACCTTCGAGGGCCTCATCCCCAACCTGGAGCGCCGCTACAAGGAGACCGACTCGGAGTACGTCAAGTCCGAGCTGGAACGGTTCATGGTCGAGCGGCCCTGCCCGTCCTGCGGCGGCAAGCGGCTCAAGCCGTCGGCGCTCGGCGTGACGGTGGCCGACCTGGACATCGCGGCCGTCGCCGCCCTCGCGGTGAGCGAGGCCATGGTCTGGGCAGGCAACCTCCATGACCGCCTCACGGAACGAGAGCAGACGATCGCCCGCCAGGTGCTCAAGGAGATCACTGCCCGCCTGGGCTTCCTCGTCGACGTGGGCCTGGACTACCTGACCGTCGACCGGACCAGCAACACCCTGTCGGGCGGCGAGGCCCAGCGCATCCGCCTCGCGACGCAGATCGGCTCGAGCCTCATGGGCGTGCTGTACATCCTCGATGAGCCGTCGATCGGGCTGCACCAGCGCGACAACGCCAAGCTCATCGCCACCCTCACCCGGCTGCGCGACCTGGGCAACACCCTGCTGGTGGTGGAGCACGACGAGGAGACGATCCGCACCGCCGACTGGATCGTCGACGTGGGTCCCGGCGCCGGCGAGCACGGTGGCGAGGTCGTCGCCCAGGGGCCGCTGGAGGCGATCCTCGCCGAACCGCGCTCGATCACCGGCGCCTACCTGCGGGGCGACCGCAGCGTGCCCATCCCGGCCAGCCGCCGGACCGGCAGCGGGCGGGCTCTCGAGGTCGTGGGGGCGCGGGCGCACAACCTGCGCGACCTGGACGTTCGTTTCCCGTTGGGCACCTTCACCGCCGTGACGGGCGTCTCCGGCTCGGGCAAGAGCACGCTCGTCACCGACATCCTGTACCGGGCCCTGGCGCGGGCGCTGTTCGGGGCGCGGGAGGATCCGGGCGCCCACGACCGGGTGGATGGGCTGGACGCCGTCGACAAGGTCATCGAGATCGACCAGAGCCCGATCGGCCGCACGCCGCGCTCCAATCCCGCCACCTACACGGGCATGTTCGGGCCGATCCGCGACCTGTTCGCCGGCACGCCCGATGCGCGCCTGCGCGGCTACAAGAGCGGCCGCTTCAGCTTCAACGTCAAGGGCGGCCGCTGCGAGGCGTGCAAGGGCGACGGGATCATCAAGATCGAGATGCAGTTCCTGCCGGACGTCTATGTGCCGTGCGAGGTGTGCGGCGGCAAGCGCTACAACCGTGAGGCGCTGGAGGTCCTCTACCGCGGCCGCTCGATCGCCGACGTCCTTGAGATGACCGTCGCCGAGGCGCTCGACCTCTTCGAGGCGGTGCCCGCCATCCGCACCAAGCTGCAGACCCTCTACGACGTCGGCTTGGGCTACATCCACCTGGGCCAGCCGGCGACGACCCTCTCGGGTGGCGAGGCGCAGCGCGTGAAGCTGGCCACCGAGCTGTCACGGCGCGCCACCGGCCGCACGCTGTACGTCCTCGACGAGCCCACCACCGGCCTCCACTTCGCCGATGTGGAGAAGCTGCTGGAGGTCCTCCACCGCCTCGTCGACACGGGCAACACGGTCATCGTCATCGAGCACAACCTCGACGTCATCAAGACCGCCGACTGGATCATCGACCTGGGCCCGGAGGGCGGCGCGCGTGGCGGCCAGGTCATCGCCAGCGGCACCCCGGAGCAGGTCGCCCGGATCGCCGGCTCGGCCACCGGGGAGTACCTCGGGCGGGTCCTGCGCGGCGAGCCGCTGGTGCCCCTCAGCGACGTGACCTTCGCCGAGGCGGCCGGCCGGCCCGGCCCCAGGCGCGTGCGCGAGGTCCGCGCCGCCCGACCAGTGGCCCGGCGTGCGGCGGCCGTGGGGAGATGACCACGTCCCACGCCTGAACAAGGCCGTAGACTCTGCGGCCGTGCTTGCCTTCATCGACCAGCTCGTCATCCCGTTCCTGACCGGCCTGTACGCCGCGGTGGGCTACCTTGGCGTGGTCGTGGCCATGACGATCGAGTCGGCCATGGTGCCGCTGCCGAGCGAGCTGACCCTGCCTTTCGGCGGGTTCATGGTCTCCGATGCGAGCCAGGTGGAGCCGCTGACCCGTCAGCCCTGGGCCTTCTGGCTGGTGGTGGTCGCCGCCATCGTGGGCAACACCCTGGGCTCACTCATCGCGTACGCCATCGGGGCCTGGGGCGGCCGCCCGCTGCTCGAGCGCTACGGCCGCTACCTGCTCATCCGGACGGAGGAGATCGACCGGGCCGACGACTTCTTCGCCCGCCATGGCCGGCCGACCGTCTTCATCGGCCGCCTCCTGCCGGTGGTGCGCACGTTCATCAGCTTCCCGGCCGGTGTGGCGCGCATGCCGCTCGTACCGTTCCTTGCCTACTCGACGCTCGGGGCGCTCCTGTGGAGCACCGTGCTGGTCTTCGCCGGGCTGCAGCTCGGCGCTCACTGGGAGGACATCCGCCACGCGCTCCAGCCGTTCGACCTCCTGCTGGCCGTCCTGGCCGTCCTGGCGGTCGTCCTCTTCGTGTGGTGGCGTCTTGGGCGCCCGGGGTGGCGCCGACCAGCCGCCTGACGGGATCAGCAGGCGGCTCTGCAACCGGGTGATGCGGCGACGCTGGGCCGCTTCCTCGGCGGTCGGCACCGGCATCCCGTCCAGGCGGTCGAAGGCCCATTCCTGGAGCGCGTCGATGAGTTCCGCCGTGGCCGGCGTGCGCCACCGCTCGAGCCCCCGGACACGTGCCCGCAGCGCGTCCAGGTGCGCGGGCGTCATGTTGCTCAGCGGTGCGCCCACGATATCAAGGAGGATCTCGGTCTCCGCCCGCAGGTGTGGCGCAGCCTGCGAGCCGCCGGCGGAGCGGATGAGGGGATCGGGCCACACGGTGACGAGGGCCGCCGGCAGCGACGCCACCCAAGCGACCCACACGGGCACCGGCGCCTCCAGGACCATGACCCAGGCGAGGGCCGCCACGAGGTACGTCGCCAGGGCGGTCCAGGCCGCATTCCGCGGCGCATCGCGGGCCTCCAGCTCACGGCGCAGGCCGAACCACAGGGCGAGCGCGATGGCCACGCCGACCGGCAGCGCCAGGAACTGGAGGATCGTCACCCCGTGCGAGCGTAGCGGCCGGGGCCGCTTGATACCATCCCCCGGTGACCGATCCGACCCGCGATGACGCGTGGCGCCTGCTGACCGACTGGACGTCCAGCCCGTCCCTCCGCAAGCACGCGCAGGCGGTGGAGGCCGCCGTGGCCTGGTACGGCGAGCGGCGTTTCCGCCTCACCGGCGCGGCCCTCGAGCAGTGGCGGATGGCGGGCCTGCTGCACGACTTCGACTACGAGCGCTATCCGGAGACCCACCCCCGCCAGGGCGCGGAGGAGTTGCGCCGGCTGGGCTATGGCGAGGAGATCATCGACGCCGTCCTGGGGCACGGCGACCACACCGGGATACCGCGCACCTCGCTGCTCGCCCACGTGGTGTACGCCTGTGACGAGATGAGCGGTTTCGTCATCGCAGTGACCTACGTGCGGCCCAATCGCTCCATCGACGAGGTCGACGTGCGCGCGGTGCTCAAGAAGATGCGTGACAAGGGCTTCGCCCGTCAGGTGCCCCGCGACCAGCTGGAGAAGGGCGCCACGGAGCTCGAACTGCCGCTCGAGGAGCACATCGCCAACGTCATCGCGGGGCTCACGGCGGCGCGCGAAGCGCTCGGCATCTAGGGTCGCCTCACCGGGGCACGACCCGGAACGACCCGGCCGCGGCTGCCGCTCGCAGCTCGCGCGGGCTGAAGGCCTCGCGGATGAACCGGGAGGGACCGCCGGGGTCGTAGACCAGCTCCAGCGAGCGCCGGGCCCGCGTCCAGGCGACATACGCCAGCCGCCGCTCCTCCTCCAGCTGGCGCGCCGGGTCCGCAGCGTCCTCCAGGGACCGGAGGTTGGGGAAGCGGCCGTCGTCCAGGCCCACGCAGGCGACGGTCTCGAACTCCAACCCTTTCGTGGCATGGACCGTGGCCAGGTGCAGCGGCGCGCCGCGCCGGCGGATGTCCACCCGTCTGGCCGCCGCGGCCGCCAGCGCCGGTCCCAGGCCGGCCGGCCATGGCGTCGAGCCGGCCAGCGCGACGGCCCATCCAGACGCTGACCCGTGGTCCTGGGGATCGAACGCCAGGTCGTCACGCTCGGCCCAGTAGGGCAGGCCCAGCTCCAGGGCCACCGCCGCGTACGGCGCCAGCTCGGCCGTCGTGCGGGCCAGGATGGCATGCGTCGGGCCACCGCCGGGTGGCGCCCTGCGCAGCGCATCCGTCCAGCCGCCGAGGAGCTGGCGGGCCCGCGCCACGTCGTCGCCCGGGTCCGCCACGAGACACAGCGAGCCGCTCCCGTCCGGGCCGGCCCGCACGCGTTTGGCCAGCCGCTCGCGGTTGTGGCTCACGAGCCCCACGGCCCGCTCGACGACCGCGGCGGGGCAGCGGTAGTTCGTGTTGAGGTCGACACGCCGCACCCCCGGCAGCTCCGCCGCCAGGCGCAACATCCGGCGCGCGTCGGCGAGGCGCCAGGCGTAGATCGTCTGGTCGTCGTCACCCACCAGGAACAGGTCGTCAGCCGGGCTGGACAGCAGCCGTGCAAGGCGCCACTGCGCATGGTCCATGTCCTGGACCTCGTCCACGAGCAGCGCGGCGCACCGCTGCCGCCACCGGTCGCGGAGCGCCGGCTCGGCCGTCAACAACGCGACCGCCTCGACGATGAGGTCGTCGTGGTCCATCGCACCGGCCTCGGCGAGTCGGCCCTGGTAGATCCGAAGGATCGTTGCGGGGACGGCGGTGGAGCGTGGGTCCAGCTTGGCCCGGGCGAGGGCGTCGTCGAGCCGCCGCAGGGCCGCCGGCGGGAGGCGCTCGCCGGTCATGGCGCGGAGCACCGTCAGGCGGTCCACCACCTGCCGGTCCGGACGGCCCGCGTCGAGCAGGATCTCACGCGCAAGGGCGTGAAAGGTCCGGACGCGGACGACCCCCGCGGCCGCGCCCTGGTCGGCGATCAGCGGCGCGAGGCGCGAGCGAAGGTTCGCCGCCGCGCGCCGGTTGAACGTCACCGCGCACGTCCGACTCGGCGCGGCGCCGCGCGCGATGCGCCAGGCCAGACGAGCCACCAGCGTGGTCGTCTTGCCGCTCCCCGCGGGGGCGACGCAGAGGATCGGCCCGGGCGGCGCGGTCGCCGCGGCGAGCTGGTCTGGGGCGAGCGACCCGAGCAACCGCTCCAGGCGGCCGTGGATGGCCATGGGCCGGCGATGATGCCGGCCGCCGCTCGACGGCCGCTTGCGGCCTGGGCGGGGTCGGCGGCTATCATCGTGCGGATGAGCGGCATCGCGGCGGCCCGGGCAGCGCGGCGGGCGGCCGGGGTGGCCCTGCTGCTTGGGCTGGCCCTTCTGCCCGCACGACCCACGCACGCCGCGAGCCCCATGGGCACGGTCACCCTGAGCGCTTCCATCGTCGATCCGGGCGCCACCATCACGGTCACGGCGGCCGGCCTGGGTGGGGCGGGGGAGGTGCCCATCCTGCTGCTCGGGCCGGGCACGAGCGTGCAGCTGGGCACCGCCAGGGCCACCAGCGCCGGCGCCTTCAAGACGACCGTCACGATCCCTGCCGACACGGCCGACGGCGACTTCCAGGTCATCGTCTACGACACGGCCGAGGAGATCATCCAGGCGCCCCTCCACGTCGGGCCGCCGTCAGCCGGCGAGGCGACCACCAGCGACACGTCCGACGTCAGCCAGGACACCGCCACTCCGCCGGACGACTCGGGCGTCGAGGTGACGCCGGGGGCCACACCGGCCGACCCGTACCCGGTGCCGGAAGGCATCCGCGACATCGCATTCGTCGTGCTGGTGGCGGGGAGCCTGGCCCTCGCCGCATGGGGGGCCGGGCCCGGCCGTCGCCCATGACCGCGCCCGCCGGGACGCTGGCCGCGACGCTGGCCAAACTACCCGATCACCCCGGGGTCTACCTGATGCGCGACGCGCGCGGCACGGTCCTCTACGTCGGAAAGGCGCAGAGCCTGCGCCACCGCGTGCGCAGCTACTGGCAGCGGCGCGGGGCAGCCGAACCGCCCCTGCGCATCGAGTCCTCGCTCGATCGGGTGGCCGACGTCGAGTACACGCTGACCGACACGGTCAGCGAGGCGCTGCTGCTGGAAGCCAACCTCATCAAGCGCTACCAGCCCCGCTTCAACGTCCGCCTCAAGGACGACAAGAGCTACCCGTTCATCAAGGTCACCCTGGCCGACGACTTCCCGCGCATCGAACGGACGCGCAAGCTGCCCGCCGACGGCAGCCGGTACTTCGGGCCGTACGCCTCGGCCACGAGCGTCGACGAGGCCATGAACCTCATCCGGCGCCTCTTCCCGTTCCGCACCTGCACGATCGACATCCACGAGGGCCAGCGCGCCCTGGTGCGGCCCTGCCTGCTGTACCACATCAAGCGCTGCCAGGGCCCGTGCGTCGAGGCCGTCTCCCGCGAGGCGTACGCGCGGGACATCGAACAGGTGATGCTCTTCCTGGAGGGGCGGCAGGAGCTGCTGGCCCGGGCGCTGCGCCAGGAGATGGCCGCCGCGAGCGCCGCCCTGGCCTATGAACGGGCGGCTGCGCTGCGCGACAAGCTGCGCTCGATCGAGCGGACGATGGAGAGCCAGAAGATGGCCGCCCGGAGCGACGCCGAGGCTGACCTGATGGGCCTCGCGCGGGAGGCCAACGACGCCGCCGTGCAGCTCTTCGTGGTACGCGAGGGCAAGCTCGTGGGGCGCGACGTGTTCCTGCTCGCCGATGTGGCCGGCGAGACGGACGCGACGGTCGTCGGGGCGTTCATCAAGCAGTACTACGCCACGGCCGGTTCGGTGCCGCGCCGGGTCCTCACGCCGGTCCGGCCGGCCGAGGCGGACGAGCTGGCGACGATGCTCGGCGAGCGGCGCGGCGGGCGCGTCGAGCTGGCTGTCCCGCAGCGGGGCCGCAACCGGCAGCTCCTGACCCTGGCCGCCCGCAACGCGGCCGAGACGCTGGCCCGGGAGCAGGCGCGCTGGCTGGCCGACGCGGGCAAGACGCTGGCCGCCCTGGAGGAGCTGGCCGATGCCCTGGGCCTCGCCGCGGCACCCGTGCGCATCGAGTGCTACGACATCAGCAACATCCAGGGCAGCAACACCGTCGGCAGCATGGTCGTCTTCGAGGACGGCCGCCCGCGGACTGGCGAGTACCGCCGCTTCCGCGTGCGCACGGTCCAGGGGCCCAACGACTTCGCCAGCCACCAGGAGGTCCTGCGGCGGCGCTTCGGCCATGCGCTGCGCCTGGAGGAAGGGGCGGTCGAAGAGGCCCGCTGGCGCCTCCCCGATCTCGTCATCATCGACGGCGGCAAGGGCCAGGTGAGCGCGGCGCGCGAGGTCCTGGACGCGCTCGGCCTGCACGACCTCCCGCTGGCCGGCCTGGCCAAGGAGCGGGAGGAGCTGTTCCTGCCCGACCGGTCTGCCCCCGTCGTGCTCGCCGCGAGTTCACCGGCCCTCTACCTCGTGCAGCGCCTGCGCGACGAGGCCCACCGCTTCGCCATCACCTACCACCGCCAGTTGCGGGCGAAGGCCCAGGTCCGCTCGGTGCTCGACGACCTCCCCGGCATCGGCCCGGCGCGCAAGCGGGCCCTGTTGCGGGTCTTCGGGTCGGCGCGCGGCATCCGCGAAGCGACCGAGTCGCAGGTGGCCGCCGTGCCCGGCATCGGACCTCGCCTGGCGGCGACCATCAAGGCGACCCTCGAGGCCTGAGCATCCCGCCCCTGATATAGTCCCGGCCGATGCGCCGTCTGTTCCCCTTCCTGATCGTCGCCGTCGGCCTCGCCGCGCTCGCCATCGACTTCGTGCCCGACCTGTCACGCCCGGGTACGAACGGCGACGTGAAGGTCGAAACACGCCTCGGCCTGGACCTCCAGGGTGGCATCTCGGTCGAATACCAGGCCGTCACCACCAACGGCGCGGCGCCCGGGCCCGGCGACATGAGCACCATCCAGACGATCATCGAGAACCGCGTCAACTCGACCGGCGTATCCGAGCCTCTGGTGCAGATCCTGGGCACCGACAAGGTCATCGTCGAGGTCCCGGGGGCGGCCGATCCGGATGAGATCCGCAAGCTCGTGGGGACCACCGGGCGCCTCGATTTCGTGGACCTGCCCGCCGACACCTATGGGACCGGCACGACCAGCACCACGACCGGCACGACCGGCACGAAGCCCGTGCCGCAACAGGGGGAGGCGATCGATCCGACCCTGCCCGTGCTCTTCAGCGGGGACCAGATCGACCCGAGTGGCGTCGCCCCGGGGATCGACCCGACGACGAACCAGCGCGTCGTGCAGTTCAAGCTCAAGTCGGCTGCCGCCACCACGTTCGCCACCTACACCGCCAACAACGTGGGCCACTACTTCGCCATCGTCCTCGACGGCACGGTCGTGTCCGCCCCCGTCATCCAGAGCGCGATCCCCAACGGCTCGGGCCAGATCACCGGTGACTTCACCGTGGCCGACATGAACAACCTCGTGACGGTCCTCAAGTACGGCGCCCTGCCGGTCCAGCTACGGGAGATCAGCGAGTCCCAGGTGAGCGCCACCCTCGGTGCCGACTTCCTGCGCCAGACGCTCCTCGCCGGGGCCATCGGCATCCTGCTCGTCTTCCTTTTCATGCTCGTCTACTACCGCCTGCCGGGCGCGGTGGCCTGCCTCGCGCTGCTCTACTACGCGGCGGTGGTGTACGGCCTCTTCCGCCTCATCCCGGTGACCCTCACGCTGGCTGGCATCGCCGGTTTCGTCCTCTCGGTGGGCATGGCCGTCGACGCCAACATCCTCATCTTCGAGCGCACCAAGGAAGAGCTGCGGTCGGGCAAGCCCGTGACCCAGGCCATCGAGGCCGGCTTCAACCGGGCCTGGAACTCGATCCTGGACTCCAACGTCTCGAGCCTCATCACGGCCACGATCCTGTACCTCGTCGGCTCCTCCACGATCCGCGGCTTCGCCCTGGTGCTGATCATCGGCGTGCTCACCTCGATGTTCACGGCCATCTCCCTCAGCCGCACCGTGCTGCGCTGGGTCGTGCGCCAGTCATGGGCCCGCCAGGCGCGGCTCTTCGGCGTGCACGAGGACGAGTTCGTGACCACGGCCCCCACCCGTCGGGCCCGGCCGGCTGGTGCGCGTGTTTGACCTGATCGGCCGCCGCCGCTGGTTCTTCCTCTTCAGTGGACTGGTCACCATCCCGGGGCTCATCTTCATCCTCCTCACGCCCATCACGGCCGGCAAGGTCGGCATCCAGTTCTCCATCGACTACACCGGCGGCACGGTGTGGGAGATCCACTTCAAGGACGGCACGCCGACCACCGACCAGGTGAAGCAGGTCCTGGACGCCCAGGGCCTCAGCGACTCTTCCGTCACGACGAGCACGCAGAACGGGCTGACCTACATCCTCATGCGGCTGCCCGTGGTGGCCCTCCAGACGCCGGAGCCCACCCCCACGCCGCCGCCGTCACCATCGGCCAGCCCGTCGACCTCCGCGTCGGCGACCGCCTCCGCCTCGGCCAGCCCGACCGCGTCGCCCGCTGCCACCCCGTCGCCCGGCGCGAGCGGGTCCGCCGCCGCCTCGGGCTCGCCGTCGCCGTCGCCCAGTCCCAGCCCCACGCCGAGCCCGACCCCCAGCCCCAGTCCAAGCCCAAGCCCAAGCCCGAGCCCGTCGCCGTCGCCGAGCCCCAGCCCGTCGCCGAGCCCATCAACGGGCATCTCGGGCACGTACCAGCCGCCCACCGGCGGCCAGCTGGGGGCCCTGGCCACGGCCCTCCAGGCGCGCTTCGGGCCCATCGACGGCGAGATCAGCCGCAACTCCATCAGCGGCATCGTCAGCAACGACCTGATCCAGCAGGCCTTCCTCCTCATCATCCTGGGCTCGATCGGCATCCTGGCCTGGATCACCCTCCGCTTCCATGACTTCCGCATGGGGGCGACCGCGCTCATCGCCCTGCTCCATGACGTCATCGTCGTGGTCGGCACGTTCGCCATCCTGGGTACCTTGCTCGGCCTCCAGGTCGACGCCCTGTTCGTGACGGCGGTGCTGACCGTGATCGGCTTCAGCGTGCACGACACGATCGTGGTCTTCGACCGCATCCGAGAGAACCGCGCGCGGCATGCCGGCGAGCCGTTCGACGCGATCGTCAACCACAGCCTGCTGCAGACCATGGGCCGCTCGATCAACACGTCCCTGACGGTCATCATCACGCTCACCGCGCTGCTCCTCTTCGGCGGGGAATCGATCCGCGTGTTCGTCCTGGCGCTGCTCATCGGGATCGTCTCGGGGACGTACTCCTCGATCTTCAACGCCAGCCCGCTGCTCGTCGTGTGGCACGCCTGGGACGATCGGCGACGGGCCCGCGCGGCGGCCCTCGTGCGTGCCGGCCGCTGATCGGTAAGGCGCCGCCAACCGCCATGGAGCAGGCTGGCCCGATGCACGGAACGCGGCCGGCCTACGACTGGATCGTCCGCCCGGCCTCGCCCGTCTCGGCGGCCCTCGCAGAGGCTGCTCACGTTGCCGGCATCTCCGAACGGGCCGCCCGGCTCCTGGCCGGACGCGGGGTCGCCCGCCCGGCCGATCTCCTGGCGCACCTGGGCGATCCCCGAGCCGCGCTCCACGATCCGCGCCTCCTCCCCGACGCGGCGGCGCTGACGGCACGCGTCGCCCGCGCCCGCGCCACGGGCGAGCGCGTGCTTGTGCTCGGGGACTTCGACGCCGACGGGCTCACCGGCCTGGCCATCCTCGTCACGACCCTGCGCCGGCTGGGGCTGGACACGGGCTGGCATGTGCCCGCCCGCGTGGCGGAGGGCCACGGCCTTTCCGTGGTGGCCATCGAGCGAGCCGCGGCTGAGGGTCGCAGCCTCATCATCACGGTCGACACGGGCTCGAGCAGCATCGCCGAGGTCGAGCTGGCCTCGTCGCGCGGCATCGACGTCATCGTCACCGACCACCACCACGTCCCGGCGGTGCCGCCCGCCGCCGCCGCGTTGGTCAACCCGCATCGCCACGACAGCGCCTACCCCGACCCGCGCCTCGCCGGCAGCGGTGTGGCCTTCAAAGTGGCGCAGCTGCTCCTGGCCCGTGAGCCCGGTGGCCCGGCCGCGGCGCTCGACCTGGCCGACCTCGCGATCATCGGGACGATCGCCGACGTGGCCCCCATCGCCGGGGAGAACCGGGCCATCGCTCGATTGGGGCTGGCCCGGTTGCGCCAGGCGCCTCGACCCGGCATCGCCGCCCTGCTCGACGCGGCGGGCATCGCGCCCGAGCGCGTGGACCTGGAGCGGATCGCCTTCTCGGTCGCACCGCGACTGAATGCGGCCGGCCGCCTGGGCGATGTCGCCACCGCGGCCAGCCTCCTGCTGGCCACGGATATCGCGTCGGCCCAGGATCTGGCAGCGCGGCTCGAGGTATCCAACCGGGAGCGCCGGGATCTGACCGCCTCGGTCCTCGACGAGGTGCTCGCGGCCGCCGCGGACCTGCCGCCCGGACCCGTCATCGTCGCGGGTGCGTGGCCGGTGGGCCTCATCGGCCTGGTCGCCGGACGGCTCGCGGAGGATCGCCATGCGCCGGCCATCGTGGTCGCCACCGGCGCCGAGCCGTGGCGCGCCTCGGGTCGCGGCCCGTCGGGCAGCCAGCTCGCCGCGGCGTTCGAAGCGTGTGCAGACCTCCTGGAACGGCATGGCGGCCATCCGCAGGCGGCCGGCTGCCAGTTCGCCGCCGCCGTCTTTCCCGCCCTGCGGGAGCGCCTGCTGCCGCTCCTCGCCGTGCCGGCGGAGCACGGCGAACCCGCGGCGACCGACCGGCGCACACTCCTGCTGGACCTCGCCGTCGACGCCGCGGAGGTCGACTACCGCCTGCTGCGCGACATCGACACGCTCGGCCCCATCGCCCCGGGCGACGCGGACGCGCTCGTGGGCATCCGCGGCCTGGCCGTCAGCCGTGTCCGGGCGGCCGCGGGGGGCCACACGTCGCTCGTGCTGCGTCGTGGCCGCGAGGTCCTCGACGCCATCGCCTTCGGGCAGGACGACCTCGCCAGCAGCCTGGCGGAGGGTGACGTGATCGACGTGGCCGCACGCCTCGACAGCCGCCACTTCGGCGGCTTCGAGACCCTCCAGCTGGAGGTCCGGGACGTGGCGCCGGGCGGGCACCTGGCCCGGCTGGCAGGCGAGGCCGAGCCGGCACCGATCATCGCCGCCGGCACGGCAGGGCGGGCGGGCGGATGAGCCAGCCTGTTTCTCGTCCCCCCACCCGCGGTTACGGCCGGCCACCGTTCCCCTTCGGGCCCGTCATCGCCAGCGCCGGGCTCCTGCTGGCCTTCGGCCTCAGCCTGGTCCTGGTCCTGGGCCGCCTCGACCTCGTCACGACGGTCGCACCCGGCCGCCCCACCCCGGCGCCCACGGTCAACCCGTCGGTCGTCTTCACGCCGCCTCCGTCAGCGGCCCTCGGCTACCAGATGAAGGGCACCATCCTCTTCGCCAAGAACGGCGACATCTGGTCACTCACCAGCCAGAGCGTCCA
>Ga0187779_10001058_pt1 | contig 17414 bp, 17 predicted proteins | sample 1015_Q2_SP10_10__FD_132435 | JGI IMG/M metagenome (GOLD analysis project Ga0187779, IMG submission 132435) | Tropical peat soil microbial communities from peatlands in Department of Meta, Colombia - 1015_Q2_SP10_10_MG | ecosystem: Environmental > Terrestrial > Soil > Wetlands > Peat | place... | reverse complement strand
TCCCCCCAGGACAAACACACCCCGAATGGGGTCCATTCTTGTCGATCCTGGATGCGCCGGACCGGAACACCGAGCTGGCTGAACGTTAGACGGGGCGAAGGCGGAGTCCCCGGGCGCGACGACAAGTTCGCCGCGACACCGCCCAGTGTCGCCCGAATCTGGGCCGTCGGCGGCGGCAAGGGCGGCATCGGCAAGAGCTTCCTGGTCTCGAACCTCGCCACGGTCGCCGCGCGCTCCGGCAAGCGCGTGATCCTGATCGACGCCGACCTGGGCGGCGCCAACCTGCACACCTGCCTGGGCGTGCGCGCGGGCGAGCGGGTGTCGCTCTCGGACTACTTCGAGGAGCGGGTGGTCGACCTCGAGAAGGTCGCGATCGAAACGCCCATTCCCGGCCTGCGGCTGATCCTCGGCGCGCTCGGCCACACCGGCAAGGCCGAGACCACCCAGGAGCAGCGCAGCGCGCTGATCAAGGCGGTGCGCCGCCTGCCGGCCGACCTGGTGATCTTCGACCTCGCGGCCGGCACCGACCGTTCGACCATCGACTTCTTCCTCGAGGCCGACGACGGTTTCGTGGTCACCACGCCGGAGCCCACCGCGATCGAGAACGCCTACGCGTTCCTGCGCGCGGCCTACTACCGCAAGCTCGCCGGCGTGTTGTCCGAGTCGAACGTGCGCGAGGTGGTGCGCGTCGCCATGGACCAGCGGAACGAGCGCGGTATCCGCACGCCCGGCGACCTGCTCGGCGAGATCGACCGGCTCGACCGTGCCGAGGGCGAGCGCTTCCGCCGCGTGCTCGAGACGTTCCGCCCGCACCTGGTGGTCAACCAGGTGCGCGACACCGAAGAAGTGAAGATGGGGTTCTCGATCACGAGCGTGTGCAAGAAGTACTTCGGCATCGACATCGACTACGCGGGCTACATCTGCTTCGACGACAACGTCTGGCGCTCGGTCAAGGACCGCCGCCCGCTCGTGCTGGCCTACCCCGGCTCCGACGGGGCGCTCTACGTGCGCCGGATCGTGAAGAAGCTGCTGGGGACGTGAAGTGATTCCGCTGGCCGAACAGAACTACTACGACCTGCTCGAGGCCCCGTCCGAGGGGACGCCCCAGCAGATCGAGCGCGCCTATCGGATCGCGCGGGCCACCTACACGCCGTCGTCGATCGCGACCTATTCGGTGTTCTCGGCCGACGAGTGCGCGTCGATCCTGCGCCGGATCGAGGAGGCGTACGCGGTGCTCTCGGACGCGCGGCTGCGGCGCGAGTACGACGCTCGCCTGCGCCGCGCCGATCCGCGCGCCGCCGTGGCGACCGCACCGATCGCTCCCGCGCCGGCCCCCGTTCGGCCCGCGCGACCCGCGCCGCCGCCGCGCCCGGAGCCGCGCGCGCTCGACAGCGAGATCGAAGGCGGGCTCGCGCCCGAGAACGGCGTGTTCGACGGCAACGTGCTGCGCCGGATCCGCCTGTCGCTGGGCATCGAGCTCGAGGAGATCGCCGCCACCACCAAGATCAACGAGCACCATCTGCGCGCGATCGAGGCGAACGCCTACGGGCAGCTGCCGCCGCCGGTCTACCTGCGCGGCTTCCTCAAGCAGATCGCGCGCTGCCTGTCGCTGGACGCGGCTGCGGTCGCGGACAGCTACACTGCGCGCATGCGGGAGACCTCCGCCAGGCGAGGCTGATGGACCGCGTCCACACCCCGGAGCGCGCGCGCCGGCTCGCGCGCGTGTTGATCTCCGACGTCGCCGCCTATGCGGGCGACCAGGTGCGGATCGGGCTCGAGAAGGACGACCTGTTCGAGCGGCTCGCCCCGGAGATCGAGCGCGCGCGTGTCTTCTACCTGCACCACGTCGACCCCGCCGTAGCCGAGCGCGCGCGCCTGTTCGACTTCGCGCTGGTCGACGTGCTCGTCTACGGCAGCCGGCGCGTGCAGACCCACATCTGGTGAGCTTCGCGCACCGCGTGCCGGCCGAGCTCGCGGGCCAGCGGCTGGACGCGGCGCTCGCGAAGCTGGAGCCAGCGCTGTCGCGCGCGCAGCTGCGCAAGCTCGTCGAGAGCGGGCGCGTCACCGTCGGCGGCGCCGTGGTGAAGCCCGCGCACAAGCTCCGCGCCGGCGACGAGATCGCCGGCGAGCTGCCCGAGGCGCCTGCACGCGAGCTCGCCGCCGAGGCGCTCCCGCTCGCCGTGCTGTACGAAGACGACGACGTGCTCGTGATCGACAAGCCCGCCGGCCTGGTCGTACACCCCGCCCCCGGGCACGCCGGCGGCACGCTGGTGAACGCGCTCCTCCACCACTCCGAGCAGCTCTCGGCGGCGGGAGGCGCGGACCGGCCCGGCATCGTCCACCGGCTCGACAAGGACACCTCCGGAGTCCTGGTCGTCGCCAGGAACGACGCCGCGCACGCGTCGCTCGCCGCACAGTTCAAGGTCCACTCGGTGCTGCGCGAGTACCTGGCGCTGGTGCGCGGGCTGCCGCGCACGGCGAGCGGCACCATCGCGGCAGCGATCGGTCGACACCCGGGCGACCGCAAGCGCATGAGCACGCGCGCGCGGGTCGGGCGGGCGGCCGTGACGCACTGGCGGGTCGAGCGTCGCCTGCGAGGCGCGGCGCTGCTGCGAGTTCGGCTCGAGACGGGCCGCACGCACCAGGTGCGCGTGCACCTGGCGTCGATCGGCCACCCGGTGCTCGGCGACCGCGTCTACGGCGGACGCCGCGCCGCGTCCGATCGGCTGGCGCCCGCGCGACAGGCGCTGCACGCCGCGGTGCTGGGCTTCCGGCACCCGCGCAGCGGCGCCGAGCTTCGCTTCGAGTCGCCCCTGCCCGCCGAGCTGACGGCGGCGCTGGAGGCGCTGGCGTGAGCCCGCCGTTCGAGCGCGCGGCTTCGCTCGACGCGCTCGGCATCGAGCACGGCTTCGGCGCGCTCGGCTCCGCCGAGGCCGCGCCTGCGGGCCTCGCCCTCGCGCGGCAGGTGCACGGCACGTCGCTCGCCCGCGCGCCCTTCGCCGGCCGCCCCGACGCTGACGCGGTCTGGAGCGACGCCCCGGGGGCCGCGGTCGGGGTGGTCACGGCCGACTGCGTCCCGATCCTGGTGGCGCACCGCGACGGACGCTTCGCCTGCGCCATCCACGCCGGCTGGCGCGGCAGCGCCGCCCGCATCGCCGCGCGCACCGTGCGCGCGCTGGCGGCGGCCACCGGGTCGCCGCCCGGGGAGCTCGCGGCGGCGATCGGCCCGCACATCGGGCCCTGCTGCTACGAGGTCGATGCCCCCGTGCTCGCGGCGATTCCGGAGCGCAGCGTGTTCCGACCGGCGCGTGCCGGGCACGCCTGCCTGGACCTGTTCGCGCTGAATCGCCTCCAGCTGGTCGGTGCCGGGGTCCCGGCCCGCGCGATCGAGCGGGTGGGGGGCTGCACCGCCTGCGACGCGAGCCGCTACGCCAGCTACCGCCGGGACGGGACCGCGGGGCGGCTGGTCCACTGGATCCGCGTCCCGGCGCGCCGCGAGTAGACAGGGGGCCTGGTCGGGACTATCGTGCGCGCTCCCATGAAGCCGGAGATCCATCCCGAGTACAAGCTGGCCCGCGTGCACTGCGCCTGTGGGAACGAGTTCGTGACGCGCTCCACCGCACACGAGATCCGCGTGGAGATCTGCTCGAACTGCCATCCGTTCTTCACTGGCAAGCAGAAGATCGTGGACACGGCCGGCAAGGTGGACCGCTTCCGGCGCCGCTACGAGAAGAAGAGCTAGCGCGCCCCAGGCTCCTCCCTTGGCACCCTCCCCGCCGGGTCCGTCGTGGCTAACCTGTCCCGACCGGAATTCCCATGTTCGAGCGGATCAGTGAAATCGAAGCGCGCTACCAGGAGCTCGAGGACCGCCTCGCCGAGCCGGCGCTCGCCCGCGATCCGCAGAAGCTGCGCGAGCTGACCCAGGAGCTCGCGGGTCTGCGCGAGCTGGTCACGGCGTTCCGCGACTGGAAGCGCATCGGCGCCGCCGTCGCCGAGAACGAGGAGCTGGCGAACGACCGCGATGCGGGCATCCGCGAGCTGGCGAAGGCCGAGCTGCCCGAGCTGCGCGCGCGCAAGGACGCCCTCGAAGCCGAGCTGAAGAAGCTGCTGGTGCCGCGCGACCCGCGCGACCAGAAGAGCGTCGTTCTGGAGATTCGCCCCGGCACGGGCGGCGACGAGGCGTCGCTCTTCGCCGCCGACCTGTTCCGCATGTACACGCGCTACGCGCAGAGCCGCGGCTGGTCGGTGGAGCTGCTCTCGCTCAGCGAGACGGAGAGCGGCGGCGCGCGCGAAGTGGTCGCGAACATCTCCGGCAAGGGCGTCTACGGCCGGCTCAAGCACGAGAGCGGCGTGCACCGCGTGCAGCGCGTGCCGGTGACCGAGTCGCAGGGGCGGATCCACACCTCGACGGCGACGGTGGCGGTGCTGCCCGAAGCCGACGTCGCCGACGTCGAGATCGACGAGAAGGACCTGCGCATCGACCGCTTCCGCAGCGGGGGGCCCGGCGGCCAGAGCGTGAACACCACCGACTCGGCGATCCGCGTCACACACATCCCCACGGGCCTCGTCGTCCAGTGTCAGGACGAGAAGTCGCAGCACAAGAACAAGGCCAAGGCGATCAAGGTGCTGCGCGCGCGGCTGCTCGACCTGGAGCAGCGTCGGATCGACTCCGAACGCGCGGCGGAGCGCAAGGGCCAGATCGGCACGGGCGACCGCAGCGAGCGCATCCGCACCTACAACTTTCCGCAGAACCGCGTCACCGATCACCGCGCCGGAGTCACTCTGCACCAGCTGGACCGCGTGATGGAGGGCGAGATCGACGAGCTGCTCGAGTCGGTCGCGACCCACCTCGAGGCGGACGCGCTGCAGGAGTCGGCATGACCACCGCAGCGGAGTGGACGCGCATGGAGCTCCTGCGCTGGACGGCGGACTTCTTCCGCCAGCACGGGGTCGCCCAGCCCCGGCTCGACGCCGAGCTCTTGCTCGCGCACGTGCTCGGCGGCTCGCGCATGGACCTGTACCTGGGCTTCGAGCGCCCGCTCGCCGAGGGCGAGCGCGCGCAATACCGCGAGCTGGTGCGGCGGCGCGCGAAGGAGCGCGTGCCGGTCGCGTATCTCACGGGGAAGCGCGAGTTCTGGTCGCTCCCTTTTCGCGTCAGCGAAGACGTGCTGATCCCGCGGCCCGAGACCGAGACCCTGGTCCAGGCCGCGCTCGACCAGAAGCCGCGCCGCGTTCTCGAGCTCGGCACCGGCTCGGGCTGCATCTCGGCGGCGCTGGCGCGCGAGCTGCCGGGCGCGGAGATCGTGGCGGTGGACGTCTCGCCGCGCGCGCTCGAGCTGGCGCGCGAGAACCTGGCCGCGCTCGGGCTGTCGGACCGCGTCGAGCTCGTGCTCGCCGACGGTCTGCGCGACCTGGAGCCCGCGGGCAGGTTCGACCTGGTGGTCTCGAACCCGCCCTACGTCACCAGGGCCGAGCTCGAGGCCCTGCCGCCCGAGGTCCGCCACGAGCCGGTGCTCGCTCTGGACGGCGGCGCCGACGGGCTCGAGCTGATCCGCCGGCTGTGCGCCGAGGCACCGGCCCGGCTCGAGCGGCCCGGGGCGCTCGCACTCGAGGTCGGGGCCGGCCAAGCGGGCGAAGTCGGCGAGCTGATGCGCCGATCGGGAGCAGCGGGAGTCGAGATGAAGAACGACCTGGCTGGGATCCCCCGTGTGGTTCTCGGCCGGTTCGCGGAGGCGCGCTAGTGGACCAGTTCCGGATCGAAGGGGGCGTGCCGCTGCGTGGCGAGGTCCAGGCCAGCGGTTCCAAGAACTCGGCGCTGGCGCTGATGGCGGCGTCTCTGCTCACCGACGACCCGGTGACGCTCGCGAACGTGCCGCGCGTGCGCGACCTGGATACGATGGCGCGGATCCTGCGCGGGCTCGGCATCCGCAGCGGCTGGGAGGGCGCCGACGCGCTGCGCATCGACGGCGGCACGCCGAGCCGGATCGAGGCGCCCTACGACCTGGTGCGCACCATGCGCGCGTCCTTCATGGTGCTCGGGCCGCTGATCGCCCGCTGCGGGCACGCGCGCGTCTCGCTTCCGGGCGGCTGCGCGATCGGCGCCCGTCCGGTCGACCAGCACTTGAAGGGCATGGCCGCGCTGGGCGCCAAGATCGAGCTCGAGGGCGGCTACGTCGAGGCGCGCGCCGACCGCCTGCGCGGCGCGCGCGTCGTGTTCGACGTGCGCACGGTCAACGGCACCCAGAACGTGCTGATGGCCGCCTGTCTCGCCGACGGCGTGTCGGAGATCGAGAACGCCGCCTGCGAGCCCGAGGTGCAAGAGCTGATCACAGTGCTGCGCGCGATGGGAGCGCGCATCGACCAGGCGAGCTCGGAGCATTTGATCGTGCAGGGCGTCTCGCGCCTGTCCGGTGTGGAGCACTTCGTCGCCGGCGACCGCATCGAGGCGGGCACGCTGCTCTCGGCCGGCGCGATGCTGCCGGGCAGCGACGTGCGGGTCACGGGCATCGCCCCCGACCACAGCGCGGTGGTGCTGGACAAGCTCCGCGAAGCCGGGCTCGATGTCGAGGTCGGCTCCGACTGGGCGCGCGTCCGGCGGCCGGGCGCGTTCCGCGGGCTGCGCGTCAAGACGGCGCCGTTCCCGGGCTTCCCCACCGACATGCAGGCGCAGATCATGGCGCTCTTGACGCAGGCCGAGGGGGTCTCGGCCATCAGCGAGAACATCTTCGAGAACCGTTTCATGCACGTGCCCGAGCTGGTGCGGCTGGGAGCCGACATCGAGATCGAGGGGCGCACCGCGGTCGTGAACGGCCCGGCACGGCTGTCGGGCGCTCCCGTGATGGCGACCGACCTGCGCGCCAGTGCGTCATTGGTTCTGGCGGGCCTCGCCGCCAGCGGCGAGACGCGCATCCGCCGCGTCTACCACATCGACCGCGGCTACGAGCGCATCGAGGAGAAGCTCGCGCGCCTCGGCGGCCGCATCCGGCGGGAAGCCGAGTAGTCATGGCCGCGGAGATCGAGATCCTCGACGCGCGCGAGCCCGAGTTCGACGCGCGCTTCGCGCGGCTCGAGAAGCGCCGCGCGTTCGAGCGCGAGGATCTCCAGCAGCGTGTCGCGGCGATCGTGGACGACGTGCGCCGCCGCGGCGACGCCGCGGTGCTGGAGGCGATCGCGCGCTTCGACGGCATCCGCCTCGACGCGGGCGAGCTCCGCGTCAGCGACGCCGAGATCGACGCGGCCGGGGGCCGGCTCGCGCCCGACGACGCGGCGGCGCTCGCGCTCGCCGCCGACCGCATCCGCGCCTTCCACGAGCTGCACGTGCCCGCGAGCTGGGACGAAGCGAAGCCGGGACAGCGGCTCGGGCAGCTGGTGCGGCCGATCGAGGCCGTCGGAATGTACGTTCCGAACGGCGTCGCGCCGCTCGCGTCGACGACGCTGATGCTGGGCATCCCCGCGCGCATCGCCGGGGTGACGCGGCGTCAGATGGCCTGTCCCGGTCGCGAGCTGCCGCCGGCCGTGCTCCACGCTGCGAAGTTGGCCGGTATCACTGCGATCTATCGGGTCGGCGGCCCTCCCGCAATCGCAGCCTTCGCCTTCGGCACGGAGTCGATCCCCGCTGTGGACAAGATCGTCGGCCCGGGCAGCGCCTACACGCAGGAAGCGAAGCGCCAGGTCTTCGGCCAGGTCGCGATCGACGCCGAGGCGGGCCCGAGCGAGGTCTTCATCGTCGCCGATGAAGCGGCCAACGCCGAATACGTCGCCGCCGATCTGCTCGCGCAGGCCGAGCACGACGAGCGCGCGAGCGTCGTGCTCGCCACCCCCAGCGAAGCGCTGGCGCGGGCCGCCGCCGCTGGGCTCGAGCGCCAGCTCAGGTCGCTGCCCCGCGCCAAGACCGCCCGCGCCTCGCTGCGCGAGCACAGCGCGATCGTCGTGACGCGCGACCTGGCGCAGGCGTGCGAGCTGGCGAACCGCTATGGCGCCGAGCACCTCGAGCTGATGGTCGCGGAGCCCGAGCGCTGGCTGGGCGAGATCCGCGTCGCGGGGGCGGTCTTCGTGGGGCCGCTCTCTCCGGTGCCGATCGGCGACTATGCCGCGGGCCCGAGCCACGTGCTGCCGACCGGTGGAACGGCGCGCTTCTTCTCGGTCGTGGGCGTCGAGGATTTCCAGCGCCGCATCAGCCGGATCGAGATCGCGGACCCGATGTTCGAGGGGCTCGCGCTCGCGGGCAGCCGGCTCGCTCGGCTGGAGGGCCTGGAGGGCCACGCCCGCGCCCTCGAGATCCGCCTCGCCCCCGCCCGCCGGAGGCTGGACCCGAAGCCCTAGATCGGCTCTCTTTCCCGAGCCGAGGAGCCCACCATGGACCGCGAAGCCAGCGTGCAGCGCAGAACGCGCGAGACCGAGATCGCCATCGACCTCCGGCTGGACGGCGCCGGCGAGGCGCAGATCGAGACCGGGATCCCGTTCTTCGACCACCTGCTGGACTCGTTCGCCCGCCACGGCCTGTTCGACCTGCGCGTGCGCGCCAAGGGCGACCTCCAGGTCGACCAGCACCACACGGTCGAAGACGTCGGCATCGTGCTGGGTCAGGCGCTGCGCAAGGCCGTGGGCGACGGCGCCGGCCTGCGCCGTTTCGGGTCGGCCCGCATCCCCATGGCCGACGCCCGCATCCTGGTCGACCTCGACCTGTCGAACCGCCCCTACCTCGTGTACCGCGTCGAGCTGCCGCGCGAGTGGGTGGGGGACTTCGACGCGGCGCTGGTGGAGGACTTCCTCTACGCGTTCACCATCCACGGCGGGGTCGACCTGCACGTGGAGCGGTCCTATGGCCACAACGTCCACCACATCGTCGAGGGCGTGTTCAAGGGGCTGGGGCGGGCGCTCGACGAGGCGACGACGCGCGACCCGCGCATTCGCGGCGCACTCTCCACGAAGGGCTCGCTGTGACGGCCCGAGCAGATCGGATCGCGCTGGTCGACTACGGGATGGGCAACCTGCGCAGCGTGGAACGCGCGTTCGCGCGGATCGGTCGCCCGGTGCAGGTCACCGCGCGGGCTGCAGATCTGCGCGCTGCGGACCGCATCGTCCTGCCCGGCGTGGGCGCGGCGCGCGACGCCATGCGCGGCCTCTCGGCGGCCGGGCTCGACGAGGCGGTGCGCGAGCACATCGCGGCGGGCCGCCCGTACCTGGGCATCTGCCTCGGCCTGCAGGTGCTGCTTCGCGAGGCCGACGAGGGGGGAGTGGGCGCCTGCCTGGGGGTCATCTCGGGCCGGGTCGAGCGCTTCCCGGCATCGCTCGGGCTCGCGATCCCGCATATGGGCTGGAATCTGGTAAAGCTCGATCGCCCGCATCCGGTGCTCGCCGAGGACTACTTCTACTTCGTGCACGGCTACCGGGCGACGCAGGTCCCGCCGGCCCAGGTCTATGCCACGACCGACTACGGCGAGAAGTTCCCGTCTGCGATCGGGCTCGGCTCGTGCGTCGCCGTCCAGTACCACCCGGAGAAGAGCCAGCGAGCCGGGCTCGAGCTGCTCGAGCGCTTCTGCGCTTGGCGGCCGTGACGCGTCTCGCGGCGCTCTGCGCCGCCTGGCTCTGTCTCGCCTGCGCCCCGCCGATCCGCACCCAGCTCCATGACGCCGACACACGCCCCGTCGTGCACAAGCTGGCGCTGCTGGCGATCCAGAGCGATCCGCTGCTCGCGAAGCCGGTGCCCGATGACGCCCCGGGCGTGGTCACCGCCCGCGTCGCGGCGGCGATCGAATCCCAGACCAAGCTCGAGCTCGTGCCGGAGAACGAGTCCGACGCGGTGCTCTCCGGGCTGCTGCTGCGCTACGTCGAGCGCGACGGCAGCGCCAGCGGCGTGCGCCGCCCGGCCTCGGTGTGGTTCGAGCTGGACCTGCGGGACCGGAACGGCGTGGTGCTGTGGAGCGGCACCTACGAGGAGACCCAGGCGCCCCTCTCGGACGACGCGGGCTCGCTCCCGCGCGCGTTCGAGCGGCGCTTCCGCTGGGTGACGGCAGCGGACCTGGCCGACTACGGTGCCCGCATGCTGCTGCGCGAGCTGCAGCACGAGATCGAGACATGGAGCTGATTCCGTCGATCGACCTGCGGGGTGGCCGCGTGGTGCGGCTCGAGCAGGGCGACTACGCCCGGGAGACCGTGTATGACGCGGACGCCGTGCGGCAGGCTCAGCGCTTCGCGGCGGCGGGCGTCCGGCGCGTCCACGTCGTCGACCTCGACGCGGCCCGCGACGGCGGTTCCGGGAACCAATCCCTGATCGGCGCCATCCTGGCCGGCTGCCCCGGGACGCGCGTGCAGGTCGGCGGCGGCATGCGCTCCCGGGCACGGATCGACGCAGCCCTGGCTGCGGGCGCCGAACGCGTCGTGGTCGGCACGGCGGCGCTGGAGCAGCCCGAGATGGTCCGTGACGCGGCACTCGCGCATCCCGGCCGCGTCGTGCTGGGGCTCGACGCGCGCGACGGCCGCGTCGCGCTGCGCGGCTGGCGCGAGGTCTCCTCGCTCACCCCGGTCGAGGTGCTCGACCGCTTCACGGGTGTTCCGTTCGCTGCGGTCCTGCACACCGAGATCGGGCGCGACGGGCTCTTGAAAGGCCCGGACGTCGAGGGCACGGCGCAGCTCGCGCGCAACACCGCGCTGCCGGTGATCGCGTCGGGCGGCGTCGGCTCGATCGAGGACCTGGAGCGGCTCGCGCGCACCCGCGTCATCGCGGCCGCGGTGGTCGGCCGTGCCCTCTACTCCGGGGCGATTGCGCTCGACCAGGCCCTGGCGAGACTGGCGGCGTGCTGACCAAGCGCATCATCCCCTGCCTCGACGTGAAGGACGGGCGCGTCGTGAAGGGCGTGCAGTTCGTCGAGCTTACCGACGCGGGTGACCCGGTGGAGGTCGCGGCCGCGTACGACGCCCAGGGCGCGGACGAGATCTGCTTTCTCGACATCAATGCCTCGCACGAGAACCGCGGCACCCTGATCGACCTGGTCGAGCGGACCGCGGACCGGCTGACCGTGCCGTTCTCCGTCGGCGGCGGGGTGCGCTCGCTCGACGACGTCCGCGCGCTGCTGCGCGCGGGAGCCGACAAGGTGTCGGTGAACTCGGCCGCGCTGGTGCGCCCCGAGCTGATCGCGGAGACCGCCGAGCGCCTCGGCTCCGCCAACCTGATCGTCGCGATCGACGCCCGCCGTCGCGATGCCCGCGACCCCGGCCGAGGCTGGGAGGTCTACAGCCACGGCGGACGGCGCGCCACCGGAGTCGATGCGGTCGAGTGGGCGGCTCGCGCCGAATCGCTCGGCGCCGGCGAGATCCTGCTCACCAGCATGGACCGCGACGGCACGCGCGAAGGCTACGACCTCGAGCTGACTCGGGGAGTGACTCGCAGCGTGCGCATTCCAGTGATTGCGTCGGGCGGGGCGGGCACGCTCGAGCATCTGCGCGAGGGCCTCGATGACTCGCCGCGCGGCGGCGGCGCGTCCGCCGTGCTCGCCGCGAGCATCTTCCACTTCGGTGCGTATCGCGTCCCCGAGGCGAAGCGGTACCTCGCCTCGAAGGGCGTCCTGGTCCGACCGATCCGGCTTGGCTCGGCTTGAATTGGTCCGACCAAAGGCTTTATTCGAGCCTGCGACAGGCTGTGTATTGCGCGCCTCAAAAACCGTGTGCTAGGTTCTCCCGCCGTTCGGTTGGTCTCGTAAGTATTTGAACCGTAAGGACTTTCTGGAAGCGTTCCGGATACCGGGAAATGCGATCCAACCGAACAGCTGCCGACACCCCCTGCGATCGCCGAGCGCCTCTGCGTGGGCGAACCAGGTTCGAAGCGAATTCGAGAGCGACTGACCCAGCGCGTGTGAGGGAGATCGTTTGCCCGGTGTGAAGCTGAAGGAGAACGAGTCCTTCGAGAGCGCGCTCAAGCGCTTCAAGAAGCAGTGTGAGAAGGCCGGCTTGATGTACGAGCTTCGCAAGCGCGAGCACTACGAGAAGCCGAGCGTTCGCCGCAAGAAGAAGGCCTTGGCGGCGCGCAAGCGGGCGCTGAAGAAGCTGAAGGCCGCGTATTAGATCGGGAGGGCCCGGGCAATCGCCTGGGCCCTTTGTTTTCAGTCTCGTCGAAGTCTCGGACAGTCTCGGAGCGAGGGCGGAGTGGGTCGAATCCCCGAGCAGGTCGTGGCGGAGATCCGCGAGCGCGCCGACATCGTGCAGTTCGTCGGCCGCTACGTGACGCTGCGAAAATCCGGCAGCCGCTTCTGGGGGCTGTGCCCGTTCCACAGCGAGAAGACCGCCTCGTTCCAGGTGAACGAGGACAAGCAGATCTTCTACTGCTTCGGCTGCGGCGCCGGCGGCGATGTGTTCGCGTTCCGCATGAAGCAGGAGGCGCTCGACTTCCCGGACGCGGTGCGGGCGCTGGCCCGCGAGCTCGGCATCGCCATCCCCGAAGCGCACGGCGCGGAGAACCAGACCGCCTCGGCCCACCGCGCGAACGACGCCGCCTGCGCCTTCTTCCGCGCCGAGCTACGCGGACCGGGCGGCGCCGCGGCGCGCCGGTATCTGGCCGACCGGGGTGTGGGAGAAGAGCTCGTCGACCGCTTCCAGATCGGCTTCGCACCGGCCGGCTGGGACGGTCTGGTCTCGCACCTGCGCCGCTCCTCGATCTCCATCGCCGATGCCGAGGCGGCCGGCCTGGTGGCGCGACGGCAGACCGGTGACGGCCACTACGACCGCTTCCGCTCGCGCGTGGTGTTCCCCATCACGGATCCGAGCGGCCAGATCGCCGGGTTCGGCGGCCGCGCGCTCGGCGACGACACGCCCAAGTACCTGAACTCGCCCGAGTCGGCGGCGTACAAGAAGAGCCGCGTGCTGTTCGGGCTGGCGCAGGCGCTCGACGCCATCCGCCAGAGCGGCCGCGTGATCGTGGTCGAGGGCTACTTCGATCTGCTCGCGCTCCACCGAGCGGGTCTGCACGAGGCCGTCGCCCCCTGCGGCACCGCGCTCACCCAGACCCACGCGCACCGCATCCGCCGCTACGCGGAGGAAGTCGTGCTGCTGTTCGACGGCGACGCCGCCGGGCAATCGGCCGCCGAGCGGGCACTCCCCATCCTGCTTGCCGAAGGGCTCCGCGTGCGCGCGGCCTTCCTGCCGCTCGGCGAGGACCCCGACACGCTGCTGGCGAAGTCCGGGATCGCGGCGCTGCGCGCCTGCGTGGACAGCGCCGTGCCGCTCCTCGACCACCTGATCGAGCGCGCGCTCAAGGACGCGGCCGGCCACGCCTGGGCGGCTGCGGACGCCGCCAAGAGCATCGCTCCCTATCTGCGGGCGATCGGCGATCCGGTCGAGCGCGCCGCCTACGTGCGTCAGCTGTCGAGCCAGCTCGAGATCCCGCCCAGCGCGCTGGACGAGGCCCTGCGCCAGGGCGCCGGCCAGCACTCGGTCTCGACCACGAGTCCCGCGCGCGCCGGCGCAACCGCCCGACCGGCAGCGCGCGAGATCGAGCCGGCGGTTCGCGGCCTCGTCGCCGCGCTCGCGGCCCACGCCGATCTGGCGCCGCTCTTCGACGAACTCGACCCGGCCTGGCTCGCCCCCGGGCCCGGATGCGACCTGCTCCTGCGTCTGCTCGACGCCTCGCGCGCGCACGGCCGCGCGGCCGTCGCGACGCTGCTCGCCGCCGATTCCGAGGCGCTGCCCGAGGAGCAGCGCGGCCTCTTGCTGCAGCTGTCCGCCGAGCCCGGCTTCGACGATGCCCAGGCCGCCCGGCGCAGCGCCTCCGACTGCCTCGCCCGGCTCGAGATCGGACGGCTCGACCGGCAGAAGCACGAGCTCGACGCGAAGCTCAAGTCCTGCACCGAAGCTGCACAGCTCGACGCGCTGATGGAAGAGATCCAGCGGATCGTGACGCGGAAGCACGAACTGCGGAAGTCGCAGAGTCACCTCTAACTCGTTTTTCCCACGTACTGGCCGAGGAGTTCCCCCCCAATGACCCCAACCAAGACCCCCAAGACCCCCTCGTCGACGCGCAACGGACGTGCAACCGCAGCGCCTCCTCCGCTGACCGGCGCGGCTCTCGGGGGGCAGAAGCCCGAGCGCAAGCCGAACGGCGCCGCTGCGAAGCGCAATGGCCGACCTACGCACAACGGTGTCGGGAACGGCGCGAACCAGCCGAGCTTCCGGCAGCTCCTGCGCAAGAGCAAGGAGGTTGGCTTCGTCGACGGCGCGGAGCTCCTGAAGGTCCTGCCCGAGCACCTGCTGGCGGCGCCCGAGCGGCTGGAAGAGGTGCTCGAGCTGTTCCGCCGCCATTCGGTCGCGGTGCGCCAGTGGCAGCCGCCGGTGGTGATGCGCAAGCCCGAGACGCGCCGCCGTCCGTCCGGCCCCGAAGAGGTCGAAGGCTTCCGCTCCAACGACCCCGTGCGCGTATACCTGCGCGAGATGGGGGCGGTCTCGCTGCTGACGCGCGAGGGCGAGGTCGAGATCGCCAAGCGCATCGAGGCCGGTGAGAACTCCGCGCTGGCCGAGATCCTGAAGTCGCCGCTCGCGGCCGAGAAGCTGCTGAACGACGGCGACGAGATCCGCCGCGGCAAGCGCGAGGTCAAGGACATGTTCCCCCCGATCGCCGAGGGCGAGACCGAGACGCTCGACGACAAGAAGCAGAAGCTGCTGCTCGCGCTGACCTCGCTGCGCCGCTCGCAAGCCGACGTGGCGCGCCGGCTGCGCGTGCTGTCGAACGCGCGCACCAGCCGCGACACGCGCGGCCGACTCGAGGCCGAGGTCGAGGAGATCCGCCTGCGCAACGCGCAGCGCATCCGCGAGACCGGGATCCTGAAGGAGTCGATCTACTCGCTCGCGGGCGAGATCCGCGCCTTCATTGCCTCTATCGAGGAGCAGGGCCAGGTGATCGAGGGCATCCTGCGCCCCTTCGGGCTGGCCGAGGCCGAGGAGTTCCTGGCGCTGGCAACGCAGTCGCGGCGGCGCTCCATGCCCGGCAAGAAGGCGCTCGGGCAGCTCGGCGGCAACCCCGAGGCGGTGCTGGTCGCCGAGAAGGACGTGGTCGCGGTGCAGCGCAAGATCGAGCTGCTCGAGCACGAGGCGCGCTGTACGGTCGGCGAGGCGCGCCAGTCGCTCGTGCGCTTCCAGATCGCCAAGGAGCGCGCGGGTCAGGCCAAGAGCGAGCTGATCGAAGCGAACCTGCGACTGGTGGTCTCGATCGCGAAGAAGTACACGAACCGCGGGCTGCAGTTCCTGGACCTGATCCAGGAGGGCAACATCGGCCTGATGAAGGCCGTCGACAAGTTCGAGTACCAGCGCGGCTACAAGTTCTCGACCTACGCGACCTGGTGGATCCGCCAGGCCATCACCCGCGCGATCGCCGACCAGGCGCGCACCATCCGCATCCCCGTGCACATGATCGAGACCATGAACAAGCTGGTGCGCGCGCAGCGCTACCTGGTGCAAAAGCTCGGGCGCGAGCCGGCGCCGGAAGAGATTGCCGAAGAGATGGAGATGCCGCTCGAGAAGGTGCAGATGGTGCTCAAGATCGCGAAGGAGCCCATCTCGCTCGAGACGCCGATCGGCGAGGATGAGGACTCGCACCTGGGCGACTTCCTCGAGGACAAGAAGCGCCTGTCCATCACCGACGAGGTGATCCAGCGCAACCTCGCGGCGCACACGCGCAAGGTGCTCTCGACGCTCACGCCGCGCGAGGAGAAGGTGCTCAAGATGCGCTTCGGCATCGGCGAGCGCTCGAACCACACGCTCGAAGAGGTCGGCCAGGACTTCGCGGTCACTCGCGAACGCATCCGCCAGATCGAGGCGAAGGCGCTGCGCAAGCTGCGCCATCCCTCGCGCGCCCGCGTGCTGCGCGCCTTCGTCGACTAGCGCGATTGTGAACTGAGTCCTCAACCGGCTCGGCGAAATACCCGAAGATTTCCTCATGAAGCGTGAAATCTCCGGGCGGATCGCCTGTGTTGCGGCTTGTCTTGCATGGGCCTGCGCCACCGGCGGCGGGGCGGGCTCCAAGCTCGCGCCGCTCTGGCGCGCGGCTTCGCCGCTGGCGGACGCGAACCGGCTGCGGATCCAGCCGCTGAACGCCGTGGCGCGCCTGGGCGAGACCGCCCACCTGCAGGTGCTGAGCACGCAGGCGGTCGCGGCGAGCTGCCAGACCGCCGAAGGCGACGGGCTCGGCGGCGATGCGCAGGGCCTGGTCGTGCCGTCGCCGGCAGTGCCCGCGCCGGTCGACGTGATCTGCAAGGCCGGCGACGCCCAGGCGCGCGCGCAGGTCACCTTCACCGACTCGAAGACGCTGCCCGTGGCCGATCCCTACGCCGGCGGGGTGGTGCTGTTCAAGCTGCGCGAGCTGCCCAAGCCGTTCAGCGACGGCACGGCGCGCAAGTCGCTGGGCCTCGACACGCTCGACGCCAAGCTCGCGGCGCTCGGAGCCGAGGTCATGCCCGCGTTCCCGTTCGACCGCACCGGCACGCGCGACGCGGTCGGGCTCGGTCTGTGGGTCGTGATCGATCTGCCGCAGGGCGTGAACTTCTACCAAGCGGTGAGCTGGCTGCGCGGCGACCCGGAGCTGTTCGCGGAGAGCTACCTGCCCGAGGACGGCGCCTACCTGCGCGTGTCGGCGACGCCCGACTGGCCGAAGTCGTTCGCCGCGGTGACGCGTGTCCTCGACCCCGACGCGGACGCGTACCAGAAGGGTGTGCTGATGTCCGCGCAGAAGCGCGCGATGCCGACCCAGGCCTCGCCCGACCTCGCCGCCATCGGCGCGCCGCAGGTCTGGAGCGAGGAGCAGGGAGACGGCGTCCGCCTCGCGGTGGTCGACACCGGCGTCGACGTGGACCACGCCTCGCTGCGGCCGAACCTGGTGCACAAGCCCAGCGAGCGCGCGGGCGACGACTTCGACGGCAACGGCGTGCCGGGCGACGAGTACGGCGTCAACCTGGCGGATCTCGCCGTGGCCCACTCGAGCTCCGGCACGCGCCTGGCGCTCGGGCTCGCCACCAACGTCTCGGACTGGGCGGGAGCGGAGGAGCGCACGCGCCACGACTGGGGCCATGGCACCGCCATCGCCTCGATCGCAGCCGGCTCCGGCTCGGGTACACGGATCGGTGTCGCCCCGCGCGCGCAGATCCTTCCCGTCGACATCCAGGAGAACCTGCGCACCAGCCTGACCCAGCGCAGCGGCGACGACCCGCGCATGGCGAACGCCGACGGACCGGTGCGGCCGCTGCGGCCGATGTCGGTCTGGGCGCGCGCGGCCGGGGTCGTCTATGCGGTGGGCGAGCGCGCGCGCGTGGTCACCTGCGCGTGGCCGGGGCAGGAGCCGAACTGGATCCTGCACGACGCGCTGCTCTTCGCCGAGGACAACTGCGCGCTCGCCGTCTGCGGGCCCGGCGACGAGCCCGCCGCGGCCGGCAGCTACC
>Ga0187779_10001057_pt1 | contig 17433 bp, 16 predicted proteins | sample 1015_Q2_SP10_10__FD_132435 | JGI IMG/M metagenome (GOLD analysis project Ga0187779, IMG submission 132435) | Tropical peat soil microbial communities from peatlands in Department of Meta, Colombia - 1015_Q2_SP10_10_MG | ecosystem: Environmental > Terrestrial > Soil > Wetlands > Peat | place... | reverse complement strand
GTGGTAGAGCTTGCCGCTCAGGTCGCAGAGGTAGAGCTCACCGGCGTCGTCCTGGCCGAAGCTCGACACGTTGAGTCCTGAGTCCAGCAGCACCGCAGCGCTCGTCGGGCCGCGCAGGGCAGTGGCCGCGTCCATGCCCCAGATGCGCCCGGAGCAGTCGTCGCTGAACAGGTAGGCCCCCTCCAGCGCCGGGTAGGCCGTGCCGCGGTAGACATAGCCGCCCACCACGGCGCACCCGAAGGAGTGGCTGTAGGTGAACACGGGAAGTGTCAGGCCGTGCCGCGTGCAGGTGGTGGCGTTGTAGCAGGTGTCGCCTTCCATGATCCGCCAGCCGAAGTCGAGGCCGCCCGGTTGGCCGGCCCGCACGGCGTCCACCTCTTCCCAGAGGTCCTGGCCGACGTCGCCGATGAACAGAGCACCGGTCTGCCGGTCGAAGCTGTAGCGCCACGGATTGCGCAGCCCATAGTCGAAGATCTCCGGCCGCACCCCGCTGCGGCCGACGAACGGGTTGCTGGCGGGGACACGGTACGGATCGCCGGAGACATCGATCCGCAGCAGCTTGCCCAGCAGCGTGTCGAGGCGCTGGCCGTTGTTCATCGGATCGCCGCCGCTGCCCCCGTCGCCCATCCCCACGTAGAGGTCGCCGTCGGGCCCGAAGGCGAGCATCCCGCCGTTGTGGTTGGGGAACGGCTGGGCGATGTGCAGGAGCACTCGCTCGGACCCGGGATCGCCGTGCGCCCCATCCTGCCTGGTGAAGCGGGCCACGACGGTGTTGCCCGCCGTGTCGGTGTAGTCGACGAAGAACCGGCCGTCGGTCGCGTACCGAGGCGAGAAGGCCAGACCCAGCAGGCCCCGCTCGCCGCAGCAGCTGACCCTGGCGCGGAGGTCCAGGAATGGGTCGGCCGCCAGCTTGCCGTCGGCGCCCACCACCAGGATGAGGCCCGGCTGCTCCACGATGAAGAGCCGCCCACTGCCGTCGCCCGCACCGGTGGCGAAGACGGGCTGGTCGAGTCCGCTCACCACGAGCTGCAGGCCCAGGTGGACACGCGAGGGAGCGAATGCCGTCGCAGTCGGCGTCGGGGCGGGGGTGACGGTCGTCGCGGGCGCCACGGAGGGCAAGGGGCCGGTGGACAGCGGACTGGCCGGTGGCGTGGCCGTGGCTGCGGCCGTGACGCCCGACGTCCACGTCGGGGTGGCGGTCGTGGTCGCGCCGCAGGCGGCCGCGGTCAACGAGAGGGCCAGGCACAACGAAAGCCCGGCGATCGCTCGCCGGGCTTCGTGCGATCGGACTCGACGGCTCATAGCCGCCACGCGGTCAGGCGCGGCGAGAGGCGAAGCAGTCGTTGCAGTAGACAGGCTTGCCGCTGGTGGGCCGGAACGGCACCTGGGCCTCGCGGCCGCAGCTGGAGCACGTCACGTCGAACATCTCGCGCGGGCCGCGACTGGCACCACCACCGTAGCCGCCACCGCCGTACCCACCGCGGCTGCTGCCGCCACCGTAGCCGCCACCGTTGCCGTAGCTGCTGGCGCCGTAGCCGCCGCCTCCACCGCTGTCACCGCGAGCAGCCTTGCGGGCGGCCCGGCAGGAAGCGCAGCGGCGAGGCTCGCTGAACTGGCGGGCCGAGTAGAACTCCTGCTCGCTCGCCGTGAAGAGGAACTCCTGGCCGCAGTCCGCGCAGACCAGGGACTTATCCGTGAACAAGGAAAACCGCTCCTTCTGTGCCGGCTTCCGCGATTCGATTTCTCGCGGAGACCGTGAGAGGGAGCGATCGTGTGGCCGTGCGTTCCTAAGGTCCACCGATGTGGACGTTGCGAGGATGGTAGCGCACGCGCGCAAGCCCCCATCGCACGTTCAGGCCGTGCTCAGGCCGGCCGCAGCACCACCTGACCCAGCGACCACAGGGTGAGGACGGTCAGGCCCACCATCAGGCACGCCAGCGGCACCTCCCGGCGGCGCAGGGCCGCCAGCCCGATGGCCGTCCAGGGGGTCCCGGCAGGCGCGTCCGGCCGGACCTCGACGGCAGCCGAGGCGTGGCCGGCGATGGCGCCGACCATGTGACCGCCGACCACCGAGGCGAGCATCGCGCCCCACACCAGGGGCGGCGGCAGCCACGCCCCGCTGGGCTCCCATCCGGCCAGGCCCAGGAAGTGGTAGCCCAGGCTCAGCGGATCATCGAGGACCAGGATGATGCGCTGCCCGTCGATCAGCAGGAACGTCAGGTAGTGGGCCAGGATGTAGCCCACCGCGATCGGCACGAGGCCAGCCCCGATGGCCGCCCGTCCTGCCACCCGGCTGGCGAGCAGGGCCACGGTGACGATGGCGGCGGCGAAGATCGCCAGCTGGACGGTCGTGCTGGCCACGCTCGCGGCGCCGAAGGCGTCGAACCAGATGTTCGTCTGTGACAGCCCGTCGAAGATCACCCCTGCCACGGCCAGCGCCACGAAAGCGACCTCCGGACTCGTCCATGCCGCCCGGATGAGGCCGGTGGCGTAGCCCCGCAGGCGCAGGCGGCACAGCGAGGGCGGGTCGTCCAGGACGAGCGGCGCGAGGCGGCCCAGCAACTCGAACCACACGCTGAACGTCTCGGCGTTGCGGCGCCAGGCCTCACGGCCGTAGACGAGCATTCCGGCCAGCGTGATGACGGTGTAGCCGGCAAGGCTGAGGCCCAGGTAGCGGCCGCCGCCGCCGTTGGTGACGGCCAGCTCGAGCCAGATGAAGTAGCCATAGCCGACGACGGCGGGCCAGCGGCCCAGGCGAGCCGGGTAGGTGGCCGGACGCGGACCCTCGAAGCCCAGGCGGTGCGTCAGCGCAGCGGCCCCGCGGGCCAGCGAGTCGAACGGGTCCAGCCATGTCCAGATGGGGCCGACCAGAGCCGACAGCACGGCCAGCCCCACCCAGCCGTAGACCCACAGGAAGAGCGAGCCCACGTCCGCGTCGCCTGGCTGGGCCACGAGGACGGTCTCCAGCAGCACGGCCGCCCAGCCGACCAGGCCGGTGACGCGCAACAGGACGCGCAGGAAGGGTGGCATCACGAACGTGCGCTGGCCGCCGGCGCGCAACGAGATGGGCTCGCGTGACAGGACCAGGCTGAAGGACAGGGCGACCGCGATGGCGGCCCCCGCGAGGTACGCCCCCAGGGGCAGCGGCGACGGGAAACGGCCCGCGATCGAGTGGGCCAGCACCGGAGATGGCTGGCTCTCCAGGAGGACCAGGAGCAGGCCGGCGCCGAGCGACAGGCGCGCAGCCGAGCGGACCACGGCGAGGCCGCCGGACATCAGGCGGCGGGCGGGTACGGCGCCTCCGCGTCGACGCCCAGGCTCTCCCGTGCCTGGCGGGCCGCGGCTGCATCGATCCGCCCGCAGCGGGCCAGCTCGGCCACGACGGCCTGGGCGATGTGGGGCGCGTCGATCTCGAAGAAGCGCCGCAGCTCGGCGCGCGTATCGCTGCGGCCGAAGCCGTCGGTCCCCAGGGCGACCCAGCTGTCCCCCGGGACCCAGCGGGCGATCTGGTCCGGGACGGCCTTCATGAAGTCGCTCACCGCGACGACCGGGCCATGGGCGGCCCGCTCGGCGAGTTGTTCCGTGACGAACGGCACGCGGGCAGGGCCGCCCGGATGGAGCCGGTTCCAGCGCTCGACCTCGAGGGCGTCCGCCCGCAGCAGCTGATAGGAGGTGGCGCTCCACACCTCGGCCGCCACCCCGAGCTGCTCCGCCAGCACGGCCTGGGCTTGCAGCGCCTCCTGCATGATCGAGCCGCTGGCGAGGATCGTGGCACGCGGCGGCTTGCGGGCTCCCGTCACGACCGGCGCCTCGCGGAAGCGATAGAGGCCGCGCACGACGCCATCCTCGACGCCCGCCGGCAGCGATGGCATGACGTGGTTCTCGTTGTAGAGGGTCAGGTAGTAGACCACGTCCTCGTCGGCATCGAGCATGCGGCGGAGGCCGTCGCGGATGATGAGGGCCGTCTCGTAGGCGAAGGCCGGGTCGTACGCGTGGACCGCCGGCTGGGTGGAGGCCAGCAGCAGCGAGTGGCCGTCCTCGTGCTGCAGGCCTTCGCCGTTGAGCGTCGTGCGACCGGCCGTCGCGCCCAGGAGGAAGCCCCGGGCACGCGCATCACCGATGGCCCAGAACTGGTCGCCGGTGCGCTGGAAGCCGAACATCGAGTAGAAGATGTAGAAGGGGATGGTCGGTTCGCCGTGGGTCGCGTAGCTGACCCCGGCGGCCTGGAAGGAGGCCGCGGCGCCCGCCTCGGTGATGCCCTCCTCCAGCACCTGGCCGTCCCTGGCCTCCCGGTAGGACAGCACGAGGTTCGAGTCGACCGGGTCGTACAGCTGGCCGCGCGCGGCATAGATGCCGACCTCCCGGAAGAGGGGGTCCATGCCGAACGTCCGCGCCTCGTCGGGCACGATCGGTACGACGCGCCGGCCCAGGCCCGGATCTCGCAGCAGGTTGCGCAGCAGCTTGCTGAAGGCCATCGTGGTCGAGGCTTCCTGGGTCCCCGAACCGGCCATGAACTCGGCGTAGACGGGGTCGCCGGGCAACTCGACGGTCACCGGGTGGACGACCCGGCGGGGCAGCGGCCCGCCGAGCACCGCGCGCCGCGCGACGAGGTACTGGATCTCGGGAGCCCTGGGCCCGGGTTTGTAGTACGGCGCATCCTTGAGCCGGGCGTCGGGGATGGGCAGCTCGAGCCGGTCGCGGAAGACCTTGAGCTCGGCCTCCGAGAGCTTCTTCGCCTGGTGGGTGATGTTGCGCGCCTCCACGCCGGCGCCGAGCGTCCAGCCCTTGACGGTCTTGGCCAGCACGACGGTCGGCGCGCCCCGGTGGGCGAGCGCGGCGTGGTAGGCAGCGTAGACCTTGTGGATGTCGTGGCCGCCACGCCGCAGACGCGTCAGGTCGTCGTCGCTGAGGTGGGCGACCATCGCCTTGAGGCGCGGATCGGGCCCGAAGAAATGCTCGCGGATGTACCCGCCGGACTCGACCGAGTACTTCTGGAACTCCCCGTCCAGCGTCTCGTTCATGCGGTGGACCAGCACGCCGTCCTCGTCACGGGCCAGCAGCTCGTCCCACTCGCGGCCCCAGATGACCTTGATGACGTTCCAGCCGGCGCCGCGGAAGAGGCCCTCTAGCTCCTGCACGATCTTGCCGTTGCCCCGGACGGGACCATCCAGGCGCTGCAGGTTGCAGTTGACCACGAAGGTCAGATTGTCCAGGCCGTCGCGCCCGGCCAGCGACAGGCCGGCGAGGGCCTCCGGCTCGTCCATCTCGCCGTCGCCCAGGAAGGCCCAGGTGTGGTTGGCGCTGGTGTCCTTCAGCCCGCGCGCGGCGAGGTAGCGGTCGAAGCGGGCCTGGTAGATGGCCGCCAGCGGCCCCAGGCCCATGGACACCGTGGGGAACTCCCAGAACTCGGGCATGAGGCGCGGATGGGGGTATGAGCTGAGGCCCTGGCCGGGCACGACCTCGCGCCGGAAGTGGTCCAGCTGGTCCTCCGTGAGCCGCCCCTCCAGGAACGCGCGGGCGTACATGCCGGGCGCGGCGTGGCCCTGGTAGAAGATGTGGTCGCCCATACCGGGCGCGTCCTTGCCGTGGAAGAAGTGGTTGAAGCCGACCTCGTACAGCGTCGCCGCAGAGGCGTATGTGGCGAGGTGGCCGCCGATGCCTGGGCTGAGATTGTTGGCTCGCAGGACCATCGCCACCGCGTTCCAGCGGACCATCCGCCGGATGCGGTGCTCGATCTCCTCGTCGCCGGGGAACGGCGGCTCCTGCTCCGGGCTGATCGTGTTGATGTAGCGGGTCTGGGTCAGGGCCGGCAAGCCGAGCTGGAGCTGGCGGGCGCGCTTCAGCAGGCGGTAGAGGATGAACTGGGCCCGGTCGGCGCCCTCGTTGCGGGCGACCGAGTCCAACGAGTCGATCCAGTCCTGGGTCTCGGTCGGGTCACGATCCGGCAGCTGGCGCTTGAAGTCGCCGTACTCGTCGAACATGCGCCTCAATACTAGGCGGGGCGGACGTATCCTGCCCCATATGCGCATGGAAGGACGGGCCCTCGGCATCGACATCGGCGGCACCGGCATCAAGGGCGCCGTCGTCGATCTGTCCGACGGGCACCTCCTGTCCGACCGGGTGCGGGAGAAGACGCCCCAGCCGGCCACGCCCGCCGCCGTCGTGGAGGTCACCGCCCGCGTCTGCGAGCGCCTCACCGAGAGCGGCTGGCTGACACCCGACCTCAAGGCGGGGGCCGGGTTCCCGGCCGTCATCAAGGACGGCCGCTCGCTGAGCGCCGCCAACGTCGACCCGGCGTTCATCGACGCGCCTGTCCAGCAGTTGCTGACCGAGCGCCTGGGGCGGCCCGTGGTGGTCATCAACGACGCCGATGCGGCCGGGCTGGCGGAGGTGGCCTTCGGGGCCGGCCGCGGCCACCCCGGCGTGGTCATGCTGCTGACCATCGGGACCGGCATCGGGTCGGCACTCCTCATCGACGGCAAGCTGGTGCCGAACACCGAGCTGGGCCACCTGCAGCTGCATGGGCGGGACGCCGAGCGCCTGGTCAGTGGCGCGGCGCGCGAACGCCGCCACCTGGGCTGGAAGCGCTGGGCCCGCGAGTTCAACGTGTATCTGGCGATGGTCGAGCGCTATTTCACGCCCGACCTGATCATCCTGGGCGGCGGCGTCAGCAAGGAGCTGCCACGCTACGTGAAGTACCTCCAGGCGCGCGCACCGATGGTCCCCGCGGCGATGCTCAATACGTCGGGCATCGTGGGCGCGGCGATGGCCGCCGATGGCGGGCTGGTGGCGGCCGAGAGGGAGGCCGAGGCGGCTGACCGGTCCGCCGAGTCCGAGGAGCGCGTGATCGCCCAGCCGGTGGGACCAGCGGACGGCCGGTGATGGACCTCGCTGCCGGCCGGGCAGCGCCGGGCCCGGGCCGGTCCGCCCTGGCGCGGGAACACTGCCAGCCCGTGCGGCCGGGGACGAGTGCGCTCAGCCATTTCGACATCGAGGAGCTGGCGGATGAGCTGGAGCCCGGCTGGCACGTCAACGACGATCTCATCCGCCGTGAGTACGTGACGCATGACTTCGCCGAGGCGTTCGCCTTCGCCACGCGGATCGCCCTGCTGGCCGAAGCCGAGGGCCACCATCCGGAGCTGACCGTGGCCTGGGGTCGCCTGGTGGTGACCCTCAGCACGCACGCCGCGCGCGGCCTGACCCGCAACGACTTCGTCCTGGCGGCCCGCATCGACGCGCTCGGGGGGCCATGAGCCAGCCCGTCCAGGTCCACCTGGTGGACGCCACCTACGAGCTGTTCCGGGCCCACTTCGGGCGACCGCCGGTGGACGACCCGCAGGGCCGCCCGGTGGGCGCCACGGTGGGTCTCGTGGAGAGCATCCTCAACCTGCTCCGCGAGCCGGGCGTGACGCATGTCGGCTGCGCGACCGACCACGTCATCCGCTCCTGGCGTAACCAGCGGTACGCCGGCTACAAGACCGAGGTCGGCATGCCGCCCGAGCTGCTGGCCCAGTTCGGCCTGGCCGAGGACGCGCTGCGGGCCCTTGGTCTCGTCGTCTGGGCGATGGTCGAGTTCGAGGCGGACGACGCGATCGGAGCGGCCGCCGCGCGCTTCGCGGACGCTCCGGCGGTGCAGCGCGTCGTGATCCTGTCGCCGGACAAGGACATGGCCCAGTGCGTGCGGGAAGACGGACGCGTCGTCTGCTTCGACCGCCGTCGCGGCCTGCTCATCGACGCGGCCGCGGTGCGTGAGAAGTTCGGCGTCTCGCCCGCCAGCATCCCCGACTACCTGGCCCTGGTGGGCGACAGCGCCGACGGGTATCCCGGGCTGCAGGGCTGGGGTGCCAAGTCGGCCGCGGCCGTGCTGTCCCGCTACGGGAGCCTGGAGGCGATCCCGCCGCGAGCCTCGCAGTGGGACGTGGCCGTGCGTGGCGCGCCGGCCCTTGCCCAAGTGCTCCGTGACGGGCAGGCCGACGCCTTCCTGTTCCGCGAGTTGGCCCGCCTGCGCCTCGACGCGCCCGTGCCGGAGACGCTCGACGAGCTGCACTGGCGGGGTGTGCCCCGCCCGGCCTTCGAGGCGCTCGTGGAGCGGCTAGGCGCGCGCCACCTGTTCGGGCGAGTCCCGCGCTGGGCCACCGCCTGACGGGAGGCGCACGCGAAGCGCCGCCGCTTCGGCCGCGAACGTGGCGGCGCTGACGCCCGGCCCGCGCACCGGCGTCCCGTCGAGCTGGAGCGGCAGACCACCGTCGGTCACGTCGATCCGGATCGAGCGGCCGACGAGCCACACCGCGCCGTCGGCCGGCGGCACGCGCCGCACCGCCAGCTCGACACCTAGGCGCAGCAGCCGCGGCACCGGCACGCCCGGCAGCAGACACAGGTCCAGCAGCCCGTCGTCGGGCCGCGCCAGCGGGTTCGGCCACACGAGATTCGCATAGAGTCGGGTGTTGCCCACGATGAGTTGCCAGGCCGGCCCTTCCCACCCCGTCCGCCCGTCGACGCTCACCCGGACCTGGCGCGTCCGCCACCCGGGTGCGACGGCCAGCGCGGCGGCGGCGATGGCCACCGGGCCGACCAGCCGCTTCAGGCCCGGCAGCGTGGCCCGCAGGATGGCCCCGTCCAGCCCCAGGCCGGCGGCGATGACGAAGCGTGCCCAGCGGCCGTCGGCCAGCGTCACGCGGCCCAGGTCCATGGTTCGCTCCACGCCCTCGACGAGGGCCCATGCCGCCGCGGCGGGCGCGATTGGGATGCCCATCTCCCGGGCGAAGACGTTGGCCGTCCCGCCGGGCAGGACGCCGAGCGGCACGCCCGTCGTCGCGACGACGGATGCCACGTCGCGCAACGTGCCGTCGCCCCCGGCGGCGACGACGAGCCCGGCGCCGTCATCGAGCGCCCGGGCCACAAGGGGGGCCGTCGCCCCGCCCCGCACGCGGGAGTAGACGCGCCAGCGCCAGCCGGCCGCGGCGAGGATCGGTTCGATGGCCCGGACCGGATAGGCGCCGCGGAAGGACCACGGGTTGTCGATGATCCCGACGAGCACGGGCGCGAAGCTCAGGCGCCCAGGAGCCGCAGCAGCTCCGCGTGCCGGAGTGGAGCGGCGGCGACGACGCCGACCTTGCCGGTCGGACGAGCCATGTCCAGCCAGGGGCCGCCGGTGAGGTCCGTCACGGTGGCGCCGGCCTCGGCCGCGATCAGGCCACCGGCCGCCACGTCCCAGGCCGACAGGCCGCCGGCCTGGACGTACACGTCGACGCGGCCGTCGGCCACATAGGCCAGGGCCAGCGCCGAACTGCCCAGCACCCGGTTGACCTGCGTGGCGCGCTTGACGGCGCGTGCCCGCGCCTGCCACGCGCGCTGGGGCAGCACGACGGTGGCCAGGCACTGGGCCAGGCTCTCGCGGTGCGGCGGTGCCACCGGTTCGCCGTTGCGCCGGGCACCGCCACCCGCCACCGCCTCGTACAGGTCGCCGCGAGCCGGGTCGAAGACGACGCCAACGGCCGCGCGGCCATCGACCACGAGGCCGATGCTGACGCAGAAGAACGGCAGGCCGTGGGCGTAGTTGACGGTCCCGTCAAGGGGATCCACGACCCACACGCGGCCGACGCCCTGGTCGGGTCGAGGGCCGGCCCCGCCGTCACCGCGATGGGCGCCCGACTCCTCGGCCAGGAACCCATCGCCCGCGAAGCGGGCCCGCAGGCCCTCCAGGATCAGGGCCTCCGAGGCGTGATCAGCCTCGGTCACGAGGTCGCGCGAGCCCTTGCGGGTGCCCTTGGTACGCACCTGGGTCAGGCGGCCGTACAGGTCCATCTGGAGCCGGCCGGCCTCACGGGCGAGCCGCTTCGCCGCCTCCAGCTCTGGCCCGAAGGCGCCAGCTGCTGGCGGGTTGCTCGATGAGCGCTCGCGGGACGGCACCTCGCCATCGTAGCGTCGGCCGGCCGGCGGCTTGTCCGGCCGGGACACAGGCCGCAAGATGCGCGGGATGTCGTCGAAGCGGTGGACCCTGGTCGCGGCCGTGCTCGGCTCGGGCATCGTCTTCCTGGACTCCACCGTCGTGAACGTGGCCCTGCCCCAGATCGGCCGGGACCTGCCTCGCCTCTTCGTGGCCCAGCTGGAAGGGCAGTCGTACGTCTACAACGCGTACCTGCTGTCGCTGAGCTCGCTGCTCATCCTCGCCGGCGGGCTGACCGACTACGTGGGCCGACGACGCATGTTCCTGATCGGACTCCTGGGCTTCGGGGCGACGTCCGCCCTGTGCGGCTTCGCGCCCGACATGGAGCTGCTGATCCTCTTCCGCGTCCTGCAGGGGGCGGCCGGGGCGCTGCTCGTGCCCGGCTCGCTGGCCCTGCTGACGGCCACCTTCTCCGGCGAGGAGCAGGGCCGCGCGTTCGGCCTGTGGGCCGGCGCCTCGGGCGCGACGACCCTCCTGGGGCCGGTCGTGGGCGGCGTGCTGGTGCAGACGATCTCGTGGCGCCTGGCCTTCTTCGTCAACATCCCGCTCGTCGCCATCGCCGCGTGGGCCACGTGGCGGTACGTGCAGGAGAGTCGCAACGAGCAGGCCTCCGGTCGCTTCGACTGGCTCGGCGCGATCGATGTGGGCCTGGCCGTCGGGGGCCTGTCCTTCGGCCTCATCTACGGCGGCGAGCGCGACTGGGCCGATCCGCTGGCCTTCGTCTTCCTCGGCGTGGGCATCGCCGCCCTGGTCGTCTTCCCCTTCCTCATGCGCCGCCGGCCTGACCCGCTGGTGCCACTCGGGCTGTTCCGCTCACGCCACTTCACGGTGACCAACATCTCGACGTTCCTGATCTACGGCGCGCTCTACGTCTACTTCTACTACCTGGCCCTCTTCACCCAGGGCACCCTGGGGTACACGGCCGTCGCAGCCGGGCTCGTGGGCCTGCCCGGCGGACTGCTGTTGACCCTCTTCTCGCCGCGCTTCGGCTCGCTCGCCGCGCGGCTCGGGCCGCGGCGGTTCATGGCCGCCGGGCCCGTGGTCATGGCCGCGGGCCTGCTGTGGCTGGCCAGGACGCCCGTGGCGAGCGCCGCGTGGCAGCTCCAGCCCGGCAACGTGGCGACCTGGGTGCCGTCGAGCGGCTACCTCGTCGACCTGCTGCCGAGCGTCCTACTGTTCGGCGCCGGCATCACGATGCTCGTCGCGCCCCTGACGACGGCCCTCATGCGCTCGGTGCCCATGGCCAACGCGGGCCTCGCCTCGGCCATCAACAACGCCATCTCGCGGGTGGGACCGCAGCTCGTGGGCGCGGTCATCTTCGTGGGCATCACGGCCCTCTTCTACGCCAGCCTGCAGAACCTCCTGCCGGGCACGGACGTGGCCGCCCTGCGCCACACGATCGCCCCGCTCGACGTGCCACCGCCCGGCACGCCGGCCGACGTCGCGACGGCCGCCCACAAGGCATCCACCGACGCGTTCCACCTCGCGATGCTCGTGTGCGCGGGGCTGCTCCTGGTCGGCGCGGTGGTCAACGCGGTCGGCATCCGCCCGTTCGCGGCCTCCCCAGCGGCCGAGCCGGAGCCGTCCTCCGGCAGCGCCGTCACCGGGTAAGCTCCCGCCATGGCCAAGAGCAACGACTACCACTTCATCACCGTGTGGGACGTCCCCGCCACCCGCGAGGAGGTGGCGGCCATCCTCGGCGACGCCGAAGGGCTGGCCCGCTGGTGGCCGTCGGTCTACCTCGACGTCAGGGTCCGCGAGCCCGGCGCCCCGGACGGGGTGGGCAAGGTGGTCGACCTCTACACGAAAGGCTTCCTGCCCTACACCCTGCGCTGGTCCTTCACCGTGACCGAGGTCAAGGGCGTCGAGGGCTTCAGCCTGGAGGCGCGCGGCGACTTCGTGGGCCGCGGGGTGTGGACGCTGGAGCAGGTGGGCCCCATCTGCCGCACGACATACGACTGGCGGATCCTGGCGGAGAAGGGGCTGCTCAAGAACCTGTCGTTCATCATGAAGCCCGTCTTCGGGGCCAACCACCGCTGGGCGATGGCGCGCGGCGACGAGAGCCTGCGCCTGGAGCTCGCCCGGCGCCGCGCCACCACCGACGCGGAGCGGGCCGCGGTGCCCCAGCCGCCGCGGGCGACGTTCCCGCACGGTCGCCGCCAGCCGCGCGCCGCGGCCTGACCGGGATCAGGTGCAGCGGACCGCCAGACGGGTCAGGTCGTACGGCAGCCCATCCGCGCCCGGCGGCAGGCTCTGGCGCTGGTAGCTGAGGGTCTGCCCGGGCTGCAGCGGGTCGGTCAGGAAGTCGATGTCGTCCGGCGCCGGGACCCCGCCGCGTGACACGCGGCAGGTCGCCGAGGCCGCCTTGGTCCCGTCGTTGTGGACCGTGACGGTGACGGCGATGCTGCCGTCCGACTGGAGGCGGATGTCGCTCAGTTGGCTCGTGAACGGCCCCACGCCGGCCAGGGCAAGCCGGCCCAGCAGCGCCAGCCCGATGAACCCGACGATGACGCCGCCCAGGATCGTGGCGTGGAGCTGCGCGGTCCCCGGGGCGCCGATATGGCCCGGGTTGTCCTCGTCGCACAGGCCCACCCCGAGCGGCGTCGGCTTGCCGCACCGCTGGCACGTCTGGTGCGGCACCTTGAGGAGTTCGAGCTGCTCGGGCGTGAGGCCGGCGGTCATCGGGGCTCAGCCTACCCCCAGACGCGCGCGGGCGGCGATGACGGCGTCGAGCTGGTCGGGCCGCACGTAGCCGATGACCAGCTCGCTCACCCCCGCGTCGGCCCAGCGCGCCAGCTCGCCGGCCAGGTCCGCCACGACCGCCTGATCCGCCGCGGGCCGGTGGCGGTCCAGCTCCACGTCCACCAGCACGGGCACGTCCGGCGGCCGCCGGCCGGTCTCCGCCAGCGCCTCCAGGAAGGCCGGACGGTCGCGTGTGAGCCCCGTCGTGTCGGTCGCCCAGGCGTCCCCCAGCCGCGCCGCGAGGCGGGCCCCGGCGGTCGTCTCGCCGGCGATGATGAGCCGCGGCGCCGGGTCCGGCACGGGATGGGCGACCGCGTCAGTCAGCGCGTAGTGGCGACCGCGGAAGGAGACCGGGCCGCCGCTCCACAGCAGGCGCAGGACCTGGACCGCCTCCTCCAGATGCTCGGCGCGCTCGGCGGGCGACGGGAACGGGATGCCCAGGGCGTGGTGCTCCCGGGGGAAGCCGCCGATGGCGATGCCCATCTCGAGGCGACCCTGAGCGACGTCCTGGGCGGTCGCGGCCATGCGCGCCAGGACCGCCGGGTGGCGGTTCATGACGTTCGTGACGAAGCTGCCCACGTGGATCCGCCCGGTGACCGCGGCCGCCGCGGCGAGGGTCGTCCAGCACTCCAGGACCGGGTCGGTCGGGTCGCCCCGGCTCAGGAAGTGGTCCCAGCACCACACGGCATCGAAGCCCGCGGCGTCCAGGCGCCGGGCGCTCTCCAGCCACCAGGCGGCAGTCACGCCGATGGCCGTGAGGTTGACGCCGAGGCGCATCGGCGGCCGTCCGCTCAGACGGCCGCTCCGGCGTCCAGGGCCACCTCGATCATCCGATCGGTGGCCGCGGCGAGGTCCTCGAGCGACATGTACGACGCTTCGGACGTTACCGCCTCCGACAGCACGTCGCTGACGGTCAGCGCGCACGCCGCGCGGACGTCCGCCCCTGCGGCGGAGGCCCGTGCCGCGAGGAAGAAGAGCGCCGCAGCCTCCATCTCGAAGCCCAGGATGCCCCGGGCCCGCCAGCGCGAGGCGTAGTCCGGGTCGGGGTTGTAGAAGACGTCCACCGTGGCCACCGGCCCGACGTGCGTGCGGATGCCGCGCCGCCGGGCCTCGTCGACCAGGGCCCGCGTCAGGTCGAAGTCGGCCGCCGGCGCGTAGGGCTCGCCGTGGAGGTAGGTCCGCGAGGCCCCGTCCACCGGGGCCGCAGCGGTGGCGATGATCAGGTCGCCGGTCCGGATGCCGCGGCCGATCCCACCGGTCGTGCCCACCCGCATGAGGCGCGTGGCCCCCAGGCGGATCAGCTCCTCGACGATGATCGACATGCTGGGCGTGCCCATGCCCGTCGTCTGGACACTCACCGGCCGGCCATGGTAGGTGCCCGTGTAGCCGTACATCGCGCGATGCTCGGTCACCCGGCGCGACGCCTCCAGACCGCCGTCGAAGCGTTCGGCGATGCGCGTGGCGCGGTTCGGGTCGCCGGGCAGGAGGACGAGCGGGGCGTAGTCACCGGGCTCGGCGCGAAGGTGGATCTGCGGCATGGGCGACGGTTCTCCCTGGGTCGGTGCTGGCCGGTCGAGTCTATCGTCCGGCGGCGGGGGCGTCCGGGGGCACTCCGCGTTGCCGGGGGGCCCACCACGCACGAGCCGCACGACCCGCACGACCCGCCCCCGCTCGCGCCGCGCGGCCCGCTCGCGCCGCGCGGCCGGGTCGCTCCACCCCGTCGACCCGCTCCACCCCCCTCTTGAACATCAGATGTTGCCAACGACGACGGAACCACGGCTCCACCGATGATTCGAACCCCCGATGCTCGATCCGACGTCGGAACGGCCCGTGGCGGCGACCGCGCGACCGTCCGTTCGTCGTTGCGAACCCCCGGTGTTCATACCGGGCGGCAAACCCCTGCGGGCGCAGGAGCGCAGGGCCGCAGGCCGCGGCGAAGGCCCGACGACCGGCGTTGCGCTCGCGCGCCACCTCCGGTACGGTCCGCCGGATGAGCGCGCAGCCGGCCGAGTCCCCCAGCGGCGGCCCCTCACCGGCCAGGCGGGGCGGGGCGACGGTCACGTTCGAGCACGTGACCAAGCGCTATGACGCGGGCGTCAAGGGCCCCGGCGCGGTCAACGACCTCTCGTTCAGCGTCCCGGCCGGCCGGATCTGCGTGCTGGTGGGGCCGTCCGGCTGCGGGAAGACGACCAGCCTCAAGATGGTCAACCGGCTCATCGAGCCCACCAGCGGGCGGATCCTGATCGATGGTGCGGATGCCGCGACCCGCGACGTGACCGAGCTCCGGCGCGGCATCGGCTACGTGATCCAGCAGGTGGGGCTCTTCCCGCACCAGACCATCGGCGAGAACGTGGCCGTCGTGCCGCGCCTGCTGGGCTGGCCGGCGGCTCGGCAGCGCGAGCGCGCGGACGAGCTGCTCGGCCTGGTCGGCCTGGATCCCGCGCAGTACGGTGCGCGGTACCCCAGCCAGCTGTCGGGGGGTGAGCGGCAGCGCGTCGGTGTAGCGCGCGCCCTGGCCGCGGACCCGCCCGTGATGCTCATGGACGAGCCGTTCGGGGCAGTCGACCCCATCGTCCGCGAGCGGCTCCAGAACGAGTTCCTGCGCCTCCAGCAGGACCTGGCCAAGACGATCCTGTTCGTGACCCACGACATCGACGAGGCCATCAAGATGGGCGACCTCGTGGCGGTCATGCAGGCCGGCGGTGTGCTGGCCCAGTTCGGACCGCCCGAGGAGCTGCTCGCCCAGCCGGCGTCCGACTTCGTGGCCCGCTTCGTCGGCGCCGACCGGGGCCTCAAGCGCCTGTCGCTGATGCGGGTGCGCGACCTCCCGCCGCATCCGGCCGTCACGGCCCAGCCGGGCGACGATGCCGCCGAGGCACGCCGCCGCATCCTCGCCGACCCGTTCCCGTACCTCCTGCTCGTCGACGAGGACGGGGCGCCGATCGGCTGGCTCGATCAGCGGGCGATCCCCACCAACGGGACGCTCACGGCCGACGACGCCCGGTCGATGTCGCCCCTCTTCGGCCCCGAGACGACCGTCAAGGACGCCCTCTCGATGCTCCTCGACAACGAGGTCCAGGCCGGCATCGAGATCGACCGCGCCGGGCGGGCCATCGGCCTGGTGACGGCCCAGGACATCGCCGCCGCAGCGCGCCGCGACCACGGCACGACCTGATGCTCGACTGGGGCTGGCTCTCCACGCACGTGGGCGCCTTCGCCGACCGCACCGTCCAGCACGTCTACCTTGCCGCCATCGCCCTCTTCGTCGGCTTCGTGATCGCCTTCGCGCTGGCGCTGTGGGCCGTCCGGCGGCCACGGGTCTACCCGCCCATCAACGGTCTGGCCGGCATCACCTACACGCTCCCCAGCCTGGTCCTGTTCGCGGCGCTCATCCCCATCACCGGCCTGACCCTCCTGACCGCGGAGGTGCCGCTGGTCCTCTACACCCAGATCATCCTCATCCGCAACATCGTGGCCGGCTTCCAGGCCGTGCCCCGGGACGTGCTGGAGGCCGCCGACGGCATGGGCTATCGCCGCGGCCAGCGGCTGCGGCGGGTCGAGCTGCCGCTCGCGGTGCCCCTCATCGTCGCCGGCGTGCGCATCGCCAGCGTCTCGACCATCGGCCTCGTCACGATCACCGGGACGCTGGGTGACCGCTTCGGCGGCCTTGGCTTCTTCATCTTCGAGGGCTACACCCGCTCGTTCGCCACGGAGATCCTGGCCGGCGCGGTCCTGTCGATCGTGCTGGCACTGGTCGTGGACACGCTGCTCATCGCTGTCCAACGGCGCCTGACGCCGTGGACCCGACCGCCGACGATGACCGCGAGCGGGCGGGTGCAGGAAAGCGCCGCGTCGTGAACATCGTCTCGGCCACCGTGACCTGGTTCGGCGACCCGGCCAACTGGAGCGGCCCCAACGGCATCCCGGCACGGCTGCTGGAGCACGTCGAGATCTCGGCCGTGACGCTGGTCATCGCCCTGGTCCTGGCCCTGCCGCTCGGCTTGTGGATCGGCCACACGGATCGCGGCGCCCGCCTGGCGGTCGCGGCCGCCAACTTCGGGCGCGCCGTCCCGACGCTCGCCGTGATGGGCATCGTGGCCCCGTTCACGACCCTCATCGACCCCGGCCTGGGCTTCATCGTCTACCCCACGGTCGTGGCGATGGTCCTGCTGGCCGTGCCGCCGATCCTGGTCAACGCCTACGCCGGTGTCCATGACGTGGATCGGGACCTCGTGGAGGCGGCGCGAGGGATCGGCTATCGGGAGCGCCAGATCCTGCTGGGGATCGAGCTGCCGATCGCCCTGCCGGTCGTGTCCGGGGGCATCCGCTCCGCGTCGGTGCAGGTCATCGCCACGGCGACCCTGGGCGCGCTCTTCGGCTTCGGCGGGCTGGGCCGGTTCCTCAAGGACGGCATCGACAGCAACGTGACCGGCGAGACATGGGGCGGCGTCGTGCTGGTCGCCCTGCTCGTGCTCACGAGCGAGGGCGTCTTCGCCCTGGTCCAGCGACGCCTGCTCTCGCGCGGCCTCCGGACGGGTGGGCCAGTGGCTCTGCGCGAACCTGCCCAGTTGCCGGGCGCCGGCATGAGGTGAACCGGCGCACTGTTGTCGGATAGTCACCCAGCGACTCATAAGCGCCCGCGCTAGCCAGGCCGTTGTCGGTCGGGACAAGGCCAGACTCCTCGGGAGACTGGGCGACGACCGCGACCCGGATGCGGACGCACACCAGTCCGCTGGTGCCTAGAC
>Ga0187779_10001056_pt1 | contig 17436 bp, 15 predicted proteins | sample 1015_Q2_SP10_10__FD_132435 | JGI IMG/M metagenome (GOLD analysis project Ga0187779, IMG submission 132435) | Tropical peat soil microbial communities from peatlands in Department of Meta, Colombia - 1015_Q2_SP10_10_MG | ecosystem: Environmental > Terrestrial > Soil > Wetlands > Peat | place... | reverse complement strand
AGGCACTGATGCCCAGAGGCTTCATCGCCGACGGAGGACACACTGCAATGGGCTTTAGCGTCGCAGCATCCATCGGCGTCAAACTGGGCGCACCCGAACGCCAGGTGGTCGACGTAGTCGGTAACGCTAGCTTCACTATGCTAAGTAAGGAAGTGAACACGGCAACAGCCTACAATATTCCGGTCGTCTGGTTCATCCTCAACGACATGAACCTTGGAATGATCATCCAAGGCCAGAAATTCGGTTACGGAATGTGGGAGCCGGAACGCTACATTGTGACTCAGTCATACGTGATGGATTTCGTTAAGTTCGCTGAAGCGTGCCACGCGTACGGTCAGGTCGTTGAGAGACCTACAGAGATCAAGGACGCGTTGAAGAGTGCCTTCGAGTCTGGTAGACCCTCCATACTGGACGTTCGAATCGATCCTGACGAAGTCCCACCCGGAGCACTCAAACGGTTTGAACCACTGGTCAAGAAGCATCCTGAGCTGCAGGATAAGCGACTGCCCAGCACAATGTTCCCCAGGGTCTAGCCCTGGGTTCTCGGTCTGAGATCAGGAAGCTAAGTTGGCTTCCTGACTTCCACCTTAGCTAGATCCTCAAGCAGGGTCACAATCGCAGAGTGATCCGTCTCGCCGCGGTTGAGGACCTTCATCGCGCCCATCATCTCATGAATCAGACTTGTAACGGGGAGGGGTACACCGTATTCTGAGCCCGCGGCCAAGGCTATTCCCAAGTCCTTGTAGTGCAGCCTCGTCTTGAAACCGGGTTGAAAGTTCCTCTTCAACACCATTGGGCCCCTCACGTCGAGAACCCGCATTGCGTATCCGCCAGCGATAACTTTCAACACGACTTCTGGGTCCACACCTGCCTTCGCACCAAGCACAAGTGCCTCGCTAGCAGTTTCCAGAACGCCCGCAACCAGAATTTGGTTGCAGGCCTTGACAACCTGCCCTGATCCCACGTCTCCACAGTAAACGATATTCTTCCCCATCGCTTGAAATATTGGCAGACAATCGTCGAAGACTGATTTCGCTCCACCTACCATTATAGTCAACGTTGCGTCGATCGCTCCCTTCTCTCCACCACTAACCGGAGCGTCAAGAACATGAACGTTCCTCATCTTCGCTACCTCTGCCACCTTCTTTGACGTTACGGGTGAAATAGTGCTCATGTCAATGTACGTTGAACCAGACCTGATTCCCTCAAAGATCCCGTCAGGTCCCAACGCGGCCTTTTCAACGTCAGGTGAGTCCGGCAGCATTGTAATCACAAGGTCCACTCGAGCCGCGATCTCTTTCGATGAGCGCGCACTCTTGGCACCCATAGCTTCCAATTCTTTAACTGCTGAATCCACAATGTCGAAGACCGTTATTTCGTGACCTGCCTTGATCAGGTTCTTAGACATTGGCTTACCCATAATTCCGAGTCCGACAAAACCAATCTTCAAACTTAACGCCCATCCGCTCGTCTCTTACTCATTCTCTTAAGAATATTTAGTGAGTTTCAGCAAGACGCGAACAGTAAACTCCAACATGACGAATCGAGACTGCTCGCTTCTGCCCTTGTGTTACGGGTTAAGAGGATAGTGGCAAGCGACGAAATGGCCTCGCGCCAACTCGGTCAGTTTCGGCTCAGTTGACGCGCATTTATCCTGCGCCTTAGGGCACCGAGTTCGAAATCTGCAACCAGATGGGGGATTAGCGGCGCTGTAAGAGAAGTCCACGTCAGACCCGACAACTAAAGGCTGCGGATTCTCTGTTCCCGGAATCGATGATAATAGAAGACTAGTGTAATGGTGCATTGGGTGATTGATCAGCTCGTCTGTCTCAGCGATCTCTACGATCTGTCCGAAGTACATTACGGCAATCCGCGTGCCTACGTATCTCGCAACTCCCAGATCATGCGTTATCACAAGATACGTGAGTTTAAGGTCCTGCTTTAACTTCTGAAGGAGATTGAGAATCCCGAGCCTGATGGAAACATCAAGCATTGATACCGGTTCGTCTGCAACCAGGAGCTCAGGTTCCAATGAGAGAGCTCTCGCGATGGCTACTCTCTGTCTCTCACCACCGCTTAACTCGTGCGGATATCGGTCCAATTTGGAATTAGGGTCAAGACCCACCATAGAGAGCATTCTAGATGCAATGTTACTTCGCTCATCCTTATCGGGGGCTAGACCATGAATGATTCTAGGTTCTATGACAGTGTTGAAGACTGTGGACTGGGGGTTGAGCGACTCATACGGGTCCTGAAAAATCATTTGGACTCGCTTACGAAATGCTTTCAAATCCTCCCCTCTCTGGTACTCGAAGATGTCTTGTCCTCGGAACAGAATCGTTCCATCTGTCGGTTGATTCAATTTCATGACGGTTCGGGCAAGAGTCGATTTTCCACTTCCACTCTCTCCAACTAGTGAAAGGGTTTCGCCTTCAGCCAGAGTCAACGTCACATTGTCCACAGCGCGGATAGTGGTCTTTCGCCCAATCAGACGCTCTCTCCTCTGAAAGTGTACTGTAAGCTTTCTTATCTCGAGAATTGGACTTGGTTCGGATATTGCATTTTGAACCTGGGCCTCTGGCAACTTCATCACTGTTTTCCAGGATCTTTCCGTTCTGGTTGGGAGACGAGGTGGCAAGCCGCTTGGCTACCAGAGTTTGATAACTGTAATTTCGGCTCCAACTGCTTACACAGTTCGAAGGCGAACTCGCATCGGGGGTGGAATCTGCAGCCTGTGGGCCAAATTCCGGTGGGGGGGTTCCCTGGGATCGAGCGAAGTTGTCGACGGTTGCCGAAGACTCTCGGAACCGAGTTAACAAGTGCCTGTGTGTAAGGGTGCGAAGGATTCTTCAGGACGTCTATTTTTCGGCCTATTTCAACAATCTTACCCGCGTACATCACCGCGACTCTGTCAGCAATCTCTCCAATCACGGAAAGGTCGTGACTCACGAAAAGGAATGAGATTCCAAGCTTGTTCTTCAAGTCTTGAAGTAAGAGTAATAGTTGCTTTTGGACGACCACATCCAAAGCTGTTGTGGGTTCATCCGCGATTACAAGTGAGGGATTCAACGCCAGTGCCATTGCTATTACCGCCCTCTGCTTCATCCCTCCGCTGAACTCATGTGGATAATTCTTGGCTCTTGAGGGGTGGATTGAGACTGATGATAACAGTTTTTCCGTAGTCTTACGCGCGTCGCTTTTAGAGCTATCGTCATGAGCACGTATGGCCTCGACTATTTGACTACCTACGGGAATCACAGGATCGAGCGAATTCATTGACCCTTGAGGGATGAGGGAAACTTGCTTCCATCGGAAGTTCCGGAGTTCCTCTTCAGTCATCTGGAGAACATCTTTCCCGTCCAGACCGATGTGTCCCTCAACGGTTGCATTAGCTCCAAGCAGCCGCATTATTGAGAGGGCGGTGGTGGTTTTTCCGCAGGCTGACTCACCAGCTAACCCTAAGATCTCCCCCTTGTTGATTCTGAATGACACTCCATCGACCGCTTTCATGAGGCCAAGCTGAGTCCTGTAAGTTACCGAAAGATCCTTGACCTCGATGACAGTGTTACCTGGTGGGCCATCAGCATCGGTCGTCAATTGATTCATACACTCCTCAGCTTCGGGTTGAACACGTTTTCGATTGATATGCTCACGAGAACAAATGCGAGTCCTACAAGGACGATGCAAATGCCGGGGGCGACGACCCACCACCAAGCTCCGTTGAAGGGAGCGTAGGACTGGGCCCAATACAGCATGGTCCCCCAGCTGACTGTTGTTATATCTCCAAGTCCGATGAAGTCTAGAGCTGCTTCTCCGACAATTGCCGTTGTGACCATTAGTACGGCGTTCGCTGCGATTATCGACGCGAGATTCGGGAGGAGGATCTTCGTTACAATTCGAATATCGCTGGCTCCAGCAACTCGTGCGGAGTCGACAAAGGGTCGTTCTCGCAAAGAGAGTGTTTGGGATCGAACTACCCGTGCTACGCTTGGCCAAGCCGTAACCGTCAGGACGAATATAACCGTCTGGAGACTTGGACCTAGATACGCTGCAAGGATAATCATGAGGGGTAGCGGAGGCAGAATTAGTACTATGTCGGTCAATCTCATCAGCGCCTCATCAATTGTTTTCATGTAGTAGCCGGCGACGACGCCGACTAATGTTCCAACGCCAGTCGATAAGGCGGCTACGATGAGACCAACCGTCATTGAAATTCTTCCGCCGTAGATTAATTCGCTGAGTATGTCTTCGCCAAGGTAGTCGGTTCCGAAAAGAAACTTTGAGTTCGGCGGCGAGTAGGGGGGCCCGGGTGCGGGGAAGGCATAGGGCGAGTAAGGAGCAACTATGGGCGCGGCTACAGCAAGGAGTGTGAAGAAGGCAATAATGCCGATTCCGAGTTGAGCACGTCTGCTTCGACTAATTCCCGAAAGTGCGGAGGTTCTTCGAAGAGTGAACCTTGATTCGCCCAAATTTTCAGCGGGTTCATCTTGTTGCATAATTGGCTCACTCTCTAGTACTTGATTCGAGGGTCAAGGAACGCATATGCGAGATCGGCTATGTAGTTCGCAGCTACCACCGTAACCGAGACAATGAAGAAGAGTCCCTGCAAGAGAGGAAAGTCGTGAGCTAAGACAGCCCGGTAAGTTAGGAACCCGACGCCGGGGTATGCGAATACGATTTCGACTAGAATAGCTCCGCTCACGACGTATCCCAAGTTGAGCCCAATTAGCGTTATCATAGGAAGCATAGCGTTTCTTGCCGCGTGTCCGAAGAGTATCGCGTTCTTGCGAAGGCCTTTGGCTCTGGCCAACAGAATATAATCCTGAGAAAGTTCGCCGACCATTGTGTTTCGCATGATGAGCGAGTATCCTGCGTAGGAGGCAATGATGAGCGTAATCATTGGCAGAAAGGCGTGCCACAATACGTCACCCAAATCATGAATTTCGAGGGGGTTACTTGCCGTAATGCCGCCTGAAGCGGCACCGGAGACGGGGAACCAGTGAAGTGAAATGGCGAAGATCCAGAGTAGAATGATTCCAAGCCAAAAGAACGGCATCGTCCAAAGTACCATCGAGACCGACACGGAGATCGTGTCCATCTTACTGCCTGGACGACTGCCTGCCAAAACCCCCACCAAGATTCCCATTATTGCCGTAATTATCGTGGCAACTCCGACCAGGAAGAGCGTCCACCACAAGTATTGCATGATGACATCGAAGACTGGGGTTGGGTAGAACAGATATGACACACCGAAGTTTGGAGGCCATTGGAACAAGTTCGTCAAATATAACGTGAATTGAACCCAAACGGGTTGATCTAGCCCAAATCTTTGTTTAAGCGCGTGGACTGCTGCAGGCGAAGCAATAATGTGGGGATTCGCAAAGTAGTAGAGCGGGCTGCCTGGCATTAAGCGAGGAATCGCGAAATTTATACAGATTACTGCAAACAGCGTGAGTGCTGCGTATATGGTTCTTCGAAGTACGTAGCGACCACTAACTCTCAATGCTGGCAGCCCAAGACAGTTGTCTCCAGTGAATTAACTCTCTTAAGTGATCGTTTCTCTTTTAAAAATAGGAAATTGGCGCGGGGCTGAAAAAAAGGAAAGCCCGCAGACCGCTACTCACGCGCGTTTTCTGCGGGTAAAGAAGACGACTCCAACCAACGCGATGACGACTATCACTCCTCCGAGCAAGTAAAGGCTGCTTTGTCCACCCGCAGACGTTGAGGTTTCGCTCGTCATACTGGTTGTCACGTTCTGAGCGCTCAAACTGTATATGCTCGCGAGGGCAGTCTGGTTGAACATGCCACCAGGCCAATCCATCATGCTGGGCGTCGTCGGCCAGCCTCCGAAGTTTTGCGTATTGTACACCCACACTGAATCGTCGTAGAACAATGTTAGAGACGGCAGGTTTTCGGCTATAATGCTCTGAAGTTGCTGCATGTACTGGGATCTTACCTGAGCAGTGCCCGCTGCACTCAACTGTGCAAGCGTCTGGTTAAATTGTGTTTCAATACTGAGCGGCCAGAAGACTGGATGCATCAGAGGCGGTCCGGTACCGAACCCGTCAAATGAAAAGTCGTACATGAGCGCTGACCATGGGTAACCGTAGTTCTGCAGATATAGCCACATGTTTGTTCCCTTATCCCAAATCGTGATCATCGAAGTCAATGCGATAGGTTCCACCTTGGCGTTTATTCCAACCGCTCTCAGATCTTCAGCAATTCTGTTCGCCGTTGTCACAATCGGTTGGTTCTCGGCAGGGGCATAGATCGTGGGCGTAAACGCGCTTCCATCAGGCAGGTAATAGAATCCGTCACTGTGCTTCGTCCAGTTAAGGCTGGTCAACAATTGCTGCGCCATTTGCGGATTATAATCGTAGGTCGGTACATTCGGGTTGAAATCAGGCGAACTCGAAGGCTCTAAGTATCCTGGATTTCCGGGCACACCGTAACCGGCCAACGCGGTTTGGACAAGGTCAGTCCTGTTGATTGCGTACGCGAGAGCTTTCCTGTATGCGCTCATGTTGTATGGATAGTTGAAGACTGGGTATTCCAGAAGCCAAGTGTCCGACAGGGGGCCATAAGTTACTTTGAATCTCGGGTCACTAGTCAAACCAGCAACGTCAGATGGCGCAACTGGTGCTGCATCGATCTGTCCCCCTTTCAAGAGGAAAGACATACTTTGACTGGTCGGCACTAACTGTACTACGATCTTGTCAAGGTATGGTACACCTTTCGCATCTCCACCAAAGGGTGAGCCGTATGGATTCGGAAGCAACGTAACTTGGGTATCTCCCTGGTGATAGTTTGAAATGTAATATGCTCCAGAACCAACAAGCGTTCCAAAGTTTGGACCGGGTGAAGTGGTCGAGTTGACGTAATCCTTCCAAATGTGGTAGGGGGACAGGTTGGGCGTGTTCTCAGCGCCGACGATGTCACCGAATGTTCCTAATGGTTTGTTAAGATCAATCTCGACAACTGTGGCGTTATTAATTTTTACAGCACTGTCCATTGATCCAGCAAGGAAACTCGTGTACGATGAGAGGCTTCCAGCTCCCCACGGGAATGACGAGAACATAAGTTTGATCGAGTACGCTAAATCGGTAGCGTTCACTGGTACCCCGTCTGACCATGTCATTCCAGGGCGAATCTGGAAGTACCACACGGTAGCTTGTTCGTTAGACCAGTAGTTGGAAACTGCTACGTGCATGATTCCGCTAGGCAACGGTACCCCGAAGTCTGGGTATACCATCTGATTGAAGTACCATGCCTGGTAAGATGTAGTGAGATATTGTGAGAAATTGTCAATTGTATTCGCAAGGGCGAGTGTCAATGTACCTCCATGCTGAATCTGAGATTGTGAAAAGGCGGGTAACGTGTTTGCGCACAACAAGACGGTTAGGACAATCATCGCGCTAATGACTAATTTCATGTTCAATTTCTCGTACCTTCACAAATTAGATATCGGATTTGTGAAGTAGCGAGAATATAAGATGTTTCTATTGACTATTCATACAACGCAAGACGTAACCCCAGAAGTCACTTATCTATTTATAAAGCGATTTTTCCGGATGCGTTGAAGGCAATCGCGTCTGAAGTAGGCTAAGCATAGGTTTGAGTCAGACCTAGAGAGTAATCATTAACCGCGTGCATTCTCAACTTGTGAGAGTTGATCTGATGGTTTTATACGGTAACTTCGATTAAATGAACTCTGATGAAGATGAGGGCTGCGGTTCTGGAGCGAGTTGGACCAATCGAAAATAATCGACTTGTATTCAAGGATGTTCCGATTCCAATTGTCGGGAGACGCCAGATCCTCATCAAGGTTGCAGCTTGCGGCGTGTGCCGATCCAACCTACACATGATCGAAGGTGACTGGGTGCAGTATGGTTTTCCTGGCAAAATCCCCATTGTTCCTGGGCATGAACTCGTGGGGACCGTTGCGAAGATTGGCGAAGACGTAACAATGCTGCACGAAGGGGATAGAGTCGGCATCGGTCCTCTTTGGAGTTCGTGCGGCGTCTGCGAATTCTGCCTCACAGCACGCGAGTACCTCTGCCAGTCTTCCGTTTGGACCGGTGAGATTGTCGACGGTGGCTACTCTGAATACATCGTCGCCAACGCTGACTATGTCACGATCGTACCTGCCGGCTTGAAAGATTCCGAAGCCGCACCACTGTTTTGTCCCGGATTGACAGCCTACGGTGCCACCAGGAAGGCCGAATTATCACCAGGAAAGCGAGTTGCAATATTCGGAATTGGTGGAGTAGGCCACATGGTAATAGAGTTCGCGAAGTTGTGCGGGGCAGAAGTAGTGGCTGTAAGCAGAAACAGCCTCCACCGCGCTCTAGCCAAAGAGCTTGGGGCATCGACCATAGTTGACACCTCTGTGGGAGACGAGACAGACTGGTTAAGGAAAATTGGCGACGTCGATTCGAGCATAGTTTTCGCCCCGTCAAGCGCGGTCACACAACTTGCGGTAAAGGCCGCTAAACGAGGGGGGATAATAGTCCTCGGAGTCTGGGCAGACCTCGGAGTAGTACCCTTCCACGACGAAAAGAAAGTGGTGGGAACCGACGTTGGTTCAAGGCAGTCTATGCGAGAAGTCTTGAAAATTGCTGAATCAGGAAGAATCAAGTGTATCTCCCAAGAATTCGGACTTAGGGACGCGAATGATGCTTTGAACGCCCTGAAAACTGGTAACATTAGAGCTCGAGCAGTACTCGTCCCCTAGGAACACCTCCACCCATCGTTACGAACTCTTATCCGTGAGAACACAGAAGCACAGTCAAAGTGATACGCCAATGACATCCAATTTAGCTAACCTGCAGTTGAATGGAAAAGTCGTGGTCGTTACGGGCGCTGCACGTGGAATCGGCGAGGCGATCGCAAGAGCCTTCGGCTCAGTACAGTGCAGCGTGGTTATTGCGGACAGGATGAGGCGCGCTGATGGTCGCCAAAGAGCTGAATCGCTCGCACGGGAAATAGAAGAAATGGGCGGCCACGCGTTTGCACTGCAAATCGACGTTAGCGACCGAACTCAGATCGAGAACATGATTCAAAAGACGCTAGAGAAGTTTGGTCGAATAGACGTCTTCGTGAATAACGCAGCGATCATGAAGGGCGGTTCACTCGTCAGCATGGACGAGAGGAACCTGCAGGAGCACCTTGACGTTAACGTGAAAGGATGCTTCAATTGCTGCCAACTCGTAGCGAAACAGATGATCAAGCAGGGCACGGGGAAGATCATCATCATCTCTTCGGTAAACGGCATGCAAGCGGAAGAAGGAATAGTTGCCTACTCAACGAGCAAGGCAGCACTGATCCTTATGATGAAATGCATGGCAGTCGAGCTTGCGCCATACAAGATTAACGTCAACGCGATTGCCCCAGGCTGGGTGGAGACGGACATGACCGTTCCATACCTGAACGAGGCTTTAGAAAAAGAGTTGAAGAAACGGATTCCTGCAGGATACATGGCGAAACCTGAGCAAATTGCGGGCGGAGCACTTTACTTAGCCTCACCTCTCGCAGATTACGTAAGCGGACACGTCCTGGTGATCGACGGAGGGCTTCTAAGTAACATAACCATCAAGGCTGTCGAAGGGGCAGTCCAGTACTAACGCTTCACGCAAAACGGGACCTGTCAGTTCAATTTATTTCCAGAATTACCCAATGAACTACGTGGTAGTTATGGAAAGAAGAATCACGATCGTAACGAAAGCCGCCGGATCAATTGAAGCAGAGTTAACTAGTGAGAACCCGCAAACCGCCGAACGCATCCTAGCAGCCCTACCAATCGATGGAAAGGCAAATCGGTGGGGAGATGAGATCTACTTCTCAATCCCAGTGAACATTGACGAGGAACATTCTAGGGCGGAAGTTGAAGTCGGAGCCGTCGCATATTGGCCTCCCGGGAGTGCACTATGCATCTTCTTCGGCAGAACCCCTGCGAGTCGAAGTGAGAAGCCTCGAGCCGCGAGTCCAGTGAACGTTTTCGCTAAGGTCAAAGGTGACGCAACGGTCTTCCGTAACGTCCGCGATGGCGAAACAGTCACTATCGAGAAAAATCCCCCCTGACGTGAAGTGCTAGGCAAATGTCACGATCACTTAACTCAAGCCTATTCAGACGGCGCGATCAGCTGATCAGAAACGGCATAAGCCAGAAGAATCAGAAAGCGCGAAGCATCAGCCTACTCGCACTCGAAGCTGCTGTACGCGCCGTAGATCCGTCATTATGCCTCCAATCCAAACTCCGAGTATCTAATGGCCGAATTCGCGTAGGTGACTTCGAGGTAGCTCTCTCGCGATTCAAGAGAATCGTTGTAGTGGCGGTGGGCAAGGCTAGCAGCTCCATGATGAAGACCACGCTTGAGGAGTTAGAGAACAGGGACATCCGCGGCGTACTCGTCGTGCCGAAAGGACAGAAGATTCCGGAATTCGATACTAGGGTGGAGGTATTCTATGCGGGACATCCGTTACCCGATCAGGATGGTGAAGACGCGGCTGAACGGGTGATCTCGATCGCACGAAGCATGGGCAGGAACGATCTCCTGTTGTGTTTAATCTCTGGTGGAGCGTCGGCAATGCTGCCTGCCCCTCCGTCAAATATCCCCTTGGCGGACAAGATCCTCGTCACGTCCAGTTTGATTAGAAGTAAGGCGACAATACGCGAGATCAATACGGTCCGCAGGCACCTTTCGAGAATCAAGGGGGGTCGCCTCGCAGAACTATGTCATGCGTCAATAATTTCGTTCATAATGTCAGACGTCACAGGTAATCCCCTGCACGACATTGCCTCAGGCCCCACTGCTCCCGACCCGACCACGTATCTTGATGCCGTGGAGGTTCTACGCAGACACGGATTATGGGGAAATTGTCCGCGCACTGTCAAATCCCATCTCGCTAAAGGATTGAAGGGAGAACTGTCTGAGACTCCCAAAAAAGAGAGTCACATCTTCAGTCGAGTTCACAATTTCATCATAGCAGACAGTTACATCGCCTGTATCGGTGCAGAACGTGCCATAGAGAGCAGAGGTGTCCAAGCAAGTATTGTAACTTCAACGGTTGATATGGATGCGAGATGCATGGCAAAGCTTCTCACGTCGATCGGCGGGGACAAGACGCGACTCCGCGAGCGTGGCGCCGTAATCTTCGGAGGCGAAACAACCGTTGAGGTCCACGGCAACGGGTTAGGTGGAAGAAATCAGGAGACCGCTCTCTGCGCAGCCGAGAACCTTGCGGGTTTAGATGGGGTTGTAGTAGCAACCATGGGCACAGACGGGATAGACGGTCACAGCAGCGCAGCCGGAGCAATAGTGGACTGTTACACATTCCATCGCGCCAGGAAGAAGAAGCTTAATCCAGGAGCATTTCTTGCTCGGAACGATTCTTTCAACTTCTTCAGGAAGCTGAACGACTGTCTGATAACCGGGCGGACAGGAACGAATGTCGGAGACATATACCTAGTACTACGCGTTTGACGGGAGATTACTTGTGGGTCAGCCAGTTGGAGCTGACCCGCAATATAGTGGACTAAGTTCGTTTGCTTCTGTTGTGCTAACCTTTCTTCAAGACCTCAGGGTTGACTGGGTTGGGTGGCATTTCACCTTTCAGTCCAGCAATTAGGTTGTCGGCAGCCATCAATCCCATCTTGGTCCGACTAGCAACCGAAGCGCTGGCTATGTGGGGAACTACGACAACATTGTCGAGAGTTAGAAGCGGATGGTCCGCTGGTAAGGGTTCGGGTTCCGTAACGTCCAATCCTGCATAGGCTATCTTCTTACTTCGTAGGGCCTCGTATAATGCCATGTTGTCAACTATTGGTCCGCGAGATGTGTTGACTAGGATGCCTGTTCGTTTCATTAGGTCGAATTGCTTTGCGCCGATCAAGTGATGGGTTTCCTTAGTGAGGTTCGTGTGAATTGTAATGAAGTCTGATTGGGAGAGAAGACTGTTCAAATCTGTGTATTGGATTCCAAGTTCCTTCTCCGCCTTCTCGTTTCGTATGATATCGTAGTAGAGTATTTTCATGCTGAAGCCTTTTGCGCGTTGAGCTATGGCGGCTCCGATCCGTCCTAAGCCAATTATGCCTAACGTGGCGCCGTGAATGTCCTGCCCTAGGAGAATCATCGGCCCCCAGGTCTTCCATCTTCCTGCGCGTACTTCCTTGTCTCCTTCGACGACCCGTCTTCCGGCTGCCATGAGCAGTGCAAAGGCAAGGTCGGCGGTGGTTTCCGTCAACACGCCCGGGGTGTTACCTACAATTATCCCGCGCTTTGTGGCTGCCGGTATGTCTATGTTATCGAATCCCACCGCGTAATTGCTGATTACTTTCAGTTTCGGTGCCTTGTCCATCAGCGCGGCATCTATCTTGTCTGTGAGCAGTGAAAGGAGGCCCTCAATGTGAGGTACGTTCTCCTCAAGAACATCTCTGGGCGGAGGTAGTGGACCGTCCCAAGTTTTCGCGTCACAGAAGGCGTTTACCCTATCCATCGCTTCTTTGGGCAATATTCGCGTAACGTATACTCGTGGTTTCATTAGTCATCAATCCTTAGAGTAAGCTCCAAGCTTTCTCCCAGGTCCTTTTACAATTTGCTATAATCATCTCGGATTTCTCGCCCGGTACGGGCTTGAGCTCAAACCCGATCACGGGTGAAGTTTCCCGAGGACTTGACGGTATGTACCCGATATCAATCAAAGCCTTGAGGAAGTACACTAGTTGCGGCACGTCATTCTCTCCGCCTTTCAATCCGAAGCGGGGGTGTTGATCTCCGTAGGCGAGCAACCCAGGCGTCTTCACGCAGTTTCCGACATGTATGTGCACCAAGTGATCCTTAAGCAGCCGAAGAGCTTTAGCCGGGTCTTCGTTCAGCAGCGGAGCGTGACCCATATCGTACATTAATCCGAAGTCAGGGAACTTGCTTTTCATCTCCTTCGATATTAGAAGTGATTCTTCCGAGGGTCCCATCAGGCTCTTCTTCTCCACGGTGCGGTCGAACGTTTCAAGTGTCATGCTTACCCCACGGTCTTTAGCGTAAGAACAGAGCGTCATGAGTGAATCAACAAGCAGCTTTCCTGCTTCTTCGCGCTTTACTCCTGGGTCTGGTCCACTGAGCACAGTGAGCCTCCTGGCGCCTAATTCCTTTGCTTCATCTATAAGCGGGAGCAGCTTGGCAACGGATTCCTTTCGCTTGACAGCGTCAAATGAGTTGAGATCAAGTTTCTCTCTGAGAATGTACGGTTGTGCCCCAAACGCGACTCGAGCGTGAGCGGTCTCAATCAATCCTGCAACTTCCTTTCGTACTGCAGGGTCGTTGATATGAGCAACCTCAATCATTGAAAAGAAGTCGTCGCTTAGTATTCGGGAAACAGTTTCCACGACTGGTCCCGAACCCGCCATAGTTTCCGGATATGCCATGAAATGTACAATGCTCAAGTCGACTAATGATGCCCAATTCTCTTTCAACATCAGTACCTCAATTGAACTATTCCACGACACGTTTACGTATTTATGCGCCGTGATTGGATTTCATGAAAAATCGCTGCCTCATACCTGCGGCGGAGATTCGATCTGGGCAGCGACCAGAACCTGCAGTAGGGGAAGATGGAGTTTGAAAGAATCGCAGAACGTAGTCTACGCGTCTAGGCGATTCCCATCTGTGCCTTGGCTTCCTCACTCATCTTATCCGGTGTCCAAGGTGGGTCAAACACGAGGTCAACCTTTGCATCTTTGACTCCGGGTAACGCTTTGAGTTTCGCCTTAACGTCATCTGCAATCATTCCGCCCATCATGCAACCTGGAGCGGTCAGCGTCATCTTAACTCCCACGTTCCCGTCATCTAGTATACTGATGTCATAAACTAATCCAAGATCCCAAATGTTGATTGGAATCTCAGGGTCGTAGCATTCTTTCAGGACCGTCACTACTTCCTCTTTGGTTACCAAATGAAATGTTCCCTACTGCTTGCAGATGTAAGCTCAGGGTTTGCTATTAATCTTAATTCAATTCATCTGAAACGGTTAATTCTGTTCTGACCATGCGATGGGCATCGCTCCAGGCACCGGTTCAAGGAGCTTCGTTGCATTCAAACGAACTGTTCTTGTTAATTCCTCGAAGACTGGATTATCGTATTCCTCAATCTTTCCATTGTCGGCCAATTTCGCTATATCAGGATCGATAGGTACGGAACCTAAGTACGGTATCCCAGCTGCCTTGGCGGCCTCTTGGCTTTTTCCGTGACCGAAGATCTCCCATTTCTCGCCGCAGTGGGGGCAAACTGCGTAGCTCATGTTCTCAATCAGCCCCAGAATTTTCACGTGAGCGATCTGTTCACTCAACGTCTTCGCCATGTTAATTGCTTTTCCAACAACCATCAGAGCCAGATCCTGTGGGGTAGTCACGACTATCACTCCCTGAAGCGGGAGCGACTGAAACACGGTGAGTGGTGCGTCGCTCGTCCCTGGAGGTAGGTCAACGAGTAGAAAGTGTAATTCTCCCCAGTCTATGTCTTGAAACATCTGCCGTATAACGCTGTTAACGATTGGACCACGCACTATGACCGGCATTTGCGGCTCCTCAAGAATGAGGTTCATCGAGACGACTTTGATGCCGGTCTTCGTGATTGCTGGGAGCACTTGTTTCTGGGCGCTAACCGCCAGCGGGCCTTTCAGACCAAACATTTTCGCGATGCTGGGCCCCGTGATGTCCGCGTCGAGTATGCCCACCTTATACCCAAGCTTGTTGAGTTGAACTGCTAAGAAACTTGTCACAAAGGATTTTCCGACCCCACCCTTGCCTGACATTATGGCGATCACGTTCCGGACCCCTTTCCTTTCCAGCCGATTGATCCCAGGGGGCATAGCGTCGGCTGGTTGCTGAGCGGTTCGAGCTGACATTCTGGACTTGATACTGTTCCGCAATTCCTCTAGTTCCTGCTTGGTCATTACCGTAGTTTCGACGTCAACCGTCTTGACTCCGCTTAACTTCATAACTGCCTTCTGGACGTCGCCAGAGATTGTTTTGGAGAGGGGGCATCCACCCACGGTGAGTGCAACCAGCACTTTAACTCTCGAACCGTCAATCTCGATCTTCTTGATCATCTGCAATTTTACTATTGGAATGTGGAGTTCAGGGTCCATCACGTCTTTCAGAGCGGTCATCACGTCTTCTTCAGTTACCACAACTTTTTCCTCGAATTGAAGCACTAGCACAGATTGGTTTGCGTATTAACCGTGCCGGAGCTGTAGGTTTGTCTGTTCGGTTCTTAACTGATAATCCTATGGTAGAAGACGCTCAGGTGTTCTCGGGAAGAGCACGGTTTCCCTAATGTTCTGCTTACCTAGAAGGGACATTGTAAACCTTTCAATTCCTAAGCAGAATCCTCCGTGAGGAGGAACGGCGTACTTGAATGGTTCAGTAAACCATGCCATACCTTCTGGATTGATCTTCTTCTCCCTGAGCTGTTCCAGTATCTTCTCGTACCTGTTCTCTCGCTGGCCGCCCGAAGACTGTTCGAGGTCTTTGTAGATGAAATCCACACTTCTAGCCCACTGAGGATCGTCGTCGACGCGCATGACGTAGAATGGCTTCACCCTGAACGGGAACCTATTTATGAAAAACGCTTCAGTCTTGTACTTTTCTCGAACGTACTGCGAGAGAACGGTCTCAGCTTCCTTATCGAGGTCGCTTCCAAAAGGCAGTTTTTTGCCGTATTGTTTCACTATCTCATAGATCTCCGGGAATTTCACTTCTGGAAAGGGAGTGTTAGGGATTTCCAATGAGACTTGGAGAAGTTCCAGTTCATGTTCGCACTCCGATTTTACTTTCCGCAGGGCTGCCGTGATCACTTCCTCTTCAACTCTCATCATGTCCCGCTCGTCCTGCATAAACCCGAATTCTACCGCTAATCCGCGGTGTTCGCATATGTGCCGTGGAGTGTGGGACATTTCAGCTCTCCAGTTTGGGCCCAGGTCGTAGATTCTGTCGAATCCTGCCGCGATACACAATTGCCTGTGTAATTGTGGGTCTTGTCGGAGGAAAGCCTCTTTCCCGAAATAATCAACCTTGAAAACCTCTGCGCCCCCTTCTGAGGTGCCGCCAAGCAGGCAGGGCGTAAACACTTGCATGTAATCATTCGAACGAAGGTACTCTTGCATTCCTTCCACTAACTTGGTTTGAATCTGAAACAATGCCAGGTTTTCTCTTCTTCTAAGGTCGATGACGCGCCAATCTAGGCGTGCGTCCAAGTTCGTTTCGATTCTGCCGGATACGTCTAATGGTGCTGCGGCCTGAGCTTTCACTATTAGTTCAATCTTCGTCGGTATGATTTCAGCACCCACCTTCGCGATTCTCTCCTTGACGGGCGTGCCTTCAACAGTAATTACATCCTCATTTCCTAAGGCGTCTGACAGCTTCAAGATGGCCGGATCGATTTTCGATTTGATTATTGTGATCTGCGCGATTCCATGCCTGTCTCTCAACCAAATGAATCGTGCTCGTGCTAGGTCTTTTACTTCATGAACCCAGCCCGCTAGGACTACTGGTCCCTCAGCATTTTCTAATTGGTCAGTATAGTGTGTTCGCTTAAGCAAGCAGCAGCGCCTCACTTAGCACTATTAATGGCAGCTATTAATCGATCTGTGCCTAACGTCAACTATTGCAGTTTCAGGTGTTCAGCGATCTCGCTTGGTTTGAGCGCTATCTTAACGCCAGCCTTTCGAAGCGAATCTATCTTGGTTTCCGCCGTTCCAGCCTTTCCCATAATTATTGCCCCGGCGTGACCCATCCTCTTGCCCGCGGGTGCCGCTCTCCCAGCAATGTAAGCTGCTACTGGTTTAGGATACTTCGTGTCGGCTATGTAATCCGCGGCTTTCTCCTCCGAGTCACCTCCAATTTCACCTATCATGGCTACGGCGGAAGTCTGGGGATCCTTTCTGAACATTTCCAAGACGTCAACGAAGGTTAAACCTACGACGGGGTCACCTCCAATACCCAAGCACGTTGTTTGCCCCAGTCCAGAATTGGTCAGGCTTGCAGCAATCTCGTAGGTCAGGGTGCCGCTTCTGGAAACCAGACCTATCCTTCCCGGTTTGAAGATGTGCCCAGGCATTATCCCAAGCTTGCACTCGGCTGGACTTATGATGCCGGGTGTGTTCGGCCCGATTATAGTGGCGGTCCTGCGTCTTGCGATCTCCATAAGCTGAATTTCGTCTTTCACTGGAATCCCTTCGGAAATTATTACGATGGGGTTTAGGCCAGACGCGATCGCCTCCAGTGCTGCATCCCTGGCGAATGGGGCTGGAACGAATATTATTGAAGCGTCAACATCCAGGCGTCTCTTCGCTTCCTCAACCGTGTCAAAAACGGGCACTCCGTGCACTAACGTGCCCCCTTTACCCGGGGTTACTCCCGCAACTATCTTGGTCCCGTACTCT
>Ga0187779_10001054_pt1 | contig 17456 bp, 15 predicted proteins | sample 1015_Q2_SP10_10__FD_132435 | JGI IMG/M metagenome (GOLD analysis project Ga0187779, IMG submission 132435) | Tropical peat soil microbial communities from peatlands in Department of Meta, Colombia - 1015_Q2_SP10_10_MG | ecosystem: Environmental > Terrestrial > Soil > Wetlands > Peat | place... | reverse complement strand
TTGCGTATAGGATTTCTATTAGTCTAGCGTAGTGATTGTGAAAGTTGCTTAGGTTGGCCTGTCTTCGGAGTGCTCTGTATTCGACCCATTCTTCTTCTGCTCGTGGTGTGCCAGTGCGGTCGATTATGTTAAGTCGAGCGAGGGGTCCTACCCGGTAGATTCCTTCCGGGTAACCGCGTGACTTGTAGTAGGGTGCTTTGAGGTATGAGTAGGGCAGTACTTCTTCTCCAATGTAGTTTGAGTATAACGTCGGGTCAATCTGATCTTCCACTATGTTTCCAGTCGGATCCACGACTCTGAGGCGACCATGGTAGTGTTCCAGCTCTCCTGTTGGGGTAACGAGACCCATGAATAGTGACGGGAAGGTGGCAAAGGTGCGGATCTCTTCGCGGTAATTGTCAACTACGGTCTTGTACCAGTCTAATGTTCTCTGGATAATGCCAATTGCTTCCGGAATGGATGCAAGAATGTTTTTTTTGGCCTCGGGGGAGAGAGGTGAGGTTACTCCTCCTGGGACTATCCATGCAGGATGTAATCTTTTGCCGGCGAGTTGCTCTATAATCTCTTGTCCGAATTGTCGAAGTCGTACACCGTCGCGAACGAATTCCGGATTTGTCTTCATGAGACCGTAAATGTTCCGTTTGGCCGGTTCCGCGTCCATCCCGAGGAGGAGGTCTGGTGCAGCGAGGTAGAAGAAGCTGAGGGCGTGAGACTGAATCATTTGAGCTAAGTTCGCAACTCGGCGAAGGCTGATCGCTGTTTCTGGCACTCTCACAGCCATCAATGCCTCGCAAGCTTTTGCAGAAGCGAGCATGTGACTGATTGTGCATATGCCGCATATTCGTGCCATCAGTGAAGGCATTTCGTAGAATGGTCTGCCTTCGCAGAATTTCTCGAAGCCTCGAAATTGTGTAATATGGAGGTGGGCGTCGTGTACGCTTCCCTCTTCGTCGAGTTCAATGGTGATCTTTGCATGTCCTTCTATTCGAGTTACAGGCTTAATCTCAATTGTTCGCATCCTTCTTTCTCTCCTACTTGCCGAAGCGTGTTAATGAGTTGAGGTCTGGGGTTCGTCCGTTCAAGAGCTCCGTGATAGCGTAATGGATGACGGAGGCTGAGGGTGGGCACCCTGGGATGAACAAGTCAACCTTTACGGCCGAGTGAACGGGAGTGACTTCTTTCAGGAGTTTTGGAACCTCTTCGAATTTGATCTTCGAGTTTGCATTTTGATCGCCGCTGTAAGCTTCCATGACTTGGTCTATGGGGAATGCGTTCCGCATGGACGGAATATTCCCTGTTACTGCGCAGTCTCCGAGTGAGATTAGAAGCTTGGTTCTTTCGCGGATTTGACGAATTTGTTCCAGGTTCTCTTCGTTGCTTATGGAGCCTTCGACGAGTGTCACGTCAACGTTCTCCGGAAACTCTTTTGTGTCCACAAGAGGACTGTAGACAAGTTCGATTTTGTCCGCTAATTCTAGCAGACGTTGATCCATATCCAATAGGGACATGTGGCATCCTGAGCATCCATCTAGCCAGACTGTGGCTATTCGTGCCTTCATCTTCCAGCCTCCCTCATTACTGTGAGGTAGTTTAGGAATTGGCGTCTCTTGTTCATCTCGCCCACCGCGTTACCTTTCTCAGAGAGTGCCCCGGTCGGGCAGACTTGCACGCATTTTCCGCAGTTCGTGCAGGTTTCTGACGTCCCCCATGGTTGATCCAAATCAACGATCACTTGACTGTCTATGCCTCGTCCCTTGACATCCCAAGTGTGAGCACCTTCAATTTCATCGCAGACGCGAACGCATCGGGTGCACAGAATGCAACGGTTGTGGTCGATCACGAAATCTTTGTGTGAGGCGTCAACCTCCATGGGTGGATGGCGGTAGCGGAAGCGTACGTGCGTCATTCCCAGTTTCTGCGCTAAATCCTGCAGGTCACAGTGACCATTTGACACGCATACGGCGCAGATGTGGTTGCGTTCTGAAAATAGTAGTTCGAGAATCATTCGACGATATTTCGTTAACTGTTCTGATTGCGTTATGACCTCTAAGCCTTCCTCTGCAGGGGTCGTGCAGGCGGGTAGGAGCTTCGGTCTGCCCTTAAGTTCAACCAGGCATAATCTGCAGGCCCCGACTGATGACAGCCCATTAACTTGGCATAGTGTTGGTATGAAGATTCCATTCTCTTGTGCAACGTGGAGGATTGTTTCGTTCTCACGAGCACTCACGTCTAATCCGTCAATCTTGAAAGTCTTGACGTGAACTGCTGTGGCCATTAGGCTGACTCCTCCTGCATCTTGCAAACTCCAGCGGGGCATCTTCTGTGTTGAATGTGAGCGAGGTACTCATCACGGAAGTAACGTAAAGTGCTGAGAATGGAATTAGGTGCAGTCTGCCCTAACCCGCAGAGGCTTGTGTTCCGAACTACGTCGCACAGTTCCTCCAGAGTTGAAAGATCATTCATGGTAGCGTCTCCGTTGGTAATTTTGGTTAGGATATCGTGCATGTGAGCTGTGCCTACGCGACATGGGATACATTTGCCGCATGACTCACTCTTGCAGAAATCCATGAAGTATTTTGCAACGTCTACCATGCACGATGTTTCATCCATCACGATCATTCCGCCTGATCCCATGATGGATCCTAATTTAGCGAGGGATTCGTAGTCGACGGGGGTATCAAGATGCTGCTCGGGGACGCATCCTCCGGATGGTCCGCCGGTCTGGACTGCTTTGAACTGGTGTCCTTCCGGGATGCCGCCAATATCGAAGATTATCTCGCGAAGTGTCATTCCCATTGGTACTTCTATTAGTCCGGTGTTTGTGACTCGGCCTGCGAGCGCAAACATCTTTGTGCCCTTACTCTTCTCGGTGCCGAGTTTAGCGTACCAATCTCCGCCTTCTTTGATTATGCGCGGCACGTGAGCATAGGTCTCTACGTTGTTGATCAAGGTGGGCATGTTCCATAATCCTGATTCCGCTGGATAGGGCGGTCTAGGGCGTGGTGTTCCTCTTCTTCCTTCGATCGAAGCGAGGAGAGCTGTTTCCTCTCCGCAGACAAATGCGCCTGCACCCAGGCGAATTTCGATGCTGAAGTTGAACTCGGTGCCTAGAATGTTCTTCCCAAGAATACCCAAACGTTCAGCTTGGTGAATTGCTGTCTTAAGGCGTTTGACAGCCAATGGGTATTCGGCTCGAACGTAAATGTAACCTTCCGAGGCTCCCACGGCGTATGCTGCGATCGTCATGCCCTCTAGGACTTTGTGCGGGTCGCTCGCCAGGATTGTACGGTCCATAAAAGCGCCTGGGTCGCCTTCATCAGCATTGCATACGACGAATTTTCTTGCCCCGAGTGCTTTTGAAACGGTACTCCACTTTAGTCCGGTTGGATAACCCGCGCCGCCTCGTCCTCGAAGGCCGCTGCGGGTGACTTGCTCAATCACTTCCGTTGGCCGCATCTCGTTGAGTGCTTTGAGTAGCGCCGAGTATCCGCCAAGGCTCACGTAATCTTCAATTCTTTCAGGATCAACTCTGCCACAATTGTCGAGTACAACTTTGTACTGTCGACTGAAGAAGGGAGCGTTCAATGGTTCTTGAAGATCCTTCGCTGGCTCCTTTCCAAGTCCTTCGACGATTCGCGGAACATCTTGAGCGGTTACGTTGCGATATAGTACTCCTTCGCTCTCTACAGAAACTAGCGGTGCATGGGCGCAGAGACCGAGACAACCGACACCCTTCACCTTGCATTCATGTTCCATCCCTTTGCGCTTGATCTCCTTAACGAAAGCTTCCTTCAACCCTTCGCTGTGAGCTGACAAGCATGCTGCTGCGACGCAGACATGTACTTGATGTGGCTGTGATTTTTTGATCCGGTGCTCTTCGTCCGTTATTCTTGCTAGATCTTCGCCGTTCACTTCTTCATCCAACCTTCAACCCGTTTATGTGCCTCCGCCGGTGTGAGCTTGCCGACGACTTCACCGTCAAAGACCGCGTTAGGTGCCAGACCGCAAGAGCCGAGGCAACGTGCAGTCAGGAGTGATACGCGCCCATTAGGAGAGGTCTCTCCTGCTCTTGTTCCCGCCGTCTGCTCGATGTCCTGGAGCACACTCTGAGCCCCTCTTATGTAACAAGCTGTGCCCATGCATATCACACACACATGTTCGCCGGGTGGTTTGAGTGTGAAGAAATGATAGAACGTGGCAACTCCGTAGACGCGGCTTAGGGGAACTCGCAACGCCAGCGAAACGTACTCCAAACTTCGCTTTTCTAGGAATCCGAACGTTTCTTGCACTGTATGCAGCGTCTCAATCAGCGAGTTAGGAGCATGTCCGTGGCGGCGCATTGTCGCCTGGACGATCTTCCACCGCTTGTCATCGGTTGGCGGAGCGATTTGCTTTCTTTCTTGGGCAGGGGCCATCATTTTTGCATACCTCGCGATTTGTCTCGTGCGTGGGTGCGAGTAGGATACGGGCATCCACTACGGAACAGCCGCGACTGTATGCAATCACCGGATTGAGATCTATTTGACCGATCTGCTGATTTTCATTCATGATCTTAGAGGTCTGAACGATTACTGACTCTATTGCCCGTTCGTCGACAGGAAGCTGGTCCCTGAATCCCGCGAGTGCACGGTAACCTCGAATTCCTCTAATCATCTCTCGGACATCAAGTCGCTTTATCGGGGCTAAACCAAAAGTGACGTCATCCAGCACTTCGGTGAATATTCCGCCCAGACCAAACATGACTACAGGGCCGAATTGGTCGTCACGCAACCCCCCAACTATAATTTCGAGTCCCGTCGGTGCCATGCACTCAACTAATATGCCGACAATCCTCGCAGTCCTCTTGAAGGCTTTAGCGTTTGATGCAAGCTTCGAGTAACCATCCTCAACCGCTTTTCTCGTGTGAAGGTTGAGAAGGACTCCTCCTGCCTCGGTCTTGTGGAGGATATCGGGCGAAACGATCTTCATGACAACAGGAAAGCCCAAGATCTGTGCAAATTTGACTGCTTCACTCGCACTTGTAGCGATTTTGAACTCTGGGACAGGAAGACCGTAGGCTTTGCAGATGGTCTTCGCCTCTGGTTCGAGCAGGGCAGGGCGGCTCTGCTCACGAGCGTGTGTGATGATCGATGTTGTCGACATCGTTGCAGCTACCTTTGAGTATTGAAAATCTTGACTCGATGGACGCTGCGCCGATTACTAAGCATTCGCCAGAATCGCCCTTAAACAGGATGACTGGAAGGAAAATTCAGATTCAGCCACGATACCACAAGTTAACTGTCATATCCATCGAGGAAACTCAAGACCCCTTTGAGCGACCTGATTCGGGCGTCCGGCCGTATTTCTGAGTCGGAAACCCTTTTCGTAGATCGCCAGAGCGAAGCGAGGTCATGTCCTTCAAGAAGTTCAGAGGGGAGTTCGAGGAGAACTGCTTTCATGCCTGCCTGTTTTGCCCCCCAGGCATCCGCTTCCGGGTGATCTCCGACGTGAACGATGGTTGATATGTTGACGTTGAGCCCGTTCGCGGCAGCTTCGAAGATTCGCCTATCAGGTTTACGTATTCCTACCTCGTCCGAGAAGATAGTTGCAGCGAAAAAATCAAGAATCTGGAGGTCTCCAAGTAGCTCTCTCAGGATCTTACCTGAGCTTCTTCCGGTGTTACAGATTAAACCTATTTTGAGAGCGCGATCTCGCGTTCCGGTGAGTGTCTCAATTACTTCATCGTTTAAGCGTGGAGGAAGTTCCAGGACGGGTTTAACGTAGGCGTCCTCCAGCTCTCGCATCAACTCACTATTATCCGGCAATCTAGCAACAGCCTCACTGGCGATGCGTCGCGCCTGGTTCAGGGTTGAAATTTCTTTGTGTGTCTGCCAAGCGGTTTGAAGCCATGATCCGCTCTTATCGTAGGCCTCAAAGAGTCTGTCCCGAGAAGGCTTTAGACCGTGAGAAGTTAGTGCGGAAATCATTCCCGCGCATCGCATCTCACGACGCTTATGGTCGTATCCAGGCTCGTCGTTCAGAATCGTGTCCCAAAGGTCAAAAGTGACTGAGAGCTTAGACAAGTCGCATCAATTCACTAATTCATCAGGAATACCCTGCGCAATTCAAGCGCTGATTCATCGATTGCTTGCCTAGTTTGCTTCAAGTCTGTGAAATCCAAGAACCCGTGTACCATGCTATCGAACCGGATAAGTCGCGAATTGACTCCTGCTTCTTGCAGTCGCGCAGAATAGGCTTCTCCCTCGTCACGAAGAGGATCAAAGCCTGCCGTGACAACCAGTGCTGGCGGCAGCCCGCTCAGGTTCTTGGCTACTAGAGGGGAGGCGTATGGGTTGCTTCCGTCCGTTTCCTCCCGCAAATAGTGATTCCAGAACCATCTCATGTCTTCTGTAGTTAGGTAGTAGCCATTCGCATAGTCCCTATATGACTTAGTGTTGAATGCGTGGTTTGTAATCGGATAAATTAGGAGTTGATGTACGAGGACTGGCCCTCGTCGGTCGCGTGCCATCAGACAGACCGCCGCCGCCAAGTTGCCGCCTGCACTGTCTCCTCCAACTGCAACGCGATTTGGGTCAAGACCCTGGGTGGAAGCATTCTCAACTAACCATTTCGTAACTTGATAACAGTCCTCTGCAGGTGTTGGAAATTTGCTCTCGGGTGCTAGTCGATAACCAACTGAGAACACCGCGCATCCAGTAGCTACGGTAAGAGACCTGCACACCCAATCAACGCCATCAAGATCGCCGAGGACCCAGCCACCTCCATGGAAGTATACAAGGGCTGGGAGGCAGATGCGCGTTGAGTTCACATAGGCTCTTATTGGGATTTCGACTCCAGATACGGGAACATTGAAGTCCCTAACGCGTTCAACGTTGATTGCGGGTCCTAACAGTTCTTTCGCCATTTCACTGGAGAGGCGACGTGCCTCACCTACAGTCAGATTGGAAAGAGGTGGGATGCCCCGCTGATTCAGTTTCTCTAATCTTTGAGCCACCACTGGGTCGAGCACCGTGATTCTCACCATCGACACGAAGTCTGAGACCCTTGGTTTCGAACGTTATAATAGCTATTCATCAGGCAAACAAGAGATAACGTTAGGGACGCAGGGTCGCAGGTGTCGTCATTAGAATCCACAATGCCTGTCCCGGCTGCAGCACGAATGACGAATTAGTTCTAATCCATGATTGATCTAAGTCATTGAAGACCCATGCATTATTCGTATCATATTTCCCGCTAATGCTAGAGAAGTATTGGCCAACATTTTCGCCTTGAACTGTCGGCTGCGGTTTGAATCCAACAAGATTCCACCCCGCAGCAAGCGAGTAGCTCGGAGGGGTAGCAGGTGGAGGCGACATGACGCTTCCTACCACAAAGAGGTGATCAGGTTTCGTCATGTAAATCCAGTAACCGAATCCGTCCTGCATCGTCATCAAAGAACCAGACATTCTCCCGCCGCTTAACGAGGCATAGGACCACATGCCACTCTGATAGGACCAGACCACTGTGAGGTTTCCGCCTGCAACTTGCGAACTTAAAACCGTCCCAATCGCCGTGTTGGCTGGGACGATTGGGATCGAGACTAGATTCCATCCCGTCACGAGTGGTATTTTGTAAACGACAGGGCCCGCGGTGAAAGTGAAAGTCGCCTGCGGGGCCATGGCAGAATAATAGCCGGTCTTCTGAGCGGTGCCATTCCAATAGTAGGTTCCGGCGGACGTTACTTCGAACGGACACGAGACGAACCCAATCGTTGACGACAGCATATTCTTGCAAATTGCGGTGCCGTTCACGTAAATAGCTACACTTGCACCAGCTACCGGAGCTGCATCAGGATCAGTCACTTTAACGAGCAGAGTTGGATATACGTTGTCAGGTTTCCATCCGTCTTGTGGGGTTTGAGGTGTCACGAAGAGTTGCTGTTGCTGCGGTAGATATGCTAATAGTTGGCGGTTTGCCGAGACGAAGATCTGCCCGTCGGCTGCGCTTAGAGAGTTGAAATGCGTCGGAAGGGACCCAATTGTGTCCTGAAAGAGCTTCTGCCCGCTGTTGAGACTGAGTGCATAGATCAACCCGTGGCTAACATCCACATCCCAAACCGCGTTCCCAGCGATAATCGGAGGTCCAGCAAGGTAGTTCGGGCCACTCCACACAACCGTGAACGATGGGTTGACCCCGAGATTAACTTTGAGAGCCACGACGCCGTTGCTGCATGGAACTACGAGATAGGGGAAGGAGTATGCTAAACCGCCATACGCCCCGCCACCACTAGCGCAAACCGTCGAAGAGTAAAGTTGTCCTCCGACATGCCCCAGATTGGTTGCATTAAGCAGATAGCCAATGCCCCCTTTGCCTATTTGAAAGAGCAAGCTTGAGTTCAGGAACATTGGTTCGGTTGAGCCGAGATCCAGATCAGCCGCGTTAAGTTGAGCCCAATTGGATGGAGCAAACCAGTCGAGCACGCTAATAGGCGGACTAGAAGCGGAGGAAAGTTTCATCACACTGTCACCAAAATCGAAGATAGAGGTAGCATCACTGTTCCCTGTAGCCACCAACAGGTCGCCTGACTGGTCTATTACGGGCCCGTCTCCTCCTCCCCATATTGCACCCGCACGGCCAGTTGGAACTTGGTAACCGATTACAGGACCTCCGCCGTTAGCATTAGTTGCAGCTAGCCACCCGTGGTAGGGTCCGCAGTCTCCATCCAAACCCCCGTAAGCTACGTAGACGTACCCATTTCCCAAAGCTAAGGCAGCTCTCTGTTGCTGATACAGAGGGTTGGCTCCTGACGGGTCGATGGCTAATTGGAATTTTACGTTTCCGTCATCAAGATTAACAGCGAACAATTCATGATGGAGTTGGGGAGATTGCAAGAACGCTACAACGAATATGGTTCTTCCCGTGACATCAATCACAGGAGTCCCGGTTATACCGGACGGGTTTATGTCTCCGCACGGAAGTACCCCACCATTAACTGGTGTTCCTAAGTTAACGTGCCATACAGTTTGTCCATTCGTCGCGTTCAATTCGTAAATTGAGTTAGCCTCTGTCGCGACAATAACCTCGCTTCCAACAATCAACGGTTCTGCATACACGTCCCCGTCAAGTGCGGTTGATCTCCAATGAACGCTGACCGAAGTGAATTGGGGAACTGCCGGGTCGTTTCCGGATCTGAACATATCTCTGTGATAGGTTGGCCAGTCGTCGGAAGGCGAACTGCTATACCGTATTGTATGCCGCTGTCCAATCGTTTCCGCTGCCATCACGGCAGCAGGAGAATATGACAAGGTTTGGGCGACAACGATGACCACAAGAATCAGAACTATCCTTACCGAGTTCGAGAATGATCGCAGCTGCCATCCCTTCACGTTTCAACACGCGATCTGCCATTAAATGTGAAGGTGAAGACTGTTTGTTTCCTAAAACAGATCCTTTGTATCGTAAGGCTTCTCTTTTGCCACAGCTTTAGCGAGTCTCTCTCCCAAGGCGGCCGCATTTGCTTTGTCGAGTTCCCATGAGTGCGCGCGTCCTGGCACCGTCTCGATTGCTATACCGGGCTTCACGAACTCGGGATCAAAGGCTTCAAGAATACGCTCAAGGTTTTCCAATGCCTTTCCTTGATCGCCCGCGCCAGTTGTGAAGACCGTGACTGGCTTGCCCACAATTTTATCCCGTATTGAATAGAGATCAGTAAGAAGAGTCAGAACCTTGCCGGACATAAAACCAAAATGTGACGGGGACCCGAAAGCGAAGCCATCGGCCCCGACCACATCATCCGTAGAAACTGAATTGGCAATCTTTGCTTCAACCGTAACCTTGGAAACTCGTCTGGCTCCTTCAGCAACTGCATCCGCAACTTTCTTCGTCATACCCTCTCGTGAATCGTAGATTATGAGGATCTTAGGAGAAACCGTCTGTAACACCTGCTCATAGCAGTTGCATATGTCGTCCCAATAAAATTCCCCCTTTAGTGTCAGTTGCTGCTGATCTTCGTCCCGCTGTGTACCTCCGACCTACAGAAGAAATCGAAGGTAAGACGTGATGAATTAGTCACTGCAGTTGCGTCGAGTATCTTGTAATACCTTTCAAGGTCACCATATTTCTACCGAAACCGGTCAATAACATCCGCCAGCTTTTGAGCATCCGACGCCGGTCTGGCTTTACCGCGCACCTTCTTTCCCATGACGGACAGCTCGACTTCAGGGTTGACAGTAACGTACTTGTACCATTTTGTGTTTTGATCTGACAAAGCGTCAGCGGTTTGACTTGATTCATCGATGAGGGGACAGTTCGATAAGCGTTTTGAGGACTACGTCTTGGATGAAAGGTAGACCCGCAGATGCCAGAAAATTGAAGAAGGTTGAGCGTGTACTGAATACGTATTGCAGGTAAAAAGAGATGGTAGATAAAGTATACAAAAAGGAGTTACCTGCACTGAGGGACGCTCTTGAGGAATTACGAGAGAACTTTTCAAATCTTAGTTCTAAGACAGATTGGAATGAACTGAGAATTGAACCATTGCTGAAACATTTGCGATCACTGGAACAGTTGCTGGAATCAAAGGAGTTTTCACGAGAATCTTCACGATTGACAAGAGGAGTTGAGTTATTCCATTCCGACCTGGAGTATTTTAGAACAAATGTTAGAGGGCTGGAAAAGGTCCTTCAGTCTGAGAAAAGATCTCTGGATCGAAGAAATAAGGAGATTGAGCGGTATCGCACTAATTCACACTCTCTCTGACGAACTCGGTTAGACTGTCGCTTTAGCGTGTGAGGATCGGTATGATTATGCAGCGGTTAAATGTTGAGAAGTTGTGTCGTCATGAAGATTATGCATACTCCAAGGATTGTTGCTAGTACAAGTTTGATGGAGCTTCCGTGACTGTGTGCTTCTGGCAGCAAGTCCGCAGCGCCCAAGTATAGAAACTCGCCTACGAAAAAGGCGAGCATAAGGGCGACCACGTAAATTGGGATTGGGACTAGATAGGTCATTGTTGCTCCGATCAATGGTGTTATCGCATCTAGCAAGAGCCAACTGAACGCGGTTTTCCGGGTGCTCCCACTCCGCAACATTACTGTCACCGTGTTCAGCCCGTCCGAGAAGTCGTGAAAGATCACTGCAAGCGCAACCACTAATCCCAACTCGAATCCTACGTGGAAAGCTGCACCAATCGCAACCCCGTCAAGAAAACTGTGGATCGAAAGACCAGTCGCTTTAACCTTCCCACTTGTCTGCATCCCGTGACCTTCTTCCATACCGTGAAAGATCAAGAATCTATCAAGAACGTGAAAGAATAGAAACGCGATGACGGTGATAATCATCAGGAAGATTATCCTGATTCCGGAGCTAATTGAGATCGACACGGCCTCGGGAAGTAAATCAAAGAAGCAAATCCCAATGAGTGCACCGGCAGCGAATGCGAAGAATGGTTTGATGTCAAGAGATGCCCGTCGAAGAGTAAAGACACCTCCTACCATCGTTGAGAAGAATGTGATGATGACGAACAGCTCTCGATAAGGAAGTGCCATAAGCCAACTCCAGGGATACGACTAGTACATTCTTCAATATCAACGTGCAGTGAATTGCAGAGTCTTCTGCATTTTCAAGAATGACAAGCACCCTCAGAGTGTAAGTAAGGATTCAGGCAAGACGTGTCAAGTCAAGTTAGCGCCTGATCGTTTATTCGTTGAGTGATCAGAACCCGTTTTCTATTCTGTACTGTGAGCGCGGCAGCTGCACGGTCGTCTTACTCCCAACAAGGTATCACGCATGGGATATGAGACTATGAGCATGAGATGCAGACCATAAGGTTTTGTGGCAGAGCAGGACCTGCCTAAAGGTGAACGACGTTGCAAGTTGAGGAACAATTAGGGAGACTCCTTCCAAGAATTAAGACTGAACCACCCGGTCCAAACTCAAAGAAGATAGGGGCGATTCTGGGAGAGTACGAAACGCCAACACTATCTCCAATACCTTTAGGGGAAACACCAACCTCATGGAAACAGGCCAGAGGTGCAAATGTAATTGATGTTGATGACAATCTATACGTTGACCTTACAGCTGGCTTCTGCGTTGGAATAGCCGGACATTGTCATCCTAGAGTCGTAGAAGCAATCAAGAAACAAGCAGAACTCCTCACGCATACTCCTCCCGCTCAAGCTCCGCATCCAAGCAGAGCGGAACTGTTGAAGAGAATCGGCGACATTGTTCCACGGCCCCTCAAACGGACTCACTTACTGAATGCGGGTGGCGAAGCAAACGATGTAGCCCTCAAACTAGCGCGTCTTCACTCTGGGAAGATTGAGATCATGGCCTTTGAGGGAGGCTTTCATGGAAAAACCTTATTCGCATTATCTGCAACTGCAAGAAGGCATTACCGAACGGGACTCCTGCCTCTCGTTCCAGGCGTATTCCACGCCCCATACCCGTACTGCTATAGATGCCCATTCGGCGACAATGTATCATGCGGCGACTGCTCAACTCAGTGCCTGAATTACATTGAACACATGATAAAGGATCCAGCCTCAGGCATAACTGAAGTGGGTGCCATGATCCTTGAACCAATCGAGGGGCATGAAGGTTGGATCGTACCACCGAAGGACTTCCTACCGGGCTTAAGAAGGATCTGTGACGAGAACCATATCCTTCTCATTCTTGACGAGATTATCACTGGCTTCGGGAGGACTGGAAAATGGTTCTGTTTCGAACATTTCGGAGTCAAACCTGACATACTTGTGTGCGGTAAGGGATTAGCCAGTGGATTCCCAATTTCCGCAGTTATCTCAACAGATGAAATCATGCAATCGTGGGAGGCGTTCAAACATACGAGCACGTTCTCAGCGAACCCCTTGGGATGCGCAGCCGGCCTTGCAAATCTGGATGTCATCGAAAAGGAAAGACTAGTAGAACGAGCGGCGAAGATGGGGCAAGAATTCATGAAGAGACTTAGTGAAATGAAAGACCGTTATGAAATCGTTGGTGACGCCAGAGGTCTCGGTATGATGTGCGGACTCGAACTCGTTAAGGATTCGAAGAAGACGCCCGCCCAGGAGGAGACAAAGAAGGTAGTTGACTACGCGCTGAAACACGGGGTCATCCTACAACCGCCTGGAGGCAGATTCGGAAACGTACTGAAGCTTTCTCCACCGCTAGTGATTACAGAAGAACAATTCGATTTTGGTCTGCGAACCCTTGATGACGCACTGAAACTCGTTGATAGGCACTAGAAGAGCACTCATGCCCGTCTTCGTCTTTCAAGATACGCCGCTCGACGAAGGCATAGTAGAAGTATTCCCAGGAGCGCGAAACTTGCATAAACCAGTAATCTGCTGTGCCGCGGATGGTCCCTATACAAGAAGCATGTCGAGAAGAGTCCAAGCACTCAGTATCCCCGTCTACGGAACAGCAGAGAGAACGGTTGACGCAACCCCGCGCTGATCAAGCAAGCCATGGTGTCAGGAGTAATAGCTGTTGGATAAGATCGTAATAGGAGAGTTAGCGAAGATTGTCGGAGAGAACTACCTTATCATTCGAAGAGAGCAAATGCTGAATTACCTGACTGACGAGAGCCCGGCTGAAATTAGACCCAAGCCCGCTGACGACCTAGCGCTTGTTAAGCCGGCGAACACTCAACAAGTATCTGATATCATGCGACTCGCAAACAATTATCATACTGCAGTTTATCCGCGCGGAGGCGGAACAGGGCTTGTGGGAGGGGCGATTCCAACAGCTCCCGGAATCATTCTCTCCCTAGAGCGGTTGGACAAGATCGAAATAGACAAGGACAACTTGATGGCGATCGCCGAGGCAGGAGTAACGTTAGAGAAACTGGCAAACGCGGCTAATGCTGCAGGACTCTCTTTCCCGCCTCACCCAGGCGACGAGAGCGCACAGGTAGGTGGTCTCGTAGCCACAAACGCAGGGGGTTCGAGGGCGGTAAGGCACGGCGTAATGAGAAATCAAGTCAGAGCAATAGAAGTCGTTCTCCCCACCGGAGAAATATTGAGCCTGGGGGCAAGAGTCCACAAGAATAATGTCGGTTACGATCTCATGCAGCTTCTCATCGGGAGTGAAGGCACCCTAGGAGTCATAACAAGAGCTACGCTCCGCCTATATCCGAAATCGGAAGCAACGCTGACGCTCATTGTGCCTTTCGATAAGCGGCGTGATGCATTTTCAGCAGTTTCGACGATCTTGCAACACGCGAGTACTCCACTTGCCGTAGAATTCGTTGAGAAAGACCTCGTCGAGAGAACTGCAAAATACCTGGGCGCAAATTGGCCCGTAACCGCCGGCACTTTTTACCTAATCATCATAATGGCTGAATCAGATACTGATCGAGTTTTATCAGAAAGCCTGAAAGTCGCGACCATATGCAGTAAGTATACGAGCTACGAAACTTTCGTAGCGGAACCAAAACGAGACCAAGATAATATTCTGAGGATCAGAAGTAACATCTACACCGTTCTGAAAAATGAAACACTCGACATACTTGACATAACCGTCCCACCTTCGACATTGGAGAATGTCGTTGACTCAATTGAACAGATCGCGATCGCTCACAGCACATACTTACCCGTCTATGGTCACGCTGCTGACGGTAATCTGCATATTCACATCATGAAGAATCAGGAAGCCATCGCCGAAGCAGTACGAGATGAAATCTACGACACAGCAGCTAAGGCAGGGGGAGTCATAACTGGTGAACACGGTATCGGAAAGACCCGAATCTCAAAGCTGCCCAGATTCGTGTCGAAAGACGAGCTTGAATTAATGAGAAAGATCAAGGCAGCCTTCGACCCTAATAGGGTTCTGAACCCTGGAACCAAAATACAAGCATGATCTCGATTCGCATTATCTTCCAAGTCGGAAGGGCGAGTGAAGGCTACGGCTGCGGGGTCCAGTTTACTTGGACGGTCTGTCGAAGTATATGCTCTTGCCTTTAGCCGATATCGGAATTCCCATTATGACGCTGGCTTCCGTCATTAGCTTTAACCGTCTTGCCGCAGTTCCAATCCGATACATTATCCTATTGTCTACGTTGAGGACGCTAGCCGTCTTTGCTGCAGATCCTAGCGCGATTCCAAGGTCGAGGCTCTTGAAAACGCAATTTGGACCGACAAAATCCATACCTTCCTTCTTCTCCGCTTGATCAAACTCTCCGCAGGTTTCAAAGCCGCATGCGCCGCAATTCAAGCTGAAACTCTTATCGCCACGAACACCAATCAGTACTGCAGCTTCCGAATTACGAAGGTTCTCAGCATCCCGTTTGAAGCCCGAGATCTTCCGTTCCTCAGCAATCTTGTCCATCTCGTCAGCCAAGGCATCCTTCTCCTTTCCGAGAACTATCAAGGTGAAAACATCATCAACACCACCAGATTTGGGTGCTGTTCGCGCCGAGATGACCATGAGTTTTGCTGCGTCCAATAACCCCTCCAGCTCTGCCGATCTACTATCAAGAATGGGCAATGCTTCACACGAGAAACCTCCTGCTACAGGGCGCTATAAAGCGGAATAGCTCTGTTGCCTCCGCTAAAATTCACTCCTCATGAGCCGCTACAATTCTGCGCAAGGCAAGAGATATCTTGGATAACGGCATAACTAACGATCAGGTGGCTATGGTGGACAAGACGATCCAGTTCGAAGAGACTGTAATGGGTTTCTTGCTCAATCATCAGGAGAGGCACCACCGAACGCATCATTTCCTCATCTTAATGGACGCCCTCATCAGTGCCGCAAAGCACATCGAACACTATTACCTAACGGGCATGTTAAAGGGAAATCTCGGGTTTTCAGGAAACGTGAACGTTCACGGCGATGATGTTATGCGAATGGATCAAATTGCTCAAGAAATCACCGTTCATTATTTGCGAGCATCAGGCCGCGTCATTCACGCCATCAGCGAAGAATCAGATGAGATCATTCCAATCAGCCCAGACGGACGATACTTTGTGTATTTCGATCCATTGGATGGCTCATCAAATGTCCCTCATGGTCTCCCGGTGGGTTTCATGTTCGGCGTTGCCAAGAAGGATTTTGATAACCCTGAGGATAATCACCTGCGGGCTGGAAAAGAATACATCGCCGCGGGAATGTTCGTTATCCCTACCGGAACGCTCACTTTGGCTCTTAAGGACGCGGGAACCTGGCGGTTTCACATCGACGAGACGATGGAATTTGTTCGACCGACCCAACTGACTATTCCTGAGAACCCGAAAGGTTGGGAGTTATCATTCAACTCCGGCAATCGATATACTTACTCTGAGAGAGTTCAGGCCTGGATTGGAGAGAATGAAACAAAATACGCGTTTAGATACATTGGTGCGTTAGCAGCTGATTTTCATAGAACGATTTCGAATGGCGGTATGTTCATGTACCCAGCAATCGTTAATCATCCTGATCCCAAGAAGAACCGGCCTCAAGGTAAGCTTCGGTTGATGTATGAATCTGCTGTTGTCGCTTTCATCTGTCAAGAAGCCGGCGGCAGCGCGGTGGATGAAACGGGGACCCCAATACTCGATATTCAACCGAATGACCCTCACCAAAGGAGCACTCTATATGTAGGCTCGAAGCCTCTCGTAGAGAGCATTACTCGAGCGTTAACATTGTCGGAATCCATCGTTCATTCATGAACCGACTGCCAGTTCGACGCAGCGGTTAAGGAACTTGTCATATGCGTCCTTGAACTCTGTCATCGTCTTCACGACCGGGCCAAATTTGTTCCAATCATTCTCGTCTACGCCTCCAATTTGAGTTGGGAATGCAGCTTTCACTTCGGCTATTTTTGTCAAAATCTGTGGTGTAGATTCGTAGCCTTTCACGAAATCTCCGATATTACTGAGGCGCCTTACGAGGTCGGTTTCCGATCTGCGAAGCGCGGCTTCATTGAATGATCGCAAGTCGAATGCAGCCTTCTCAGAGTAAACCTGCACGGCTTTAGCGTGATTAGGAAATTCTGTGTTACACATGTTGAGCGAAGCTAGTGTGTCAAGAGTATCTTCCGGAACCCGCTTGGAAGCAGGCAAAATGTCCATTGAACCAAGAACGGAGACCGCCTCTGCTCGCGTAATTTTATGTTGATGCTCAAGCCACGCTAACCATTTTTCGTGATTGCTCCTCTCGTAGAAGAGCTGGTAGACTTTTCTTGCAACGAGTGTCCCTGCCTTTCTAACATCCATTTCTAATTCTTCGACCTGTTCTCTATTTAGACCGGTGTGTCCAGCGACCTCAAGAAAGGCTTCGTTCGTGAGGGATTTCATGTTCTTGAAAGCGCACACGACATCCGCCTTCTCAGTCACTGTTCGTGCACTATTCAAGCGAGCGAGTTCTGAGCTTGTGAGTTTCAGTTCCCCCGCTAATCGAACGATAATTCGGTTAGCTTCACTTTCACCCTTACTGGAGGCGATCTTCTGCAAGACCCTCTTAGCTTCTTCTTCACGGAGATGACTCACGAAACGTCC
>Ga0187779_10001051_pt1 | contig 17482 bp, 15 predicted proteins | sample 1015_Q2_SP10_10__FD_132435 | JGI IMG/M metagenome (GOLD analysis project Ga0187779, IMG submission 132435) | Tropical peat soil microbial communities from peatlands in Department of Meta, Colombia - 1015_Q2_SP10_10_MG | ecosystem: Environmental > Terrestrial > Soil > Wetlands > Peat | place... | reverse complement strand
GGAGGAGGCCGCCGCGACGGTCGAGCACCGCGAGACCGCCCCGGCGGAAGAGGCCGAGGTCGCCGCCGAGGTCGACGCACCTGCGTCGGAGGCGGAAGCAGCCGTCGAGGCGACGGTCGGCTGGGAGGGAAGTCGCGCCCAGCACCTTCTTGCGTGGCGCGCCGTCGAGATGCCCGAAGTCGTCCGCGTGTCGACGCCGGAGGGCAACGGCGCTCCTGACGCGGAGACGCGTGAATCCGACGACCGGACCCTGCGCGGCACGATCGTCCGCGTCCGCGACGACGGCGCCGGGCGCTCCCCGCGTCCCGTCTGGACGATCCTTCAGCCGGCGAACGGCACGGTCACTCTCGGGCAGGGAAGCCGCCTCAAGGCGGTTGCCTTCCCGCGCCGCGAAGCCGTGATTCGGGAGCGCAGGGACCTAGGGAGCGCCGGCCACGAGTTCGAGGTGGAGATCACGGCGCAACGGATCGGCGTGAGAGGCGCGGAGGGGCAGCTCGCCATCCGGCCGGTGGACCGCCGCTGGGTGGGGACGGAAGTCGCATTCGTCGAGGTGGCCTCGTCGACCGACGCCGAAGACGGTCATCCCGCCTCGAAGCGCGTCGAGGCGTAGACGTGCACGGTGCCTGGCACGGCCGCGCGCCGTCGACTCGGCGCGGCTTCTTCCCGACGGAGGGTGTGAGTCCGTGAGCCGCTGGGGCATCTTGCTCCTCGTCGCCTACGTCGCGCTGGGGCTGACCGGCCGCGTCGGTACGAGCAAGGCGATTCGGATCGCCGTCTGGCTCACGGGCACGGTCATCGCGCTCGTCGGCATCAAATACGGGGCGGTGTGATGGCGACCGCTGCCGGTGCCACTCATACTCCGCGCGGCGGGCGCCCGAGCTCTGCGCTCGGGCCTGCGCTCGCCCTCGGTGCCGTGGCCGCCGGCCTGCTGGTCGGCAACGCCGTTCTCACGGGTCACATCGGCAAGGCGCTGCAGCTTGGCCTGTTCGCCCTGCCGATCCTGCTCTGGAAGCGGCCGCAGCTCGGCCCTGTCGTCGTCGTCGCGGCGGCGCTGACCGTCGAGCAGTTTCCCTACCTGGTCGGGACGAGGAACGGCGCCGCAACCGACCGGATCCCGCTGTTCATGGGACTGGGGAAGGGCGCGCACGTCACCCCGGCCGACCTGCTCTTGCTGATGCTGCTTGTGATCTGGCTGTTGAAGCGCGGCACGAGCGCCACCCGACCGTTGCCGCGCTCGCCTGTGAGAACCGCCATTGTGGCGGTGCTCGTGGCCGTCGCCGTCGGAGTGGCAGTCGGCCTGGCCCACCACGGCAGCCTCAGGATCGCGCTGATGGAGGTGCGGCCGTATGTGTATCTCGCGACCACGTTCCTGCTGGCATCGGTGCTCTTGACCACGCATGCAGCCATGCGCGCGCTGCTCTGGACGTTCGTCCTCTGCAGCGGTTTCAAGGCCGCACAGGGGCTCGTCATCTTCATGTCCGCCCGCCATCTGGATCCTCGACCCGAGGCCGTTCTCGGCCACGAGGAGGCGTTCTTCTTCGGTCTCTTCGTGTTCCTGACGCTCGGACTGTGGTTGTTCCAGATCAAGGGAGCCCTGCGAACGACTGCGACCGCCTTGCTCCCGATCGTGATCGCCGGAGATCTCGTCAACAGTCGGCGAACCGCCTGGCTCATCCTGGCCGTCGGCATCGTCGCGCTCGTGGCGATCGGCTTCGCGTGCCTGCCGTCGCGACGATCCTTCCTCAAGCGGCTCGTCGTCGTGCTGGCTCTGGTCACCGCGGTCTACCTGCCGGCGTACTGGAATCACACCGGCGGTCTCGCGGGACCCGCCGAGGCGATCCACTCATTCATCAAGGCAGATCCACGCGACGCTGCATCCGATCTCTATCGCGTCCAGGAGGACGCGAACCTCAAGCTCAACATCAGGGAGGGTGCGCCATTCGGCAAGGGGTTCGGCGTGCCGATCGACTACGCGCTCCCGATCGTCAACATCTCGACGATCGATCCGCTGATTGCGTACATCCCGCACAACGGGGTGCTCTACGTCTTCATGCGGATGGGAGTGCTCGGCGCGGTCGCTTTCTGGTCATTGCTCGGCGCCGGCATCGTCGGCGGGTGCCGCCTCGCGCGCTGCCGTGATCGAGAGCTCGCGCTGATCGGTGCGCTGCTCGTCTGTGGCCTGCTCGCATACGCAGTCGAGGGCTACAACGACCAGGGGTTCTTCTTCTATCGGATCGCCTTCGTCGTCGGCACGTTGCTCGGACTCGGCGAGGCAGCGCGTCGGCTCTGCGCCTCGACGATCGACGATCAGGAGCCGCGTGCGATTCCTCCGGCCACGACGGAGACGCCGTGACGCTCGCCGACACACAGCCGAGGCCGGAGGGGCGGCTCGAGTCGGCTCCTCGCAGCAACCCGATTCGACTCTTCGTCATCCGGTCGCTGAACTTCGTGACGAACTACATCGTCAGGTTCATCCCCAGCTTCACGGTGCGCCGCCTCTGGTACACACGTGTTCTCGGGATCACCTTCGGCCGGCATGCCGGGGTCCATCTCGGCTGCTACCTCTGGTACTACGGGCCGGGCCAGATCCGTCGCGACGGTTTCAGGATCGGCAACTACTCGCGCATCAATCGCAACTGCTTCATCGACGCGCGAGGGCCGGTCCTGATCGGCGACAACGTCAGCATCTCGCCCGAGGTCGTGATCCTCACGGCCTCGCATCGTGCCGACGACCCCGAGTTCCGCGTCGAGTCACGGCCCGTCGTCATCGAGGACCACGTCTGGATCGGGACGCGGGCGATGATTCTGCCGGGAGTCACCCTCGGCCGGGGGTGCGTCGTCGGAGCCGGAGCCGTCGTCACGCGCGACGTGCCGGAGCTGACGATGGTCGCCGGCGTCCCCGCGCGTCCCGTCGGGCAGCGCCCTGCCGAGGCGACGGCCTACGTCCTCGACAACCCGTTCCCGCTCTTCGAGTAGGCGCCGCGGTCGGCGAGGGATCGATGACGGATCGCGACCGGTCGAGCGACGTGGCACAGGTGGAGGCCGCTCCTGCTCCGCGCGTCGGGCGAAACATCACGGCGCTCGCGAGCGGCCAGCTCGTGACGTGGACGATGACGCTCGCATGGACGATCGTCGTTCCGCGCGCGCTTGGCCCGGCCGGAATGGGTGTGCTCGTGACTGCGTGGTCGGTGACCGGCGTCTTCGGAGTCATCCTCGGACTCGGCACGCGGAACTACCTCGTGCGGGAGCTGGTCGTCGACCCGGACTGCGCGTCGAGGCTCGTCGGGACGGCGATCGTGCTCCGCGTGCTTCTCGCGCCGCTCTTCCTGTGCTCGGTCGCGGTGTTCGGGCTGGTCGCGAATTACGGGCGGGCCGAGACCCTCGTTCTCGATCTCGCAGCGGTCGCCATGGTCCTGACGCTCGTCGGAGAGCCGATGCAGGCCGCCTTCCAGGCGATCGAGCGGATGGAGTACCTGGCGTACTCCGACGTCATCAACAAGTCGGCGCAGGGGCTGGTCGGCATCGTCCTCGCACTGCTCGGCTTCCGAACACTCGGGATCACCGCGAGCTGGATCGTCGTCGCCGCGATCGTGATCGTGCTCAACGCCGTGTGGCTCCGCCGCCACGTCGCGATCGTGCTCCGGACGACGAGGCGTCGAATCGCCGACATGGTGAGGAACAGCTTCGCCTACTGGGCGTTCGGCGTGTTCTTCCTCGTCTACCTCTGGATCGACTCGATCATGTTGTCGCTGATGACGCGACCCGAGGTCGTGGGCTGGTACGGCGTGCCCACCCGCCTGTTCCAGACGCTGATGTTCCTGCCGATGGTCGTGTCGACGGCCTGGTTGCCTCGGCTCGTGCGTGCGTTCCAGGCCGGGCCTGGTGAGCTCCATCGGAGCGCCAGGGCGCCGCTCGAGCTCGTCCTCGTCCTCAGCCTGCCGATCTGTGCGGCGACGGCGATCCTCGCCCGGCCGATGATCCACCTCCTCTACGGCTCTGCCTACGCGGAGGCCGCACCGGTGCTGATCATCCTCGGCCTCTGCGTGCCGCCGATGTACCTGAACATCATGCTCAACCAGGTCCTCGTCGCGGCCAAGCGGCAGATGTCGTGGACCTGGGTGATGGCGGGGGCGACCGTGATCAATCCGCTCTTCAACCTCGCGCTCATCCCCGCAACGGAGGAGCGTTTCCACAACGGTGCGATCGGCGCCGCGATCAGCCTCCTCCTGACCGAGGTCGTGATCGTGGCGGTGGGCATCGTCATCGTCGGCCGTACGGTGTTCGACCGAGCCTTGATCCGGCGGACCCTGCTGGCCGGCGTCGCCTCGGCGGCGATGTGGGGCGTTGCGTATGCCATGCATCCGCTCGGATTGGTTCCCGCGCTGCTTGCGGCCGGTGTGACGTTCGTGCTCCTGGCCGCCCTGTTCCGACTGGTGACGCCGAGCGAGCTGGCGTGGCTTCGGGCCTGCTTCAGGCGCGTTCTGCGCCGGAGCTCCGTTTCGCCTGCAAGCGCCGACGCGCCCTCGTCGGCCTGACCGCCGCCGCCGTCAGTGCGCCGGCTTCTTCGGCAGGAGCCGTGCGGCCGCCCGGGTCTGGGTGTAATGCGTCTTCACCCACGAGCCGTACGCGTTGTTGGGTGTGCCGCCGTAGCTGGTGATCAGGGCGCTGCAGTTCCCCCACGTGTCCCACGTCCAGGCGGTGTAGCCGACTCCATGCGCGTCGGCCCACGGGAGGAACGTCGAGATGTAGCTCGTGCCGCAGTCGGTGGCGTCGTACGTCTCGCCCGTCTCGCCGAAGATCAGCGGGACGCGTCGTGCGATCGGGGCAAGCGTCTGGTCGAAGCACGTCGTCGTGTCGCACGTGTTCTTGCCGTAGATGTGCGCTTCGGCGATCAGCTGGTGGAGCGGATCGTTCGGCTCGTACGCAAGCCACTTCGAGAGGTCGTTCGCGAAGTTGACCCCGGGAATCGCGATCACGCCGCGATAGCCGGCGCTGCGCATGACCGTGACCGCCTGCTGCATCCCCGCTGTGGGGTACGGAACGTTGTTCGGACCGTATGTCGCTTCGCACACACCGCCGTCGCGGAAGCACCGTGGATCGGTGACCGTCTCGCCCCATGGTGCGAGCACGACGTTCGGGTCGTTCTTGAACGTCGTCGCGAGGCTCGCCCAGAAGGCGGGGGAGTGGTCCGCGTCCGGCGAGCCGGCCTGGTAAGTGGCGGGATACGTTCCCGGGGCTCCCCAGATGAGCGAGAGCTCCGCGTACATGCCGTGGCGGTGGAGCAGGTCGACGTAGCGGACGATCGCCGACCGGTAGTTCGCGCCGGCGTACTCGGGCTTGACGCCGTTGATGTCGAGCCAGCAGTCCTCGTTGAGAGGAATTCGCACCTCGTTGATGTGCCAGGCGGCCATCGCGGCGATCGACTTCGCGTCGCTCGGCCCGTCGAAGATGCCCCAGCCCTGGATGCAGGCATACTCCGTTCCGGCGCGGTTGACGCCGTGAAATCGGACCACGTGTCCCTTGGCGTCGAGCAAGCGGTTCTTCGAGACGTGCAGTCCTTTCGGCTTGGCCGCGTCCACGTGCGCCGTGGCGCTTGCGGGCAATGCGACGAGCATGACGAGCGCGGCGAGGACGGCGAGCGCCTCACCGAGGCGTGGCCGCGGCGATCGACGCGCGGTCGGTGTTACGCGCGGGCGACGAAGTTCCACTGTTCGTTGCGTGCGAAGGCGGCTTCGAACTGGGCCCGGTCGAGCGGTCCGTTGCCGTCGAGATCGTAGATGCGCAGGTCCGCCTCCCGTGTCAGGAGCGCGTGCACGTCTCCGGGCTCTGTCCCGTAGTGGTCGGCGCCGCCCTTCCCGTGCTCGAAGAGGATCGTGGGTTTGTACGTGGCGATCGTCCTGATACCTCCCTCGAACACCTGGAGCTCGGCTCCTTCCACGTCGATCTTGATGAACTGCGGCACGTATCCAGGCGGCAGATCCTCGTCGAGCGTCTCGACGCGCACCGGCACCGCCTCGGTTCGATGGCCATGCCCGTCCCCCTCCCAGCGGTCGTGGAGGCCGCTGAGCGCCGGCGCGTCGTGGACGAAGGTGAAGGTCGCCTCGCCGCGAGCGTTCGAAACCGCCGCGTTGCGGACGTCGACCGACGGGAACCGCCGCGCGAGCGCACGGCTCAGGTCGGGCAGGGGCTCGTACGCGATGTGCGAGCCGTGCGGCGCAAGGCGGACGATCTCGCGGAGGACGCGGCCGCGGAAGGCCCCGATGTCGACACAGTTCGAGGTCGGCGTCAACGTCGAGGCCAGCAGCGCGTTCAGCTGGCGCTTCTCGTCGACTGATGCCTGGTCGCCCGAGAGCGTCGCGCGGGCTCGCAGCAACGGCTCGTCGATGTGGAGCCTGATCGCGGTGTCGATGAGCCTGTCTCTGAGCGTCGTCATGCTGCGAAGCGGTAGATGATCTCTCCGGTCGCCCGGCAGAGCCACGTCGGAGAGCGCCGGAGGACTGCGCGCGCGGCGCCCATCGACCGACCGGTTGCGCTCGCCGGCGCTCGCTGCGCGAGCGTCGAGTAGACGAGCGGCTCCTCCCGGGCAGCCCAGCCGCTCTTGAAGTCGCGAAGGCCGCGATCGTCGGCGTCGCTTCGTCCGAAGTCGAACGTTCGATAGCCGTCCTCGCAGGCCCAGCGAATCGCCGTCCAGAAGAGCAGGTGATTCGGGCGCAGCCGCCACTCGCTCGCGTCCGAAGCGCCGTACTTGTACGTCACCGTGGTTCCGCCGGTGAGGAAGACGGCCCCCGCGATCGGCTTCGACCCGGCATAGACGAGCATGACCCGGCCGTGATCGGGCTCGAGGAGGCGCGTCCACAGGCCCTCGAAGAAGCGTCGCGGTTGCGCGGGCGCTCCGAGTCTTCGGCGGGTCTCGACGTGGAGCCTGTAGTACACGCGCGTCAGATCGCTCTTGGTCTCACCCCGGCGCACGACGAGATCCTCCCGGTCCGCGCGACGAATGTTGCGCTGCACCTGGGACCGGTGGAAGCGTTCGAACAGCGTCTCGGGATCGGCGGCGAGTGCGAGCGAGTGCGTCACCGCGTCGGCGCGTCGGTGTACGCCGGGCCCGTCGAGCTCCGCGCGCACCTCGAGCGAGCCGACGTGCGCCGCCGTCCGTGCCTGCGCGAGCGTCTGCGCGAAGGCACCGCCGTTCGTTCCCGGCTGGAGCAATGGCGGACAGAAGTCCGTGAAGGGGAGGCCGATCCAGCGTCGGCCGCGCACTCCGCGAACCTCGACCAGAGGCAGCCCGCCCGCGATCGCGCCCTCGTCGTCGAGCACCGCCAGGGCAAACGGGCGATAGCCGTAGCAGTCGGCGAGGAGCTGCGACCACGCGGGCCGGTGAAAGGCGAGCGCACGCGGATGCGACGAGACGTACGTCTTCCAGCGCTCGTCGTCGAGTCCGAGCTCGAGACCCACGTGCCGGACAGAAGCGGATGCCGGCGTGATCGGCTCAGACGCCGTTGCCACGCAGCAGCCTCCGAGCCAACACGCCGGCGAGCATCGGGACCTCCAGCAGACCCGGGACGGGGTCGTCCCGGGCGAAGATCGCGGATTCGCGCGGCCCGCGAAGCGAGCGCGCGTACGCTCGAGCCGAGAGCCTGCCGCCGGCGATCTCCTTGAGCGACACGGGAAGGTCGGTGCTCAGACGAAGCCAACGGACGCCGGTGGCGGCGACGGTCTCCGGAACCGGCTCGTTGCGGGCATGCCGCCAGGCCAGATACGGGAAGTCGACGCCTGCGCGCTGGCACAGGCTGTGCCAGCCCCAGACACGCGGGTTGACGTCGAGCAGCTTCAGCTCGCCGTCTCGCGGGTCGCGCTTGAACTCCACCTCGACGAGGCCCGTGAAGCCGAGCCTCGCGAGGAAGTGCTCCGCTTGCGCCACGACCTCCGGCTGCTCGATCGTCTCGACGTACGTGCTCGCGCGTCCGAAGTCGGCCGGGTACTGGCGCGTTCTTCGCGCGACGACGCGTGCGAGCGGGCGTCCCGCGTCGCAGAGCGCGGCGTACGAGAACTGCCCGTCGCCGCCGCCCGGGACGATCTCCTGGATCAGAAGGAGCTTCGGGTCGACGAGCTCTGCGGCCTCCTCGAAGCGGTCGTACAGCTCGTCCGCGTCGTCGACGCGCCACGCCTTCGCTGCAGTGAGCCGGTTGAATCCCTCCTTGACGGCCGGCTTAACGATCACCGGATAGTCCAGAGCGAGCGACGCCGCTTCCTTCGCCGTCGCGGCCGTCCAGGTGCGGGGATATCCAAGGCCGATCTCCTCCGCGAGCTCGTACGTCAGCCGCTTGTCGTGGGCCCAGCGGAGGATCTCCCAGGGCGGGGTGGTGAGCACGAAGCGCTCTGCGAGCGGCGTGTGGAAGCGCCCGACGAGCGCGGCATCGTCATCGGTCGTGGGGAACAGCGTCCAGCCTTCGAGGTCGTGCTCCTCGGCGAGCCGTGAGACGAACGCGCACCGTTCGAACTCCGAGTCGCCGACGGAGGCGACGCGGCCCGTTGCGTAACGCGAATGCGCGGCCAGGACGTCGTCGTCGCTGGTCACGACCCAGACGGGGATTCCTCTACGTCCGAGGCTGCGGACGACGGCGAGGCCCCGGTAGTCGGAGCCCATGACGAGCGCGCCTGCGCCCCGTCGCAGTGATGCCGTCCGGGGACGCTTCGCAGCCGGCGTCGCCGCCGGAGAGCGGAGCAGCTGCGTGAGCGTCATGTGCTCGGGCGCTTCGCCCGCGTGCCCAGGATCGCACGGGTCAGGACAGGTGCCGCGAACTCGGTGCCGGCCACGAAGCGCATCAGCGGGCCGTAGCTCCATGCCGCCGGCGCACCGATGAAGTGCAGGCCGTCCACCGACGTCTGGAAACCGCGATCGAGCTTCGGGAAGCCGCCTGCGCGGTCGACCCGATCGACGAGCCTCCGTGACAGGAACGGGTAGTCGGCGATATCGACGCGGTAGCCCGTCGCCAGGAGCACGTGATCACACGTGCGCCGAGAACCGTCCTCGAGCGTGAGCTCGACCCCCTCCTCGCGCGCGTCGGCGGATACGACATTCGTGTCGACCGTGATCGGCACGTTCTGGAGGCGCGCGACGAGCCAGGCAGCGCCGGCCGGCCGCAGCGAGCGAACCGCGAACCGGTCCTGGAGATACCGCGGCATGCGGCGGTACCACTGCGGCGCGGAGACGATCCTGCTGATGCCCGCCGGACCGACCTCGGCCGGCGCGAACAGGAACGACGTCAGCGGTCCGAGTCGGTGGAGACGTGGCACACGGCGGAGGTAGAAGATCCGCCCCGCGCGGACGAGCACTTCGACCTCGGCGCCGGTCTCGTGGAGGAGCGCGGCCGACTCGAGGGCGCTCTGTCCGCCACCGACAACGATCACGCGACGTCCGCTGAAGTGCGAGAGGTCGCGATGCTCCGAGGTGTGAGAGGCCAGCTCGGTCGGAAGGTGCCGGAACTGGGTCGGCTTCCAGGCGAACGGCATGATCCCGGCCGCGACGACCACCCGCGCCGGACGAAGCGTGTCACCGTCTGCGAGCTCGAGTCGGAGCCCCGATCCGTTCGCGTCGATGTCCGTCACCTGACGTGTGTCGAGCTGCGCAAAAGCCTCCTTCTGGAACCAGCGGCCGTAGTCGACGAAGCGACCGAGGCTCACCGGGCGCGACAGCTCCTGCCGGGTCGCAGTCTGGTACGAGTCGAGGGTCAGGTCGCGTCCAGGATCCGAGATGTGCGACGCGACGTACGGCGAGCGCAGCACCATGCCGTGCGGCATCTGCCGATCCCAGAACGACATCGGCTCGCCGAACACCCGGATGTCGAGCCCGTTGGCTGCGTGAAGATGTGCAGCCGCTGCTAGCCCATACGGCCCGGCACCGACGATGGCGACGTCACATTCTGGTCCGCTCACTTGTCTCGGTCGCCGCAGTCCCTTGCCGTCCCCGTGGCGGCGACCGCCACCCCCTTTCCTGCGAAGGGTGGCACGGAGGTCTCGACTTTCCTACTGACCTATCGGGGAGGACGACCCGGAATTGGTCGGCGGCTCCAGGGCGACGTAGTCGTGACCTGAGCTCGCGCGCATCGTGCCGTAACGCTGCTCGTACACGTCCGCGCGACCCTCGTCCCGCTGGCGCCACCAGGCCGCGACCTCGCGAGGAAGCGCGTGCCAGAGCTCACGGCGTTCGACGATTCCGTCGAGGAAGTCGCGGTAGATCGCGCGCTTGTCCGCGTCGCCGAGGTATCCGGGATCCGGGTGGCTGAGGCACTGGATCAGCCCGAACCGCTCCTCGATCCTGTCGACCTGGTCGAGCCAAGGCTCTGCTGAGCGCTTGCGCAGAAGCGTCAGGAGGGTGTGGTCCTGCGGGAGCGTGTACGGAAGCTCGACCATCCGTCCCAGCATGAACGGCCAGATCGAGCAGCAGCCGCCGGGCTGTGGCTCGTACGGATCAGAATGGGGAACGCTGCAGTCGTACTCGACGGGGAGGTCCGGCAGCCAACTCGACACTCGGTAGGTCGCGGGCGAGCGGAAGCCCAGCGCGCCGAACCGGTGGGCGGCGTCCGCGAGCTTCGGGAGCTGTCGCTCGAACTCTTCGCGCGACGAGAAGAGCGAGCGGTCGTGGTAGAGACCGTGCAGACCGATCTCGAACCCGCGCTGAGCCAGGTCGCGAAGAATGCCCTCGTCGACCTCGTACTGGTCTCCGACGACGTTGAAGGACGACCGCAGGCCGCGCTCCTCCTCGAGATCTGCGAGCTCGAGCGCGAGTCGCAGCCCGACCGCCGACTCGACGTCGTGCGTCAGGATCACGGTCGCGCGGTACGTTCCCGGCCAGAACCAGGCGAATTCGCCTTCGTCGTCCCCCGTGGCGAGCAGGTGGCAGAGCGCGAAGAAGCGCAGGAGCGAGTCGACGCTCCCGTCGTAGGGCCAGCGCGGGAACTCCGGCAGCCTGCCCATCCGAATGAACGCGCGGCGCGCGCTCAGCCAGAACTCCCGCGGCAGCAGGCGCTTGATGCGGTAGTAGACACGCAGCTGACCGCTGCTCAGCGCGCGTACCTTGGCGCTGTCGCGCCACGCCTCGGTGACGTAGCTCGCGTACGCCTCGTCGACGTCGAAAGGGACGAAGACCGTGCCGTCCGCTCGGCGTCGTGCCTCGACCGGCGAGCCCGATGCCGTCTCGAAACGCTCGATCGTCTCGCCGGTGCAGTCGTCGTCGACGCGCGCGGAAGCCAGCAGCCGCCACGCGCCTGCGGTTCCGTCCGGTCGGTGGGGCGTTGCGCGCAACCACTCCGGCGGTGAGGCGCCGGCGCCGTGATCGATCTCGACCTGCTCGCGCGGCTGCAACAGCCGCGCGAGCCGAGGGCCGACCGTGAGCTCAGGCGTTGTGAGCGAGGATGGAGTCATAGACGCTCAGATACGTCTCTCGCTGGACCGACCAGCCGTTCTCGGCTTGTGCTCGCCTTCCGTTGCGTGCGAGCTCGTCGCGTCTCGTCGGATCGTCGTGCAGCAGGCGGATCGCGCGGGCGAGATCGGCGGCATCGCCGGGCTCGTAGTACTCGAGGACGCTGTCGTCGTAGAGCTCCGAGACCGCGTGAAGCCGGCTCGCGATCACCGGCAGGCCGAAGATCCAGTAGTCGACCATCTTGTTCGTGTGGACGAGGTGCGAGTAGGGGGACGCCTTCTGCGCGACGACGCCGACGTCGGCCGAGTGCAGGAGGTCGTTGAGTCGCTGGTTGCTCACCCAGCCCTCGAATCGGATCACGTCCTCGAGGCCGGCCGACCGGATCTGCTCGAGCATCGCCTCGACGTGGGAGCCGCGCCCGGTGAACACCACCCGGAGGTCCGGCAGCTCGTCACGCAGGAGCCGGGCCGCCTCGACGATCGTGTCCTGGCCGTAGCGATCCTCGATTGCGCCGTGGCAGATGACCGTGAATCCTTCCTTGTCCGGGGCGGGTGTCGGTGACCAGTTGGACAGTCGGATCTGGGGGTCGGCGCCGTTGAGGACGACGCTGATGCGGTCGGCACGAGCGCCGCGCTCGACGTACCGATCCTTCAACTGGTTGCTCACGGTGAAGGCATGGTTGGAGAAGCGGAGCGCGTGTTGCTCGATCCGCGCGAGCGTGCTCGACACGTGTCCGGGCCCGTAGAGCGTCTCCGCCAGCTCGGGCATCGGCTCGTTCATGTACGCGACGACCGGACACCCGAGCAGCTTGGGAACCGCTGCCGAGAACACGAGGAAGTCCGGCATCGTGTTCACCTGGACGACGGCATACCGGCGACGAACGTGGCGGACCGCGAGCGTCGCGCTCACGAGCGCGAAGAACCACACATAGCTCGCGGCGTAGTGGACCTTGCTCGATCGGCGCAGCGATGCACCGAGGCTCGTGACGACGACGCCGTTGATGACTGCGGTACGGGGCCGCTCGGGGTGTCGCATGCACAGGATCTCGACGTCGAAACCCTCGCTGACCAGCGTCTCTGCAACACGCTGGAGCGGCGGCTCGTAGAGGTCGGTCTGGCGGACGATGCAGATTCGGCCTCGACTCGACTCAGCCACGGGAGCCCTCCGCACTCTCGGTCAACACCGGTGTCCGGGCAGCGGCCGTCCGTGGTCGGGCGACCGCGGCCGGCACGAGTTGCCTGTAGAGCGCCTCGAGCCGGTCGGCGGCGGCGTCCCACGAGTACTCGCGCTCCATCAGCGCGCGACCTGCACGTCCCAGCGCCGCAGCGGTGGCCTTGTCGTCGAAGAGCGCGACGACGCTTGCTGCGAAACGCTCGGCGCCGTCCGCCACGAGCAGGTGCTCGTGGTCCGCCACGTTCACGCCCTCGCAGCCGAGCGACGTCGACACCATCGCCTTACCCATCGCCAATCCCTCGACGACCTTGAGCCGAGTCCCGCCTCCCATCCGGACCGGGACGGCGACGACCGCCGCTCGCTCGACGTAGGGACGAATGTCGGCCACCTCCCCGGTCACGGTCACACCCGGCTTCCTCAGGCGCTCGAGGTCGGCGGGCTCGCCGCGACCGACGATCGTCAGGCTCGCCTCCGGACGGCGACGCCGGATCAGTGGCCAGATCTCGTCAACGAGGTAGTGGGCCGCGTCGAGATTCGGCCGATACTTCATGAGCCCGTTGAAGACCAGCGTGTTCGGGTCGGGGCCGAGGGAGCTCGGCGAGAAGTAGTCGAGGTCGACGCCGTTCGGGACGACCGCCGTCAACGTCGCGGGCGCATGCTCGCGGACGATGCGCTCCTCGCGGTCCGACGTCAGGACGCAGGCCGAGACGCGTCGCCACCAGCGCTGCTCGAACCGCCGGAAGCGGGCGTGCTCCATCACGTGGTACGCCCGCCGCGGCAGGGAGCGCTCGCCCGCCTGCATGCGCCGGAAGACCTCGTACTCGATGTTGTGCTCGTCGAGGACGAGGCACGAGCCCGTCGGGAAGCGGAAGGTGCAGAGCAGGCTCGACTCGAGCTGGATCACGTCGAAGCGCTGGGCGCACACGTCGTCGATCGCCGCCTGCATGTCCGGGAGGTACGTGGCTCGGCACGAGTACGGCCGAGGCGAGAGCAGCGTCAGGCTCTGGGCTCGCCGTTTTGCGGCCTGTGCCTCGAATGGGCGTTCGACGACGACGACGTCCAGCTCCTTCTGGAGCTTCGCGACGTTCGGCCTGTCGTCCGGCGTCGAGTAGCTCAGCAACGTCACCTCGTGGTGCGGCGTCAGCCGGCTCACGAGCTGGTGCACGCGCATCGCGAACCCCCACCGTGGCGGGAACGGGAACTGGGTCGAGACCACGAGGATCCGTAGGCCGTTGTCAGTCATCTCGGTTGCAGCACCAATCGTCCGTCGCGCGGATCGTCCACTCGGCTTGTAGGTGCTCGATCGTTCCGGGTCAATGACGTAGTCGGTGGGATTCGCGGTTCTTGCGTGAAGACTCCGGTGGTCTCCACCGCTGGCAAATGCGTCAGAAGCGCCGATACTGCGGTACGTGCAGACCGGTCTCGACGTGCTCCTCACCGCACTCGCCGTCCCCGTCGCCGCCGCGGCGGTGTACCAGGTCGTGATCGCAGTTGCGGCTTTCTTCTACGCGGGGTCGACCGGAGGACGGCAACGGGGAAGGCCCTCGACACGGCTCGCCGTCCTGGTTCCCGCGCACGACGAGGCGGCACTGATCGCGCGTTGTGTGAGCTCGCTCAAGAAACAGACGTACCCCGCAGACCTCTTCGACGTCGTCGTCATCGCCGACAACTGCTCGGACGAGACTGCGGCGATCGCACGCTCAAACGGCGCCGACGTGCTCGTTCGCGTTGACCTCGATCGGCCAGGAAAGGGTCGTGCGTTGCGGTGGGCGATCGACAAGCTCCTCTCCGGGCGGAGACCACCCGATGCCGTGGTGATCGTCGACGCGGACTCCGTTGCCGATCCAGGTCTTCTTGCGGCGCTCGTCCGGCCGTTCGAGACGGGTGCGAGGGTCGTCCAGGGAGAGTCGCTCCTGTCGGAGGACGGGTCGCCACAGAGCGCATTGCGTGCCGCTGCGTTCCTGCTCGTGAACCACGTGCGACCGTCAGGCCGAGCGGTGCTCGGCCTGCCGTCCAACCTTGCCGGGAACGGGATGCTCCTCGGACGCGCCGTCCTCGAGACGAATCCGTGGGACGCGTACACAAGCGCCGAGGACGTCGAGTACTCCGTCGGGCTCCGCATGGCGGGGATCCGAGTCGTGTTCGGCGCCGGCGCGATCCTGCGGACTCCAACGCCTCCGAACGCGCGTGCCGCCGAGCAGCAGCGGCTGCGGTGGGAGGGCGGGAAGCTGCATCTTGCGTACAGGCGGTGTCCGCGCCTCGTCTGGCACGCGATCCGCGAGCGGAGGCCGCTGCTCGTCGACGCCGCCGTCGAGCTGGCGCTGCCGCCGCTCGGCCTGCTGACCGCTGCGGCGGTTCTCGGCGCGGTCCTCGCCGCCGTGCTCGCGTGGCTTGGCCTCGTCGGAGCGTCGGCGGTCGTCCCCTGGTTGGTAGCAGTGGGCGCGATCCCGCTCTACGTCCTGCTGGGTTTCCGTGCCGGACACGCGCCGAGGTCCGCGTACCGAGCGCTGCTGCGTGCGCCGCTCTTCGTCGTCACGAAGACCGTGAGGAGCTACCGGCTGATCGCGTTCAGGTCCGACACATGGGTCAGGACGCAACGCGCAGAGTGACGCGACGAGGAGCGTCTCGCCGAGGCGGCACCTCGCCGTTCGTTCAGTAGGCAAGCCGTCGACCCCGTGCCAGTCTGCGTCGGAAAAGGGGGGCGCCTGCCGATCGCGGGACGACGATCCGGGCGAGGCCGGCGTGAGAGCGATGAGCGATTCCACGAACTTGTCGGGCGAGCGGACAGGCGAGCAGCCTTCACGCGGCGTACGGACCCAGGTGCCGCTCGTCGATCTGCGCGCGCAGTACCGAACGATCGAGGAGGACGTTGCAGCGGCGCTGCAGCGCGTGCTCGAACGCCAGATGTTCGTCGACGGACCGGAGACGGCAGCGTTCGAGGCGGAGTTCGCTGAAGCGTGTGAGGCCGACGACTGCGTCGCTGTCTCGAGCGGCACGACCGCGCTCGAGCTCGCGCTCGCTGCGCTGGGCGTCGGGCCGGGCGACGAGGTGATCACCGTGTCGCACACCTTCATCGCGACCGCCGGCGCGATCGTCAACACGGGCGCGACGCCCGTGTTCGTCGACATCGACGAGAAGACGTGGACGATGTCGCCCGAGCAGGTCGCGGAGGCGGTCGGCCCGCGCACGAAGGCAGTCGTGCCCGTGCACATCTACGGACACCCAGCGGACGTCCCCGCGATCGCTGCAGCGGCACCCGGCGTCCCGATCATCGAGGACGCGTGCCAAGCGCACGGAGCGCGCTACTTCGGAAGCACCGTCGGCACGTACGCGTGGGCAGCGTGCTACAGCTTCTACCCGGGAAAGAACCTCGGCGCGTACGGCGACGCGGGCGCGGTCGTGACAAACGACCGGCAACTCGCTGCGACGTTGCGCTCGACGCGCGACCACGGGCGCAACACCGGGAGGAAGTACGAGCACGGACGGCTCGGGACGAACGCGCGGGCTGGCGAGCTCCAGGCAGCAGTCCTCCGTGCGAAGCTTCCGTACCTCCCCGAGTGGACGGAGGCGCGGCGGAGAGTCGCCGAGCGCTACGAGGCAGGTCTCCGCAACGCGAACGTGCAGCTTCAGGTCGTGCAGCCGTGGGCGGAGCACGCACGTCATCTGTTCGTCGTCCTGCACGACGACCGGGATCGATTGCTCGCGGCTCTGCAAGCCGAGGGTATCGGTGCGGCGATTCACTATCCGGTTCCGGTTCACCGCCAGCAGGCGATGGTCGACCGCTGGCGCGGGTTGGATCGCGGACTGTCGGTGACCGAGGCGGTCTCGTCGACGTGCTTGTCGCTTCCGCTCTATCCGGAGCTCGACGACGCCGACGCCGATCGTGTTCTCGGAACACTCGCCTCGGCACTGGACACGCGTTCCGAGATGCACGCGGCGGCACTCGTCTGACGCAGGTCGACGACGAGAAACTGGTCGTTCGACCAGTTGGTCAGCGTACTGGCCGCTGCGATCCTTCAAGCGTGGTCCTGCCGGCAAACCATGTCCGGCCGCGGCCGGATCGCGTGGCTCTCATTGGGCTTGCGCTCGCAGCCGTAGCCTGCTGTGCGCAGATCACTGCGCAGTTCGTCGACTACTGGGCGTTCGACCTTCGCTTCGACTGGCTCAACGGGAACAGCGCCTCGAGCGCGTTCGCATGGGTCAGCGGCGCCGCGATCCTCGGAACCGCGCTGGCGTTCGCGCGCATCGCGATCGTCTCTTCGAGTGACCGCCGAACGGCCGTCGCGATCGCGTGTCTCTTCACGTTCCTCCTCGTCGACAACCGCGTCCACATCCACGAGCGGCTGAACCACGGCAAGCTCCTGTTCCTGCCGCTCCTCGGCGTGACCTTCGTGCTGCTCTGGCGATTCTCGGCGCGTCAATCGGTTCGTGAGCGCCGTCTGGTCCACGCGGGGCTCGCGTTCCTCCTGGTGTCTCTGCTCGTCGCCCTGCTCGGCCCGACGGTCCTCCACTCTGCGGGATGGACGGCGCACGACTGGCAGTACCAGGTCAAGGTCGCGATCAAGGAAGGTACCGAGAAGGCCGGCTGGATCCTCGTGTGCTTCGGTGCGCTCGCATCACTCCAGCGACTCGGGAAGGGGCCGGGCTAGTGGACCTTCGCCGGGGACGGGGGAGCTCGAAGTGGTTTGCGACGCCGCTCCTTGCGGCGCTTCTGCTCGTCCTGCTCGTGCTCAACGTCGCCGGTAGCTCGGCGGCGACCTCGTCGAGCTATCCGAGCGTGGTGTTCTCGGATGGGTTTGAGTCGGGGTCGTTGAGTGCGTGGGATGGGTTTGGGGGGAGTGGGTCGTCGAGTGTTGTTGGGGCTGCGGCGCATTCGGGTTCGTATGG
>Ga0187779_10001050_pt1 | contig 17501 bp, 15 predicted proteins | sample 1015_Q2_SP10_10__FD_132435 | JGI IMG/M metagenome (GOLD analysis project Ga0187779, IMG submission 132435) | Tropical peat soil microbial communities from peatlands in Department of Meta, Colombia - 1015_Q2_SP10_10_MG | ecosystem: Environmental > Terrestrial > Soil > Wetlands > Peat | place... | reverse complement strand
GGTCTGTTGTTGGGCTTGCTGTTGAGCTGGTGGGGAGCGGCGAGGGTCACTCGGCCGGTAGGCAAGCTCGCCGAGGGAGCTCGGGAGGTTTCGGAAGGGAATTGGGGTGCCCGCGTTGATGTGCGAGGTCCGAACGAAATCGGCCAGTTGGCGAAGGCGTTCAATCGCATGACCGAGCAATTGAGTGAACAACGGGAACGGTTGGTACAAGCCGAACGTGTGGCTGCCTGGCGCGAACTGGCACGGCGTCTGGCCCATGAGCTGAAAAATCCCTTGTTTCCGCTCGAGACAACGGTTGAGAACCTGCAGCGTGCCAAAGAACAGAGCCCGGAGCAGTTTGAGGAGGTTTTCCGTGAATCGACAGCCATCCTGCTCTCGGAGATCGAGAATCTGAAGAAGATCGTCGGGCGCTTCAGCGATTTCGCAAAGATGCCACAGCCTGAGATCGGTCCCGTCAATTTGAATGAGACCGTTCGGAGCATTGTCAAACTCTTTGAATCGCAGTTCGGTGCGGTGGGCCGGCCGCCCATTACACCCGAGCTGCACCTGGAAGACGGCCTGCCGGCCATTCAGGCCGATGAAGCGTTGTTGCGTCGTGCGATTGAAAACCTGGTGCTGAACGCGATGGACGCAATGCCCGCCGGGGGCGTCTTGATGCTGCGAACGACGCACGAAAACGGCGACGTGGATCTGGAAGTGTCCGACACGGGCAGTGGGCTGACGCCGGAGGAATGCGACCGGCTTTTCACTCCGTACTATACGACCAAGCAGCACGGCACCGGACTGGGACTTGCCATCGTGCAGTCGGTGGTGAGCGATCACGGGGGCCGGATCTCGGTTGAGAGCGAGTCGGGTGTGGGAACTTCCTTTCATATTCACCTTCCTGCGAAGCCGCCGGCCCGGTCGCCATCGGGCATGGCCGAAGCGGTCTCCTCAAACGGAGAAGTAGGTGCGTGAGCGAGAAGGCGCATCTCCTCATCATTGACGACGACGCAAACACGCTCGCGTCGCTTGCCCGCGCCTTTCGTCTGGCCGGACACGAGCCAACGGTCTGCGACAATGCGGCACGCGCTCTCGATCTGGCGAAAGCCGAACGCTTCGATCTAATTCTTTCCGACGTGGTGATGCCGGGCCGCGATGGCATCGCGCTGCTGGAGGATCTCAAGAATTTAGGCGTCGCTTCGCCCGTGGTGATGATGTCTGGACAGGCCACGATCGAGATGGCTGTACGGGCCACGCGCCTGGGTGCCATCGATTTCCTTGAGAAGCCAATTTCCACCGAGAAGTTGCTGGTCACCGTCGACAACGCCGTGCGACTCATGCGCCTCGAACAGGAGAACCGTGACCTGAAGCATCGGCTCGGCCGGCATCACATCGTTTGGGCAAGCCCCGCGATGCGGGAAGTGATGGCACAGGTCGAACACGTCGCTTCGAGCGAGACGCGTGTCTGCATTCGCGGTGAAACGGGCACTGGCAAAGAGCTGATCGCGCGCACGCTCCACGAGAAAAGCTCACGGCACAACGCGCCATTTGTCTCCCTGAATTGCGCAGCGATTCCAGCGGATTTAATGGAGTCGGAGCTGTTTGGCCATGAAAAGGGTTCGTTTACCGGTGCGGCGGTGCGCCACATCGGTAAATTCGAGCAGGCTCAGCGGGGCACTCTCTTCCTCGATGAGATTGGCGACATGCCGCTTGCGATGCAGGGTAAACTTTTGCGCGTGCTTGCAGAGGGCGAAATCGAGCGCGTCGGTGGCAGCCGCCCGATTCCCGTGGACGTGCGCGTCGTCGTAGCCACCCACCGCAATTTGGAAGAGCAGGTGCGGCAGGGGACTTTTCGCGAGGACCTCTATCATCGCGTGTTTGTGTTTCCCATCGTGCTGCCACCACTGCGGGAGCGGCGCGAAGACATCCGCGTTCTCGCCGATTACTTCCTACGCCAGCTGGCTGAACAGAACCACTGGAAAGTAAAGAGTTTTGCGCCAGAAGCAATGGCCGCGTTGGAGGCATACTCCTGGCCCGGCAATGTACGAGAGTTGCGCAACGTGATCGAGCGCGTGCTGTTGTACACGTCCACGGATGAAATTGCAGAGCCAACGGTCGAGCGGGCGCTGCCGCGGGGCTTCTCGATGGGTGTGAGTCCGTCCGGTGAGCCGGCGAACACACCGCTGGCACAACGCATCGAGCGGTTCGAGCGTGAAACGTTGCTCGCTGAGTTGAAGCGAAATCGCAATCACATGACCAACACGGCTAAGGCGCTCGGCTTGGAGCGCAGTCATCTCTACAAGAAGTGCCAGCAGCTTGGAATCGATTTGCGCGCCATCCGGCAAAGCGCCTAGGAGCAAGAGCGCGCCCGGTTGTCGACGCCGAAAAAGCGCTCGAGAGCCAGATGCGTGGGTAGATACACAACCACCACCATGAAGAGCCATGTGATTAGGATGTGAATCGGCACGGGCCCCATCTGGTGATGGAAGAAAGGATCGGAGAAGGCAAAATCGATATTCGCTGTGGGTCGCGTAAGGCGAGCCAGGACGAAAACCGGGAGCGTGATTGCCGATTCGAGCGCCCAGGCTCGCCGATCATACCCCATGCGGTAGACGCCCCACAGCAGCAAGGCAGGCATCACCAGATGAAACAGTGTGAGCAGGCGAATCCAGGCTGGATAGCGGGGGTCGAGCAGATATTCGTTTCCTGGTACCAAGGCGCGCCCAATGCAAACTCTCGATGCCGCGTCCACCGTCCAGACGGCGTCCACAAGCAATATGCCGACCGCCTGGCTTGAAATCAGCAATGCGCTGTGGGTCCAGATGCCGATGCAGGTTAAAATTACGGCGATATCGCAGAGGTGGACGAAATTTGCCGCTCCCCACGTTCGCCAATAGGATAGGAACCAAACGACGAACCACACCAATGCTGTCCAGCGCATCCAGTTGGGATAGGCCGCGGCGTGCGTCTTTGACGGTGGCATGTTCGGTGTCAGCCTGCCGCGATCGTATCAAGCATGGTCCGGAGCGCGCTAGAATACGGCTGGCCAAACACAGGGGTGGATCTGTGAAGATTACGGTCAGGACGGCCTAACGGATCAAAACCATGGACGAACGACGCTTCTACGACGAGAAAGAAGAGACCAAGCAGATTCCCCTCACCTGCCCACATTGCCGGCAGGAAAACACCTATCCGGTTCGTTGGATGGTGCGGACAAAAAAGGCCCAGCTACCGCCCAGTGCAAGCGCCGAAGATAAACAGCATTTTGCCAAGGCGCGCACCTACATGGTCCGTGTGGACAATCTGGTTGCGTGTCGCAACATCCGTTGCCGCAAACGTTTTGAATTGACGGGCCAATCCGTCTTTCTGATCTAGGTCATGCACCTACCCTGGATTCAGAAGGACCCGAGGATCGCGGTTGGGCCCGTCGGCCTCGGGACCCTCCAGGCAGCTTTCGCTCCGAGGCCGGCATCCATAGGAAGGAACCGTATGATGAGCTACCGACTGGGCGTGGGGTGCTTAGCGGCGCTGCTGTGGGGCTGCCCTGCGGCATGGCCACGGCAGGGATCGACAACCCCGGCTCGGGGGACAGCCTCACAAGGTGCTTCGGCGCCGTCACCTGCAACCGCTCCGACCGGGTTTTCGGCGACGGCTTCTCCCGCGGCGGGCGCACAAGTCGAAGTTCCCACCGGGACGCACCTTCCGCTCGTGCTGCACAACGGAATCTCCACTCGAAGCGCGCAGCCAGGCGATCCTGTATATTTCGAGACCCTTTTCCCCGTCATGGTCAATGGCCAGGTGGTGATTCCCGCCGGCTCCTACATCAGCGGCGAAATCACCGAAGCGAAACGCCCGGGGCACGTAAAGGGACGCGGCGAGATGATGATTAAGCTAACGACGATGGTTCTTCCGAACTCCTATATCGTCAACCTGAACGCCACACCGAGTGGTGCCAGCACCGGCGGTGGAGAAACGGTGAACAACGAAGGGAAGATTGTAGGCGGCTCGAGCAAGGGAGCCGACGTCGGCACGGTGATTCGAACGACGGCGGCAGGCACGGGGATCGGTGCGGGCGTCGGCGCCGCCGCCGGCAATGCCGGGCGAGGCGCAGGAATTGGTGCTGGTGTGGGTGCGCTCGCCGGTCTCGGCGCAGTCTTGCTAACGCGCGGTCCGGACGTCGAGCTGCCGCGCGGCTCGACCTTGGAAGCCGTGATCGACCGCCCGATCTATCTCGATGCCGATAAGGTGCAATTCACGAATCCCGGACAAGCGTCCACGCTGGCCGGTCCGCCAAACCGCCAAACGGCGACCCCGATTCAGTTTCCTTTCTGACCCCCGAATTATCGAGCGCGTTGTGCTTCGAAAGGGTGCTTGGTGAAGCGCAGCGGCGAGAATGGTTCGGTCTCGAAAACAGTGCGTCCCATGACTATCCACTCTCGCATCAGTTTCGCTGTCACGGCAGCGAGAAGGATGCCATTGCGATAGTGACCGGTGGCGATCAGCAAACCTTCGATGTGGGCAGGGCCGAGGATCGGAAGATCGTCCGGAGTTCCGGGCCGGAAGCCCGACCACGTCTCGGCAATCTCGGCACTCCCCAAGCCCGGAACCAGCTCTAGTGCATTGTCCAGAATCTGGCGAATTCCCTCGGCAGTGACCCGTTTGTCGAAGCCCGCTTCTTCCGAAGTGCTTCCCGCCACGATCTGGCCGCCGCGCCGCGGCACGAGATAGCCGTGTTTGGAGCGCAGCACACGCTCGAAGTGACACCCGTCGGATCGCAGCGCTACCATTTGGCCGCGCACGGGTCGCGTTGGCGCGTATTGGCCGAGACCGTCGCGGTCGTCTCCGATCTGGCTGGAAAAGCAACCTGCGGCGAGAATGACCCGCCCGGCTGAAACCCTTTCGTCGGCGGCCTTGACACCGTGGCACCGGCCGCGGTCGGTCAGGAGCTTGCTGACGCGGCAGGGGGTCCGAAACTCGACGCCGCGATGGCGGGCGGCGAGAATCACGGCGTCCATCAACCGGCGAGGCTCGACGCGACCCTCTTCGGGCAACCACGCCCCCGCTTGGATCGCTTGACCAATCGCCCGCTCCCAGCCTCGGGCCGCCTCGATCGATACGGCCTCAGCCGTGATTCCCAATTGTTGGCATTCCGAGACTCTTCGGTCCCGCTCGTTCTCCCCGTGGGGCCCGGAAAACAGCTCGAGGGTTCCTTCGCGCTCGTATCCGATCGATTGTCCGGAAGCCTCTTCAATGCCGGCTGCGAATTCCGAATATAAGCGCAGGCTTTCGCGCGCGAGAGGAACGAGTGGGATGTCCCGTAGGGAATCAGGGGCCGGTGAGAGCATTCCAGCGGCCGCCCAAGAGGCTTCCTGACCCGGCTGCTGACGATCGAGCACAACCACATGCAGCCCGTCGGCGGCGAGCGCAAAGGCGATCGACGTCCCGATTACGCCTCCGCCAATGATTGCGATGTCGAAGGCCATCACGCAGTCATTCTAGCAACAACTCCGAGACGCTGTTCCCTCAACTCCCGCGCGCAACCAGGAGCACTACGGCAGGCGGGCCCTTAACACGAGGGCGTCTTCAACCGGAGAGACATAGTACTGTTTCCGGCGGCCAATCACTTCAAATCCGTGGTACTGATAGAAGCGCAGCGCCGTCGCGTTCGCAGCGCGGACTTCAAGCACTGCGCTCGCAGCGCCGAAGGACTGGCCCCACGCGAAGGAGTGACGCAGCAGTTCTGCACCCGTCCCTCGCCTTCGCGCGTCGGGCCGCACAGCCAGATTGAGGATTTCAAGATCCCCCGCGATCTGGCGTGCGACGAGGAAGCCGGTGACCGCCGCGCTCGCGCCTTCTTGCGCGACCCATCCGGCCATCTCGCCCTGGCCGACCCGGACATAGTCCCGTGCCGTCCACTGTGCGATTTCCGGAGATGCCGACTGGATCGCAAGGATCGCGTCGACATCACGCGCTTCAAGCAGGCGGATCAAGAGCCCGTCGATACCTTCCAGCGAACTTCCGCATCGCTAGGCCGAATGTAGTTCGCATCCAGTTGCAGTGGGTCTGTGAGTCTACCTTGCGCGGCGTGTGACAAGCCGAGCCTCCCAATGTAGGGTGCCAGCGTTGAGGAAACCTGTTCGATTCGAAAGCGCCCTTGCCTCGGGATCGCGCGGCCCGTCTCACAACGAGACAGAGTTACGTCTACGAGTTCTGGTACTGGTGTGGCGATTGTCACATCTCCGTTACCCAATCCGGATTCGAGTTGGCGGAACAACTCGGCGGGTGCTCCCACTTGTTCTCTGCCTTCGAGCGCGAGGGCGCCGTTCGTCAAGCTGGTTGCTCTGTGGTAGAGCGCGAAGTAAAGCTGGCCGCGTCTTGCATCGAGTACAGACACTACGCGCGCGGCACCGGACGGCGACTGTACGGCGACGGCTTCAAGCGTGCTAACCGCTGCAATCGGCTTGCCGTATACTTCGGCCCAGCCTTTGACTGCAGTGAGCCCGACACGGAGGCCTGTAAAGGACCCCGGTCCGTTTGCCACCGTGAATAGGTCGAAATCATCCATACGCAGAGACAGCTCACGCAGCAAGAATTCGAGTTGCCGAAACATCCGTGAAGAGTAAAGTTCCGCCGTCCAGGCTGCGACAGTTCCAATGGTTCTAGTTCCTTTGACTACCGCGAGGCTGCCTGCGGGCGAAGAGGTATCGACAGCGAGGATGAGCACGGAGCGCATTATAGGGCAATTGTGCTGCCAAAACGCTAAGAACCCCCCCCACTCAGGAAGTTTTCTCCCGTAGGAATCCTGTGGAAAAACTTGACGCGCCGTTCACGCAGGCCTAAACTTTTTGCAGCTGTTCGGGGGAGGGAATTTCCACTCATGGACTTCAAATTAGGTGAAAAGGTCGTCTATCCAAATCACGGTGTAGGGTTGATCGAACAAATCAGTTTTGGTTATGTGAATGGTCGATCCGAGCGCTTCTACATGTTGCGGATTCTTTCCAGCGGATTGAAAGTGATGGTGCCACAAACCAACATCGAAAATGTCGGATTGCGGCCCGTCATTCGGGCGAACGAGGCGGGTGCCGTTCTTTCGTTCCTCGAGAAGGGTCGTTCGGCTTCACATCACGATTGGAAGCACCGCTTCAAAGAGAATTCAGACCGGATGCGGACCGGGTCTTTGATGGAAGTTGCTGCAGTGCTTAAGGGTCTGGTGGCGCTGAGCCGATCGAAACCGCTGTCGTTCCGTGAGAAAAAGATGCTCGAGCGCGCCAAGCATCTGCTGGTCACCGAACTGGCTACCGTCCGCAACACTACCGAACAAACCGTGGAGACGAATATCGTCCGAGCGCTTGCGAAAGCCAAGCTGCAGATGCCACCAACGACGGCTCTGCCGGATTGACGTTTCGGTCCTTTCCTGAGCCTGGCCGGGCACAATCTGAGGTGACAATTGAGTTCGGTTTCTGCCGCGGACACGCTCGCGCTGTTCCTTCCCCGCACAGAGGCGGCTGCCGCCAAGTTGACGAGGCTCTTCGGCGCGTTTAGAATTTTCCTAGCGAGAGTTCACAGGGATCGATGAGTTCAACCGTCTTGCAGCAACGCCGCCACCAACAAATTCTTACGGACGTGGTGCGCGCCTACATCGAGACCGGCGAGCCTGTGTCTTCGCGCACCGTGGCACGTCGCCATCTGGAACCCTTGAGCCCTGCGACGGTACGCAACGTGATGGCGGACCTTGAGGAGGAGGGCTACCTCTACCAACCCCACACATCCGCCGGCCGCGTGCCAACTGCGTCGGCCTACCGTTTTTTCGTCGAACAGGTCGCCGGGCAGGCGACGGCCAGCCCTGAGGATCGTCAGTGGATTCGTCGCGAACTGGCGTTGGCCCAGACGCCGGAAGCTGTCATGGAGCGAGCAAGTCATGTTCTCGCGGAGGTTTCTCGCGGTTTGGGAATCTTTATTTCCCCACCTCTTGCCAGTAGCGTCGTCGAGCATCTGCGGTTTTTGCTCGTTCCGGACCATGGGGTGCTGGTCGTTTTGGTTACCACCGGCGGCCTCACTCGCGACAAGTTGATCCGTCCCGAGCGCAATTTCCGGCAGGAGGATCTGGACCGAATTTCTACCTACCTCCATCAGCACTATGTCGGTTGGACGCTGGAAGCCATACGCGCCGACTTGCGCGCGCAGGTGGAACGCGATCGCGAAGAGTATGGTCGGCTTGCCAACGACGCCCTCCTGCTTTGCGACCCTTCGGTTTTGGGTGACGGCACAGAACGCAGGGTTTACGTCGAAGGTGCCGCGCAAATCGCTGCCTCGGTGCAGTTCACGAGCCAGGATCAGCTGCGCGAACTGCTTGAGGCGATTGAGGAAAAGGACCGGCTGATTTACCTGCTGAGCGGCTGCATCGAAGCGCCCGAGCCTGTTCACGTTGAGCTCGGCCTGGACAAGATGTCGGCCGCTGGAAAACACTTGGCGCTGGTCTCGGCCTCGTACTCTTCGAACGCTTCCGCGCAGGGGACGCTGGGCATTCTGGCGCCGATGCGTATGCACTATGAGCGTGTGATCACGGCGGTGGCATTCATGGCCCAATTCTTTTCCGAAACGCAGACAGGGAATTGAACCTATGTCTTCTCAGGGTCATCGGCACAAAGAGGCGTCGGACCGGCCGGAAGGCGCCGGTTTCAGCGAACCTCCACCGCCCGCTTCGAGCGAAGCGGGGGAGGGCGGGGGTGTTGCGGCTGTTTCCGAGCAGCTTCAAAAGCTCCTCGCCGAAAAGCAGGAACTGACAGACACGCTCGTGCGGCGGCAGGCTGATTTCGAGAACTATCGCAAGCGGGTGGAAAAGGAGCGTCACCACGACCGCCACCGTGGTGTAGAGGCGCTGGTCGAGCACATTCTTCCCGTGCTGGACGCGTTTGATCGAGCGCTCGCAGAATCCAGTGATTCAGCTTATCTGGAATACCGCAAGGGCTTCGAGTTGATCCGACGGCAGTTGTGGGAGACGCTTGCCAAGCAGGGAGTGGTACGCATCGATGCGGTAGGGCAGCAGTTTAATCCACACTTTCATCACGCCATCGAACGAGTGGAGACCACCGATCACGCAGACGGAATGGTTGTCGGCGAGTTGCAGCCCGGTTACACGTTTCACGACAAGGTTCTTCGACCCTCGATGGTTCGGGTTGCGTCTGCGCCCGAGCCGGAGTCGGCGCGTCGCCCGTTGCGCGATCACTGAGCCGATGCGCCGCGGAAGTTTGGGGTTCTGTCAATAAGGGGTTTAAATCAAGAATGGCTAACGGCAACCAACAGGACTATTACGAAATCCTTGGGGTACCTCGCGACGCCTCCGCCGACCAAATCAAATCGGCTTACCGCAAGGCCGCATTGAAGTGGCATCCCGACCGCAACCCGGCGAACAAAGCAGCAGCGGAGGAGAACTTTCGATCGGCATCGGAAGCTTACAGTGTCCTTTCTGATCCGCAGAAGCGTTCGACCTATGACCGCTACGGCCACGCCGGACTGGGCGCGCGAGGATTCGATGCGAGTGGCTTCAACGCCACGATCTTTGAAGAGTTTCAGGATATCTTCGGAGATCTTTTTGGCTTCGATCAGGCTTTTGGGCGGGGGCGTCGCGGCGGGCGCGGTTCGCGTGGCCAACGGGGCGCCGATTTGCGGTACGACATGTCGCTTTCTTTTGAGGAGGCTGCCGCCGGCGTTACCTCAAAGATTCAGATTGCGCGGCGCGAAAGCTGCGAGGTCTGCAAAGGCACCGGTGCCAAACCGGGGAGCGGCATGGTGACATGCGCTACCTGCGGGGGGCGCGGTCAGATGGCCTACCAGCAGGGTTTCTTTTCGATCACACGCACGTGCCCAGCGTGCCAGGGCGCAGGGCAGACCATCCGTGAAATCTGCACGACTTGCCGCGGCCAGGGCCGCGTGGAACGAGAACGTACGCTGGAAGTCGGCGTTCCGGCCGGGGTAGACTCCGGAACGCGCCTTCGGATGGCGGGCCAAGGCGAACCAGGAACGAATGGCGGACCGTCGGGCGATCTCTACATTTTCCTGGAAGTGAAGGAGCATCCTTTTTTCGAGCGGCGTGGGGCCGATCTCTACTGCACGATTCCGGTCAGTTTCCCACAAGCCGCGCTCGGCGCCACGATCCGGATTCCGACCTTGCAGGGTGAAATGGACCTCAACGTTCCCGAAGGCACCCAGTCGGGACAGATTTTCCGTCAGCGCGGCAAGGGACTCCCCAATCCTCATGGTGGTCGGGGAGATCTATATGTGAACATCCAACTCGTCGTTCCCTCGAAGCTCTCCCGCGAGCAGCGCCGCGTAGTCGAGCAGCTCGGCCAAACGATGAAAGTCGAAAACAGACCTGTCGAGCGTTCCTCCAGCTTTTTCGACAAAGTAAAAGACATCTTCGGCTAGCCCTCGGTGCCGGTGCCTATGGTTGATGGTTGGATGAACCGGTCGCGCTAGAATACTGCAATGCGGCGCCGCTTTTTTGTCGATCGCTTCGAAGCGGACTCAGCGGTTTTGCACGGTGACTCCGCCGATCATCTCGGTCGTGTCCTGCGGGCGGAACGGGGGCAGCATTACGAATTGAGCGACGGGGAGCGTGTTTGGCTGGCCAAGATTGAGCGCGTGGCTCTTGCCCGCGGTGGCCGAAGCCGAGTGGAGTTCTCCTTGGTCGAGCCACTCCCGGTGTCAAAGCCGCTTTTGCGCATCGATTTGCTGCTGTCGATCGTGAAGTTCGAGCGTTTTGAGTGGTGCCTGGAAAAGGCGACCGAACTCGGCGCAACGAGCATCGTGCCTATTGCGGCGGCGCGCACGGACAAGTCGCTGATAGCAGCGGCCAGCAAGCGGCAGAAGCGCTGGAGGCGAATTCTCCTCGAGTCCGCACAGCAGGCGCGACGCTTGACGCAGCCGACACTCCAGGAGATTTGGAAGCCGGAAACGGCGTTCGCGACGTTCCTTGGCCCGGTGAAGATTCTCTGTTCCGAGCGCCGCGAGGCAGCACCTCTTCGCGAGGTCCTCCGCGCACAATCAGCCGTGGGCGCTACGGTTTTGGCGATTGGCCCCGAAGGGGGCTGGACGGAGGCCGAAATCACAGCTGCTCGCTTGGCGGGGTTCGTAGAAGTCTCTCTCGGCGAGAATATTCTGCGCACGGAAACGGCCGTCCTGGCTGCCCTGGCGATGATCGGTTTTGCTCTCGGCCACTGAATCGGCGGCCGCTTTCGCCTCGGCTGCGGCTCGATCCTTTTTCGCAATCTGTTCCTATGTCCTTCCTTTGCCTCTCGTTCCGCGCCGTGATATAAGTATCTTTGGTACGACATGCACGATGGTTCCCATCCCGGACTCTCTGAAGCTGGCGGAAGCGCGTCTGCGGCTCCGTTGCGGCGAGAACTGCGGAGCTGGACCCGAGACCTTGCGATCGCCCTGGGCCTTGCGATCGTCGTCATGATCTTTCTCTACCAGCCTGTAAAGGTCGAAGGTACGAGCATGTATCCGCTTTTGTCCGACCAAGAGCGCATTTTCATTAACAAGTTCGTCTATCGCTTTGAGCCGATCGAACGGGGCGATGTGATTGTCTTTTGGTATCCTCTGGATCGCTCCAAGTCTTTCATCAAGCGGGTGGTGGGGTTGCCGGGTGAGACGATCGAAATTCGCACGGGCCATGTCTACATCAACGGCGAGGAGTTGGCTGATCAGTACGTGCCGTCGGGCTATCTAGACGGCTTCAATTTGGCCTCGCGACGAATTCCCGCAGACAGCTATTTTGTCATGGGTGATCATCGTGACAGTTCGAATGACTCTCGGGTCTTCGGCGCTGTCCCGCGCCCGTTCATCTATGGCAAAGCGGTGTTTGCGTACTGGCCGGTGGACCACTTTGGTTCGCTCACTTCCACATCGACGGTAAGCGCGGCATCGAAATGACATCCTTTGGAGGACACACTGATCGAGGCCCTCGCAGGACGCGCCAGTCTCGCGCTCGAGGACGGAAGGGTATTTAGCGGACGTGCGGCGGGCGCGCGCACCCGCCGTGGTGGCGAAGTCGTTTTCAACACCAGTCTCACTGGTTATCAGGAAGTTTTCACTGATCCCAGCTACGCCGGGCAGATTGTCTGCCTGACCTACCCTCATATCGGCAATGTCGGCGCCAACGCCGACGACGAGGAAGCCAGCAAGCCGTATATCGAAGGTCTGGTGGTGCGCGAGTTTTCCGCCCTTGCCTCCAGTTGGCGATCCCACGAATCCGCGCAGCAGTATCTGGAGCGCTACGGCGTTCCCGCAATCTGGGACATCGATACCCGTGCTCTCGTTCTGCACCTGCGTCAGGTGGGAGCCTTGCGCGGGGTCCTGTCGACCGATGGTACGCCGGCTGACCAGCTGATCACGGAGGCGCGCGCTTTGCCCGCGATGGCTGGCCAAGAACTTGCAAGCCGCGTGACCGCAGCAGAAAAATATCCATGGACGCAGGGCTCCATTGCTCTCGCACAACCTCTCGTGACCGCTGCGAGTGCGCCTTCCAGCGTGAAGCCAGGCGCTGGGAAAGGGAATGGCCGAAGCGCACAGGCAGCAAAGGATTCGAATGCCGCACGAAAAGAGCCTGGAACGGCAGAAGGTATTCATGTTGTCGCATATGACTTCGGCATCAAACGGAACATTCTCAGGCTTCTGGTTGACCATGGTGGGCAGGTCACGGTCGTCCCTGCGCAGACTTCCGCCGAAGAGGTTTTGTCGCTCAAGCCGCACGGGGTTTTCCTGTCCAACGGTCCAGGGGATCCCGAACCGATGACCTACGCCATCGGTAACATTCGGAAATTGGTGGGTCGTGTCCCGGTCTTCGGCATCTGCCTGGGGCACCAGCTTTGCGGACTTGCGCTCGGTGGTCGCACATTCAAACTGAAATTCGGCCACCACGGCTCGAATCATCCAGTGAAGAACTTGCTGACGGGTAAGGTCGAGATCACGGCGCAGAATCACGGCTTCTGCGTCGATCCGGAGTCGCTACCGGGCAGCGATGTAGAAGTCACTCACCTCAATCTGAATGATCACACCAACGAGGGCCTTCGTCACCGCTCGTTACCTTTATTTAGTGTGCAATACCATCCGGAGGCCTCACCGGGGCCGCACGACGCCCGCTATCTGTTCGACGACTTCTTCGCGATGATCAGGCAAGCGGGGAGGGTACGCTCTGATCGCTCGCAAGACGGATGATGGAACAAGGATGCCGAAACGCACAGACATCAAGAGAATTCTGATCATCGGCTCCGGCCCGATCGTCATCGGCCAGGCGTGCGAATTCGATTATTCCGGCACGCAGGCCTGCAAGGCACTGCGATCAGAGGGCTACGAGGTCATTCTCGTGAATTCCAATCCGGCCACGATCATGACCGACCCCGAGGTCGCCGATCGGACCTACATCGAGCCCCTATCGAAGGAGTATCTGGAGGCCATTATTGCCGCTGAGCGTCCAGACGCGGTCCTTCCTACCGTAGGTGGACAGACCGGGCTGAACCTCGCCGTCGAACTTGCCGAAGGCGGCGTGCTCGACACGTACGGGGTAAAGTTGATTGGGGCACAGCTGGGGGCCATCAAAATCGCTGAGGATCGGCTGCTATTCAAGGACGTTTGCCGCCGGGTCGGCCTGGAAGTGCCAACGTCAGCCGTGGTCACGAACATTCCCGAGGCCGTCCGGCTCGCCGATGAGATGGGCTACCCCGTGGTAATCCGGCCTTCGTTCACGCTCGGTGGCACGGGTGGGTCGATTGCCTACAACCACGAAGAATTCGGCGATGCGATTGCCCGCGCCCTCGATGCCAGCCCCGTCCATCAGGCTTTGATCGAAGAATCGGTGATCGGCTGGAAGGAATTTGAGCTCGAAGTGATGCGGGATTTCCGCGACAACTTCGTCGTCATCTGCTCGATTGAGAATGTCGATCCGATGGGCATTCACACGGGCGACTCGATCACCGTCGCGCCCGCGCAGACGCTCACGGATAAGGAATATCAGCACATGCGTGACGCGGCGGCTGCGATCATCCGTGCGGTCGGGGTCGAGACGGGTGGTTCGAACATTCAGTTTGCCGTGGATCCTCAAACAGGTCGGATGGTCGTGATCGAAATGAATCCACGGGTTTCGCGCAGCTCGGCACTCGCGAGCAAAGCCACCGGATTTCCGATCGCCAAAATTGCTGCGAAACTCGCCGTCGGCATGACGCTGGATGAAATCCCGAACGACATTACACGCAAGACACCCTCGTGCTTTGAGCCGAGCATCGATTACGTCGTCGCCAAAATTCCCAAATGGCAGTTTGAGAAGTTTCCAGGCAGTGATACCACTCTCACCACGCAAATGAAGTCTGTCGGTGAAGTCATGGCGATCGGGCGTACGTTTCAGGAGGCCCTCTGCAAAGGCATCCGCGCGCTCGAGCCAAGCAGCGCCTGGCGGCCACCCACAGAGGTCACGACCGCGTTGCTCCGCGAGCGTTTGCATGTGCCCGGACCGGACCGCATTCACTGGCTTTTTGAGGCCATCGAGCGGGGCATGACGCGGGAGGAAATCCATTCCCTTACGAAGATTGATCCCTGGTTTATCCGCCAGCTGGAAGAGATGGTTGCGCTGGATCGCCAGGTTGCGGGCACGACGCTCACCAAATGCTCGCGGGAATTGCTTCTGGAATCGAAACGCTCCGGGGCTAGCGACGAAGAGCTCGCCAAGCTGTGGAACGTCAAATCGACTTCGGTTCGCGCCCGCCGCCATGAACTCGGTGTCGTTCCGGTTTTCAAGCGCGTGGACACGTGCGCCGCAGAGTTCGAATCCTTTACACCCTATCTTTATTCCACCTATGAAGAGTCGGACGAGTCGGGTGTGACGGAGCGGCCGAAGATCGTCATCCTGGGTAGCGGTCCAAGCCGGATCGGACAGGGCATCGAGTTCGATTATTGCTGTTGCCATGCCGCCATGGCGCTGAAGGAAGACGGCTACGAAACGGTGATGATTAACTGCAATCCGGAGACCGTTTCGACTGATTACGATACGTCCGATCGCCTCTACTTCGAGCCGCTCACGCTGGAAGACGTGCTCGCCGTTTTGGACCGCGAGAAGCCGCAGGGTGTGATTGTGCAGTTCGGCGGCCAGACTCCGCTCAATCTCGCACTCGAATTGAAGCGGAATCGCGCCAAGATCATTGGGACCGACCCCGAGTCGATCGACCTTGCGGAAGATCGCCGTCGTTTCGGTGCGCTCTTGACCGAGCTGAACATCCCGCAGCCTCGCGCCGGCACGGCCCTTGCGCCGCAGGAAGCGGTCACCGCAGCATCGGAAATCGGCCTTCCCGTCCTGGTTCGGCCCAGCTATGTTCTGGGGGGCCGCGCCATGGTGATTGCCTATGACTTAAAGACGGTCGAGGAGTACGTCACCCAAGCCACGCAGATCGGCGGCATCTCGGATCCCAAACGGCCGATTCTCATCGATCAGTTTCTCGAAAATGCCACCGAAGTCGATGTGGATGCTGTCGCCGACGGCGAAGACGTGGTCATAGCCGGCATCATGGAGCACATTGAGGAGGCCGGAATCCACTCGGGCGATTCCTCCTGTGTCTTGCCTCCCGTATCACTCAAGCCTGTGGTTCTTGAGCAGATCCGTGACTACACGATGCGTCTGGCCCGTGCGCTCCACGTCGTTGGACTGATGAACGTGCAGTACGCGATTCAGCAGGATACCGTGTACGTCCTGGAGGTAAATCCTCGCGCGTCTCGCACCGTGCCGTACGTCAGCAAAGCCACGGGTGTGCCGCTCGCAAAGCTCGCCGCACGTTTGATGACCGGCCGAAAAATCAGGGAGCTGCACCTCCCCATCACGCAGGCGAATGGGGTAAAGGAACTCGCCGTACACGATTTCTACGCTGTGAAATCGCCGGTCTTTCCGTTCAACAAGTTCCGTGGGGTGGATATCATTCTTGGCCCAGAGATGCGCTCGACCGGCGAAGTCATGGGCATCTCGTCGACATTCGGTCTGGCCTTCGCCAAAGCGCAGCTTGGCGCCGGCCAGCATTTGCCTCGGGAAGGTGTGGTTTTCATCAGTGTCAACGACCAGGACAAGCGGCACGTCGCGCCCGTCGCCAGGGACCTCGCTGCTGCCGGCCTGAAGATTATCGCTACGCGCGGCACCGCCGCTGCCCTGACCCGCGCGGGTATCGAAATTGAGGCCGTCTTCAAAGTAAATGAGGGTCGGCCCAACATCGTCGATCTCGTCAAGAACGGAAAAGTGCGCCTCATCATCAATACGCCTTTGGGACGTGAATCGTTTTATGACGAAAAATCTATCCGCCGCGCTGCCGTGCGGTACAACGTTCCTTGCATTACGACGCTTTCGGCAGCCAGTGCGGCAGCGCGTGGTATTCGTGCCATGGCGGGCCATGCGGCGGAGGTGGCCGCCTTGCAGGACCTGCATCGCCGCAAATCCGTCGCTTTGCCCTGAGCCGTGCTCGCACGGCCCCTTGTTCTCGTCCATTCTCAGAATCCACTCGGCGCCCGGGCTAATCCAATCTTGCCTGTGGGAGAGTCGATCGGATCCTCTGGTGCGCATCCCGCCCGCCGTTGTCGGCGCGCTGAGCCGCGTGTATTATGACTCTGCCGATGGAGTCGCACTGTCTTCGGTTTGCTGAAATTCCCCACACCGCGAAGCTTTTTGCCACTTTTCTTGACGATTTCCCTCGTGTGGCGCCCTATTTCGCCCATCCTCCTACAGCTGCCGGTCTAGACGCGGCCGCGCGCGAAATTCATCTGGATGGCGGGCTGCGCCGGAGGATTGTGGAGATTTTGGAAGAGCAGAATCGTCAGTTGGCCCAGGGTGGCAAAATGGACCCGGCAACGGTTCGCAATCTAGAGCGTCTGGCTCGAGGAGCGGTAGCCATTGTCACGGGCCAGCAGGTCGGTCTTTTCTCTGGCCCGGCCTACACCTTTTACAAAGCGCTCTCAGCCATTCGTTGTGCCGAGGATATGACGCGCCGTGGAATTGAGGCTGTACCGATTTTCTGGCTGGCAACGGAGGACCACGATCTCGGCGAAGTCAATCACACCTACTGGTCTACTCGCAACGGCCTGGCTCGCTACGACTGGCCTGCCGAGTCGGAGACCTCCGGTCGGCGTGTGGGTGAAATCGTACTTGGCCAAGCTATCGAATCCATCGTGGGCACCGCAGTACAGGCCCTCGAGGGTCCGTTTGCAGGTGACATTAGCCGGGCGCTGCACGAATCCTACACCCCGCACGACACCTATGGCTCTGCGTTCGGCAAACTGATGGCGCGCCTCCTTGCGGGCCGAGGCGTGATCTTCCTCGATCCGCTCGATGCTGGTTTCCATCGCCTTTTCGTCTCGTGTTTCCGCGCGGCCGCCCAACAGTCAGATTCCCTGAGGGAGGCACTCCTATCACGGTCCCAAGAGCTCGAAGCTGCGGGCTTCGCGTCCCAAGTAAAGGTGACGCGGGAAACGACGCTGCTTTTCTCCAGTGCTGC
>Ga0187779_10001049_pt1 | contig 17521 bp, 16 predicted proteins | sample 1015_Q2_SP10_10__FD_132435 | JGI IMG/M metagenome (GOLD analysis project Ga0187779, IMG submission 132435) | Tropical peat soil microbial communities from peatlands in Department of Meta, Colombia - 1015_Q2_SP10_10_MG | ecosystem: Environmental > Terrestrial > Soil > Wetlands > Peat | place... | reverse complement strand
GTAGTGGCCGAACATGCCGTCGACGCACGATCGCGCGCGATCACCGATGAGGCGCAGCGCCTGGCGGGACTCGTCGTGCGGGATGGCCTGCCGCTGCGGCTCATGGGCGGCCTCGCCATCTGGCTCCGTTGCCCGACGGTCCGCCGCCCGCCATACGAGCGCGCGTACGGCGACCTTGACTTCGTGGCACGGTCGACCCAGAGCCGGCTGATCACGAGCTTCTTCGTCGAGCAGGGTTATGTGCCCGAGAAGCTGTTCAACGCGCTGCACGGGGCGTCCCGCCTGAACTTCAGTGTGGCGGACGGCCGCTGGACGATCGACGTGGTCTTCGACGAATTCCAGATGTCGCACCGGATCGATCTCCGGGGCCGCCTCTCCGATCCCACCGGCACGCTGGAGCTGGCGGACCTGCTGCTCACCAAGCTGCAGGTCTGGGAGGTCAACCGCAAGGACCTCGGCGACGCTGCCTGCCTGCTCGCTGACCACGCGATCGCTCGCGGGGCGCCGGGGGCCGTGGACGTCGCCCGCGTCACCGCGCTGACCGGGGCCGACTGGGGCCTGTGTCACACGGTGACCCGGAACCTGGAGCGCGTGGCTGCGCGGTGGCGCGCCGAGCCCGGCCCGGACGCTCCATACGACGCGGCCGCTCACGCCGAGGAACTCCTCGGCGCCATCCGCGTGGCTCCCAAGACCCTCGCCTGGAAGGCCCGGGCTCGTGTCGGCGAGCGCGTCCGGTGGTACGAGACCCCGGAGGACGTCCGCCACTGACCTGCACCGGCCCCGGAGCCGGTCAGGCCATCACGCCCCGCTGCGCCAGCGCCTCGCGCCACCGGTCGGCAGACGCGACCAGGCCGTCCAGAACGGTGCTGTCGCGCTCCTCGTGCGGCGGGATGACCTCGATGACCAGCAGCCCCGCCGTCGTGCCGCCGTCGGCGAGGGCCTCGATCACACGACCCGGATCGATGCGACCGGCCCGGTCGTGGGCCGGGGTGAACGGCCAGTGGTGGTCGGCCCGGGCGTCGGACTGCTGAAGCTGGATCACCTCTGCCCGCGGGCCCAGGCGGCGCAGCCAGGCGTAGGGATCGCGGTCCGCCCCGTGCGTCCCAGGGGCGACCATGTGGCCGACGTCCAGGCAGAGCCTGACGGGCACCCGAGCGCCATCTCCGTCCGAGAGCAGCGACTCGATCTGCGCCATGGTGGCCGGCTCGCGGGCCGTCGCCAGGTTCTCCACCAGCAGGAACTGGAGGCCGCGGAGGCGGGCTCGCCGCGCAAGCCTGACCAGGTCCCGCTGGAGTCGGCCCCATGCCCCGGCGCGGATCACGGGATCCGCGGCGTCCGGCACCGAGAGGGCCCCCACGTGGCCACCCGTGCCACGGGCCCCGGCCTCCGCACTCCAGTCGATCGCTCGCCGATACCAGCGCCGCGCGGCACGCAGTCGGTCGGCGTCGTGGTGCAGCAGCAGGTTGTCCGAGTAGGCGGCCAGCCCGGTGAACGTGGAGTGCAGGGTGAGACCCGCACGCGTCACGGCATCGCGCACGGCGGCGGCCTGCGTCAGGCGATCATCGCCCGGGGCGCTCAGGTCGACGAGGTCCAGCGAGTGCTGGATCACCGTCAAGCCCAGACGATCACGCACGATCGGCGCCCAGTCATCCGGCCGCGGCCAGCGCTTGACGGCGAAACACGTGTTGATCCCCAGCGTCATGCGCATCGTGATCCCCTCAGGCCCCTTTCGGATGGGCCCGCCCGGAGGCGAGCGACCGTGCCACCCGGGCGGCCCACAGCGCGCGCCAAGCCGGATACCGTTCGTCGTGCAGCCGACGGGCGGCCAGGTTCGGGAGCCAGACGCCTCCCAGGCGAGTCGCCCGGTCCACGGCGTCGGCCGGCGATCGGTACACGCCGCAACCCAGGCCGGCCAGCATGGCCACACCGGTCACGGCGGCATCGCCCTCGACCACCCGGACCGGCAGGCCGATCACGTCGGCCTTGATCTGGTTCCACGCGGCCAACCGGGCGTCACCACCCGAGACACGCAGCTCCCGGAGAGGCTGGCCGGGGGCCAGCACGAGCTCGAGCTGCGCGCGCATCGCGTACGCCACACCCTCCAGCATCGCACGCGCGAGATGGCCCCGACCGTGCCGCTCCGACAGGCCCACCATCGCGCCGCGCAGGGTCGGATCGGTGCGCTCGCCGTCGCCCAGGACCGGCAGCACGAGCAACCCGTCCGCGCCCGCCGGGACCGCGCCCGCCTCCGCATCCAGGCGCGCGTAGGCCTGCGCTTCGCCGGCCGCGCCGGCGCCGCCGAAGAGCAGCCGGGCCAGCCATGCGACGGCCGCGCCGGTCGTGTTCAGGCCGGTCTCCGTGGTGAAGTGCTCGCCCACGACGTGCGGGTAGTGGGTCACCTCCAGCACCGGCAGGGGCCGCTCGACGACGGTGTTGAGACAGGTGGAGGAGCCTGCCATCTCGCTCGCCAGGCCGGGATCCAGCAGGCCGCAGCCGAGGGCGCACGCCTGGGAGTCAGCGCCGCCGATGACGACCGGCAGGGGACCGCGCAGGCCGAAACGGCGCACCAGGGCGGGACGCAGGCTGCCCAGCACCGCGCTCGACGGCAGGACCGCCGGGAACAGGCGTGGGTCGAGCGCCCAGGCCTCCAGGTACGGCTCGTGCCACCGTCGCGCCTCGAGGGCATACAGGAGCGTCGCGGCCGCGTGCGTCCCGTCGGTCGCCAGCTCACCGGTGAGGGCCAGGGCCACGAGGTCCCGGGGCTGCAGGAAGGCACGTGTGGCGGCGAAGCGGTCCGGCTGATGACGCCGCAACCAGAGCAGCTTCGGGGCCACGTGGAAGGCCGCCGGCAGGTGGCCTGTCAGGCGGTGCACCTCGGCGGCGCCGAGCCGGCGCCGGAACTCCGCCGCCTCACGAACGGCGCGGTTGTCACGGTAGAGGAGGCCGGGCCCGGTGGGCCGGCCTCGGCCATCCAGGCCCACGACGGACGGACACTGGCCCGTCAGGGCGATCGCCAGGGGGCGGCCCGGCGCACGACGCAGCACCTCGCCGAGCGCGGCGAGCGAGGCCGATCGCCACAAAGCCGCGTCCTGCTCGGCCCACCCAGGGCGCGGGGCATGAGTGGCATACGGGCGTCGGACCTCGAGGAGGCGGCGGCCCCCCAGGTCGAAGATCGCCGCGCGCGCACCGGAGGTCCCTACATCGACGGCCGCGATGGTCGGCTCGCCCCCGGACCGCCGCCCTGGCACCGCCCTACGCCTCAGCCACGAACCATCTGGTGGGCCACGACCTTGTCGCGTTCCAGCGTGATCAGGGCCCCGTTGAGGGTGCCGGTGGAGTAGTCGCTGCCCGGATTCAGGACCAGCGTGCGACCCAGGCGGCGATAGCCAGAAGCCTCGTGGATATGCCCGTGGAGGCCCAGCAGCGGCTGGACCGCCAGCTCGAAGTCGCGCACCGCCGTGCTGCCCGCGGGGGCGAACTTCACCTGTCCGAGCACGGTCTGCACGCGCAGGTCGGCGTCGAGCACCGGCGCATCATCGAGGCCGCTGCCGTAGGGCGGCACATGGACGTTCACGACGGCGCGGGCGGGATCGCGCAGCCGCGACCCCAGACCGGCCAGCACCTCGGACAGCTGCTCCTCGGTCATCTCCCGGTGGCTGTGCCAGGGCGTCAGGTTCGAGTAGCCCCAGGAGATCATCTCGTGGTCGTCGTCGAGGGCCACGACCTCCCCTTCCGCGAGGGTGCCGAAGGGCGCCCGGGCAAGGATCCCCTGCAGCTCGGCCGGGTCATCGTTGCCGAGCATGAAGAACAAGCGGATGGCCGTGCCGCCCAGACGCTCGGCGGCGAGGCTCAGCCAACCCTCGAGTCGCTGGTGCATCAGGCGCACGAACAGCGGGTCCAGCGAACCGTCCGCGCGGCGCGCGTCGAGCTCGCCCGGCTCGGCGCGATACGGGTAGTAGCCATGATCGGCGATGAGCTTCTCCAGCTCCCCGAGCTCCGCCTCGGTGCTCACCTCGTAGTCGGTCCCGATGAAGGCGCAACGCCAGTGGCCGTCGGGCTGGCGGACGATCGTCTGGAGCGCCTTGCCGGCGACATCGCCCCCCAGGACGAGCACATCGGCACGGTAGGCCTGGCCGGCGTTGATGAACTTCCGAAAGCACTTGCTCGAGCCGTGCAGGTCGGTGGCGAAGAAGAGCCGCGTCCGGTGCGCCATCCAGGCTCAGACCGCTGCGCCGGCCCGGGCCGCCCGGGCGACGTCCATGAAGCGGGCCGCGCGCGCCGGGTCGACCGGGTTCCAGGTCACCCCGTCCACCTTGAGGCTGGTGCCCACGATCACCCCGTCGGCCACATCCAGGATCTCGGCGACCGTCTCGGCCCGGACGCCGGTGTTGGCGATCACGGGGGTGTCCGCGGCGGCTTCCTTGGCCCGGCGCAGGTCGTCCATGGCGAAGGGCGTGCCGGCGGCAGGGCCGCTGATGAGGATCGCATCCATGCCCAGGAAGGCCGCTCCCCTCGCGCGATCAGCGACGGTCCGGTCGCCGATGGCACTGCTGAACTCCGGTGAGACGTTATCGAACAGGGCCACGTCATCGGCCCCGATGGCTGTGCGATACCCCGCCAGGTCCCCGATGGCCGGTGCGATCATGCCCAGGTCGCTCTCGTAGACACCGGTCAGGACCTCACGGATGAATGCCGCGCCGGTCGCCCGAGCAAGAGCGAGGCTGGCCCGGGCATCCCACAGGACGTTGACGCCGAACGGTACGCGGACGGCCGACCGCAGTTCGCCGATGACCGCGGCCATGGCCGCGGGGATCTCGACACCCACGCTCAGCTGGTACGGCAGGTCTGCCTCGTTGCAGAAGAGGACGCCGTCAACACCCGCCGCCTGGAGGACCTCGAGGTCGCGCCCGACCGCCTCGACCAGGGCGGCCCGACCACCCGCCCGGTCGTGTCTTGGCCGACCGGGCAGCCCCGGGAAGTGGAGCATGGCGATGACTGGCTTGGGCGATCCGAACCGCCGCGCGAGCGATCGATCCATCACATCTCCTTGCCGATGGCAGCCGCGCCGGCCATCTCCTGCGACCCGCGGACGAGGCTCTCGGCCACGCCGCCAGCCGTGGCGATCTCCACCACGACTCCCGCGGTGCGCAGGCGGGCCAACTCGGCCGGCGGGGCAGACGGGTCCGTCACGAGGATCTCGAGGCTGGAGATGGGCGCGACGGCGGCGCCGGTGACGGCACCGATCTTTGAGCCGTCGGCCAGGACGATCGTGCGGATCGACCGCTCGATGGCTGCCCGGTTGATCTCGGCCTCGTCATCATTGAGCTCGGTCAGGCCGTGTCGGGCCGTGAGGCCGGCAGCGCCGACCACCGCCACATCGAAGTGGTAGCGGGCGAGGGTCGCGGCCGCCACCGGTCCATAGCACGTCAACTCGTCCCTCCGAACGGTGCCTCCCAGCATCACGGTTCGCATCGGCCGGGTACCCAGCAGGCTGGCGATCGGCAGCGAGCTCGTCACGATGGTCATGTCCGCTTGGGCGGGCACATAACGGGCGAGATGCTCGCACGTCGTGCCGATGCCGACGAAGATGAGCCGCGCGTCGTCGAGCAGGTGCGCCGCCCGCATGCCGATCAGTCGCTTCTCACGAGCATGTTGGAGAGCCCGTGCATTGAACGCCAGGTCGAAGGCACGAGTGACATGGGCCGTCGCGCCACCGTAGGTGCGGCGGAGGAAGCCATCCCGCTCAAGGCGCTGGATGTCGCGCCGGATGGTCATCTCGGAGACGGCGAACCGCTGAGCCAACTCACCCGCGTGGATGGTCTGGGCGTCGGCCACGGACTCGAGGATCTTGAGGCGTCGGTCGGCTGCGAGCACACTTCACCTGTCTTGCATCAGGACCGCTCATGATGGTACCGCAGGAGACCCACATGAAGCATTGACGTGGACTGTTCGATTGTGTGACACTGCCCGTGACGTCCATCGGAGGGCGGAGGTTGGCCCTGCCCGATGACGGCACCAGCAACGGAGGAGACGCCCGTGGCCAGCACTGGTGGAAGCCAACTGTTCGTCCGGCAGAGCACCGGCCTGGTGCGGGAAGCGTCGGCCCTCGACGCGACCATCTTCAACGCGGTCTTCTCCGCACCGGTCGGCGCCACGCTCGCCTGGGGTGTGTTCGCGGCCCTGACCCTGTTCCCCGGGTCCGACATCGTGGTGGCCACGATCATCTCGGGCGTCATCAATATCCCCGTCCTGATCATGATGGCGTTGCTCGCCTCGAGCATGCCCAGGACCGGCGGCGACTACGTATGGGTCAGCCGCATCCTGTCGCCACCCCTGGCCCTGATCTCGAACTTCGGGGCCGCCCTCTCGGCCACCATCGGGGCCACCTTCTGGGCCCGCTACTTCCCCGTCTTCGCGCTCGGGCCGATCCTGGTCACGCTGGGCATCTTCTTCAACAACCAGACCCTCATCGACTGGGGCAACAGCTTCCAGAAGGACAACCTGTGGATCTTCGTGGGCGGCATGGTGATGGTCGTCCTCATGGGCGCGGTGCTCATCGCCGGCCTGCGGACCACGTTCCGCTGGCAGAACACCTTCTGGATCATCGCCTCGGTCGGGACGTTCATCGCCTTCATCGTGCTGCTGCTCGGTTCCTCGTCGGACTTCCAGACGCACTTCAACGCCCTCAACGCCCAGTACGGCGGCGGCACCAGCACGGCGGTGATCGCGGCGGCCAACGCGACCGGCGCGCAACCGAACGCCGGCAACCTGGATGCGACGTTGCCCACCGTGTTCATCGTCATGACCTTCATGATGTGGAACTGGTGGTCGGTCTACCTCTCGGGTGAACTGAAGAGTGCCTCCAACCGCGGCCGGCAGCTGTCGATCATGTTCGGGGCCCTGGTGTGGGACGTCCTCTTCATCGTCATCGGCGCCCTCCTCCTGTTCAAGGTCACCGGCTACGACTTCATGGTGGCCGTCAACACGGGCGGCAACACCGCCTACGCCATCCCCCAGGCGCCCTGGTACCACTTCATCGCATCACTGGTCTACAACGCGCCCATCCTGACCTTCCTGATCGTGGGCTCGTTCCTCTTCTGGAGCCTGCCGGCGATGGTGGGCAACACGTTCATGCCGATCCGCACGTTGTTCGCCTGGGCCTTCGACCGGCTGCTGCCGGAGCGCCTCGCCGATGTCAACGAGCGCACCCATTCGCCGGTGTGGGCGATCGTGACCGAGATGGTGATCATCACGCTGATGCTCATCTGGAGCATCGTGAGCACCGATTTCATCACCTGGCTGACGCTGGGCGTACTGGCCGGTGTGGTCTGCGTCGTGATCGTCGGGGTCGCGGCGATCATGTTCCCGACACGACGCCCCGACCTGTACAAGGCGTCGCCGGCCAACGTCCGCTGGCTCGGCATCCCTGCCCTGTACATCGTGGCGCCACTCTCCATCCTGGTCATGCTCTTCCTGACCTGGTGCACGCTGGCCTATCCCGCCCTCGCCCTCAACGGCAACTTCAACCAGAACTGGTGGCAGGTCCCGGCGTTCATCGGGATGATCGTCGCGGTCGGCCTCATCGTCTTCTACGGCGCGCGGTTCCTGCGCCGCCGGCAGGGGATCGACGTGGACCTCGTGTACCGGGAGCTGCCGCCCGAATAGCGGCCTTGGGATCCGGCGCCTTCGTCTGATCCCGGAGGCGCCGAGCCGTCGGCGATCCGGGGGGCGCCTCGGCTGGCGTGCCGGCGGCGCGGTGCGGCGCGCCCGGGACCGGCAGCCCCTTGGCTGGGGACGCTCGTACTGTGGTTGCGCCAGGCGACCCTCGCGCCGTCGTTTGCGCCAGGCGACGCTAACGCCGCTCGTTGCGCCAGGCGACGCTAACGACGGACCGGGGCTCCCCGATGCCCGATCCCGGCCCACTCCACCGTCATCCGTTGCGGCTGGCGACCGGAACGGCAGTGGAGGCCATGTTCCTCCGTCGTAACCGCCGCCAGGCGCAACGATGCAGGCCCGGAGCTGCGAGCCCTGGAGGCTCACCAGCGACCTGCTAGAGTGCGAGCTGCAGCCGATGGACCGGCCGCGACGGATGAGGAGGAGGCGCGCCATGCAGACGACCACAGCCCTCCTCTGTCCCCGCCGGTCCGGACTCGCCGAGGGCCTCGCCCCGCGCTGAACCACTCCGACCGTCGGGGTTCCACCTCCCCCCGACGCATCTGGAGTCCTTCCGCGTGCACGAACCCGTTCTCCAGGCGCCCACGATGGCGCCGCCACCACCGCGGCCGGCTCCCGCGTGGCTCATCGAGGCCGGCTACCAGGACCGGCGACTCGGCGTCCTGAGATCCGGCAAGGAAGCCGAGGTCTTCCTGGTCGAACGCAGCTCGGGGGACCGCACCTGCCTCCTGGCCCACAAGCGGTACCGACCACGCAACCCCGTGAAGGGTGAACTCGAGGGGCTGGGCTTCTCCAAGCGCACCGCCTACCACAACGATGCCGTGTACCGGCGCGGCTGGCACCTGCGCACCCGGGACCAGCGGGCGGTCGACCGCAAGACGAACCATGGCCGGGACGTCACGGCGGCCATGTGGCCGTCAAACGAGATGGCGATGCTCGGTCGCGCCTGGGCGGCGGGCGTCAGCGTGCCGTATCCGGTGGAGCGCACCGATGAGGGCCTCCTCATGGAATTCATCGGCGACGACGCGCTCGTCGCGGCGCCCCGCCTGGTCAACGCCGCCCTGGATCGGCCCGACCTGAGCCAGGCGTGGCAGCAGCTGCTCGCCGACCTGCGCCGCCTGACGCGGGCGGGCGTGGTTCATGCCGACCTGTCGGTCTACAACCTCCTGTGGTGGAAGGGCCGGGTGGTCCTCATCGACTTCCCCCAGGCGGTGCACGCCATCACCAACCCGGCCGCTTCCGATCTGCTCCACCGGGACGTCGTCAACGTGGCCACCTGGTTCGGCGATCGCGGCCTGCGCCTGGACGCCGAAGCGACATTCGTGGACCTGCTGCGCGACCTGCCCTGACACGCTGGACCCGCTCGAACGGGCGTGCTAGCATCGCCGCCCCGCTCGCACCGCACGAGCACCGCGCAGCTACGAGGCCGTTTCGCGTGCCCTTGCCTCGCGCCACGCACGCCGACACCTCCGCCGGCATGCCCGCCGACACGACCCGCCCACGACTGGGCCAGACCTCGCTGGGCCTGGTCCCCGAGGCCCCAGCACTCCCGGCGCTGCCGCTGGGACCCGAGTGGAAACTCCAGCAGCGTCTCTGGGGCCACGCCTTCCACCCCATGTGCAGCTACCTGGCGATGTTCCCGGCGGGCCTGGCGCACGCCTTCATCGCCCGCTACACCCGGCCCGGCGATGCCGTCCTTGACCCCTTCAGCGGCCGCGGCACGACGCCGCTGCAGGCCTGCGCGGAGGGCCGACTGGGGGTGGGCGTCGATCTCAACCCCATGGCCGCCCTGCTCACGACGGCCAAGGTCGACGCCCCGACCAGGGCCGACGTCAGCGCGCGCCTGGGCCGACTCCACCTGCGCTTCCTGGACGAGCGGACCGCCTGGCAGGAGGCGGCTGAGGCGGCCCTGGCCGCTCCCGGTCGGGGCGGCACGCCCGTGCCCGCGGCGGGCGGCGTCGGCGCCCCGGCCCCCCTCCCGCCGGAGGTGGCCCTGGCCTTCCACCCCCGCACCCTGGCCGAGCTCCTCTTCCTGCGGCACGAGCTGCGAGCCATGGACGGACCGGCCGCGCTGGCGGACCGGCGCGACAGGTTCCTGGCCGGCGCCGCGCTGGGCATCCTCCACGGGCGCAGCGCGACGTACCTGTCCGACCTGATGCCGAATTCATTCAGCATGGCGCCACGCTACGTGCGCGAGTTCGTGGCCAGGACCGGCTTCCGCCCGGCGGAGCGTGACGCCTTCGCCTGCCTCGAGGCGAAGTTGCGCCGCCTGTACCGCCAGGGCGTGCCGCCGGTGCGCGGCGTGGCGATGCGCGGCGACGCCCGGGTGGCGGCCGCTGCGGTCCGGGCCGCTCTCCGGGCCCGCGCCCTGCCCGACCGGGTCCGCCTGGTGGTCACCAGCCCGCCCTACCTGCGCGTCGTGAAGTACGGCTACTACAACTGGCTGCGGCTGTGGTTCCTGGGGGTCGACCCCGCCGCGGTGGACGCCGCGCTGGACGACGCCCACCGACTGCCCGCATACGTCGATTTCCTGCGGCAGGTGCTGACCGACCTCACCGGCGTGCTGACCGACGACGCCGTGGTGGCCCTTGTCATCGGTGACGTGGCCATGGACCGCGGACGTGCCTTCAGCGGCGGCGTCGGTCTTGCCCAGACGGTCTGGGAGCAGGCCGCCGAGCCGGCCGGCTACCGCCTGGCGGGCCTCGTCGTCGACGACATCGCCGCCCATCGCAAGCTCACCCGGATCTGGGGCGCGGAGGCTGGGCGAGCCACGACGACGGACCGCGTGCTGGTCGTCTCTCCCACTGAGCTGGGGCGCCGACGGGCCGTCGCCGGCGCGACGCTGCCGGTCGACTGGACTTGGCCGTCGCCGAGCTGGACTCGCCTGGGCTAGGCTGCCCGGACCGCCCGCCCATGACGGTACACTCGTCGCGATGCGCGCCTTCTATCACCCCGATGACCTCGCGGCGATGGACCCGCTGGTCCTCATGAAGAACCTGGACCACGTCCGCATGACCAGCCGCCGCCTGAGCTACGTGCTGCAGGGGCAGGTCCACCTGTACGTGCCCGAGGCCAACCAGCTGCGCGACGAGATCGACCGCTACGTGGAGGCGGAGCGGCAGATCGAAGGCGAGATGGCCAGGCGCCGCATCCGCGCCTGAGGTTCAGCCGGCGGCTCGCTCCTGGCCGATCACCTCGCGCACCAGGGCGGCCAGGCCCGGCATCTCCGCCAGGGTGAAGCGGATGCCATGGTCCGACAGCTCCGCGAAGCCCCAGTCGCGATAGGCCCGGTGGGCCGCCACGGCGCACATCTCGTCGTACAGCTCGGGCCACGCGACGCGACGCCGGCGACGGCAGAAGCGGACGAACTCGATGGCCTCGTCGCCTGCCTGGCCCGCGACACCGGCGGCGGCGCCAGCGGGGATGACGGGCCGGGCGAGGCGTGCTTCCATGATCAGGGCGGGACCTTTCGTCGCAACTATCTTCCCCGCTGGCGACGGGCGCGCGTCGACTGGGTCTGGGCGCGCGCGAGGCCAGAACGGACCGATCTCCGCACGGTGGTCGCGTGGGGCGACCCGGGGGACCTGCCCGTGATGAGTGCTCATCCATGGTACCCCCGCGGCGGCGTCGGCGGGTAGGGGATCTGTCCACCAAGTTGTCCACCAAGTTGTCCACAGGGGTCAGCCGGCGCGCGGACGGACCCCCAGACCGGGCCGGTCGGAGAGGTGCCAGCGGCACGCCGCATCCAGGTGGAGGCCCTCGAAGGGGTCATGGGCCAGCAGCAGGTTGCCGTCCAGGTCGACCCAGTCGACCAGCCCGGCGACCGCCACCGAGGCGGCCACGCCGACCGTCGTCTCCTCCATGCAGCCCAGGAAGATGCGAAAGCCGGCCGCGCGGGCCTGCTCGATCATGCGCTTCGCCGGTCCGACCCCGCCCACCTTGGCCAGCTTCACGTTGACGCCCTGGACGACACCGGCCAGCGCGTCCAGGTCCGTGGCCACGACCGCGCTCTCGTCCGCGACGACGGGCAGCGGGCTGACGCGCTGGAGCGCGGCCAGGTCGGCCAGGCGGTGGGCGGGGAACGGCTGCTCGATGAGCTCCACCCCGAGACGGACCAGCTCGGGCACGAGGCGCTCGCCATCGGCCAGGCTCCAGCCCGTGTTGGCGTCGACGCGGATAGGGCCGTCGTAGACACCGCGGACGGCCTCCAGCGTGGCCAGGTCGCGTGGTCCACCGACCTTGATCTTGAGAGCCGGGAAGTGGGCGGCCCGGGCTGCCCTTTGGGCCACCACCGCCGGCTCGTCGAGGCCGATGGTGAAGTCCGTGGGCGGCACCTCGCGCGGGGTACCCAGCAGCTCGGCGAGGCCAAGCCCGAGGCGCCGGCCGGCCAGGTCGTGCAGGGCGATGTCAAGGGCGCACTTGGCGGCCCCGTGGTGGCGGATCGCGTCGCCCATCGCGTCGTCAGCCGAGCGCAGCCAGACCCTCGTGGCGTCGATCTCCGCGGGAAGCGGTCCCAGGGGCAGCAGCGCCTGGAGCAGGAGTGGCATGACCGCCGCCATCGTCCCGACCGTCTCACCGTAGAACGGGTCCGGGAAGCCCTCGCCCAGGCCGGTCGGGCCGCCCTCCGACGCCAGCTCCACGATCATCGTCGTGGCGACCCGGTCCTCGAGCGAGCGGGCGATGCGGAACGGATCCTTGAACGGGATCTGGTGGACGCGCCAGGCCAGCTGCCACGGCCCAGCGCGACAGCTGTCGGTGGGGTCAGGCACAGCCGGTCGTGGGCCCGGCGTCACGAGAGCCGTGCGCGCAGCGCGTCCATCAGCCGCTCGCCGCCGAAGCGGTATGGGTCATCCGTCGGCAGGCCGGTCAGGTCCGCCGTCTCCGCGATGACCCGCCGGGCCTGTGCCTCCCCCAGCGTCGAGGTATTGAGCGCGACCGCGGCGACGAGCGAAGGGGCGACGAGGCGCGCGACCTGCTCGTGCAGGCGGATGAACTCGGGCAGGGGCTGCAGCGGGAAGGAGGCATCCGGCAGGTGCTCGAAGTCGTGCTGCTCCAGGCCCACCCGATGGACCATGACCATGGCGTGGGGCGTCGTGCCATGGATCAGGCCCAGCGTCACAGAGCTGTACGCGGGATGGTCCAGGGAACCCTGCCCCTCCACGAAGACCCAGTCGCCCAGCGCCTCTCCTTGCTCGACGAGCCACTCGCAGGTGCCGTTGAGGAAGTCGCTGATGACCCGGTCGACGGCCACCCCCCAGCCGGCGATCATCATCCCGGTCTGGCCGGTGGGCACGAACACGCCCGCCAGGCCGGCCGCCTGGGCCGCCCGCGTCAGTTCCAGGGCCACGCTCATCTTGCCGATGGCGCAGTCCGTGCCCACGGTGAGGATGACCTTCTTGCCCGGCAGGTGGCGCCGGCCGACGGCCGTCTCCGTGCGATCCGGCGCCCGGCGGAAGTCGACGATGACCACGCCGCGCGCCCTGGCCGCGGCGGCGAACTCGGGATCGTCCCCCAGCATGGTGTGGAGGCCCGAATGGACGTCCAGCCCCTGGTCGATGGCGTGCAGGATGGCGAGGCGCCAGGCCTCCGGCAGACGGCCACCGGTGGGGGCGATCCCGATCAGCAGCGTGTCGGGTCGGCGGCGCAGCGCCTCATCGAGGCTGGCCACGATGGGGATGTCGTAGGCCTCGCCCATGTCATCGCTGACGTTGCCGGGGGCCCGCGTCGAGTCGATCACGGCGACGATGACGTCGCGTCCGTAGCGGATGACCCCGCGCGCCGTCTTGCCACTGTGGGGCCGGAACTCACCCTCGGCAAGGATCGCCAGCCGGCGTGGCGTCGCGTGCGGGTCCACGCTCCGAGTCTACCGGCTGGGCCGTCTCGCGGGGTAGATTGCGCCCGTGAGCTTCGACGTGGCGGCGGACGCGTACGACCGGTTCATGGGCCGCTACTCGCGGCTCCTGGCCCCCCAGCTGGCCGACCTCGCCGGGGTGCGTGCGGGCCAGCGGGTGCTCGACGTGGGCTGCGGGCCCGGGGCGCTCACGGCCGAGCTTGTCGCCCGGCTGGGGCCGGCGGCGGTCGCAGCCGTCGACCCGTCCGAGCCATTCGTGACGGCGGTGCGCGAACGCCACCCCGGGGTCGATGTGCGACTGGCCCCCGCGGAGCGCCTGCCGTTCCCGGACCGGGGCTTTGACGCCGCCCTGGCCCAGCTCGTCGTGCACTTCATGTCCGAGCCCGTCGGTGGCCTGGCGGAGATGGCCCGCGTGACCCGGCGGGGCGGTGTGGTCGCGGCGTGCGTGTGGGACCACGCCGGACGCCAGGGCCCGCTCGGCCTGTTCTGGCAGGCGGCACGCGATCTGGACCCCGACGTGACGGACGAATCGCAGCTGGCGGGCGTGCGGGCCGGCCACCTGGCCGCGTTGTTCGAGGCCGCCGGCCTGCATGACATCCAGGAGACCACGCTCGTCGCGACCCTCAAGCACGCCAGCTTCGAAGACTGGTGGGCGCCCTTCGGCGGCGCCGTGGGACCCGCTGGCTCCTACGTGGCCGGCCTCGACACGGCCCGGCGGGCCGAACTGCGCGAACGCTGCCGCGCCCTGCTCCCGGCCGCCCCGTTCGTGGTCGTCGCCCGGGCCTGGGCGACCCGCGGCCTGGCATAGCCGCAGGGGTTGGTACCGCATATCGGATTCGAACCGATGATCTCCGCCTTGAGAGGGCGGTGTCCTGGGCCTCTAGACGAATGCGGCATCGATGCCGAGGCGGCCCGCGTCGGCGGCGGCCAGTCTAGCAAACGCCCCTGGACCCGTCCCGCGCCTCACAGGTGGTGGGTCTCCAGGAACCCCTTGAGCGCCGCGGCGACCTGGGCATGGCTTTCGTCGCCGGCCACCAGGCCGTAGTGCGAGTGGGCGCCGAAGGGCAGGTACTCGGCGGCGATCCACTCGGCCAGCCGCTCCGAGTCGGGCCCCGGGTAGAGCCGATCGAGGCCGCCGCCGACGACCAGCCGGGGGCTCACCTGGAGGGCCAGCGGCTCGATGGGGATACCGGCCAGGACGTCCCGACGGGCGGCCCCGGACTCGGCGCCCATCATGTGCTGGATCCGCAGGACGTCGCCGATCGACAGGTCGGGGTTCTGCCGGCGGATCTGCTCGGGCAAGCCCTGCCAGCCGATGAAGTCGCGCCGGAAGATGGCCGGCACCTCGCGCAGCTGGTGCAGCTTGGCCGGCGCTCGCAGCTCGCGGGGCAGGGCCGGGCTGATGAGGACGAGCCCCGCCATGGCCTGCCGTTCTGCCAGCTTGAGGGCCAGCAGGCCGCCGAGCCCGTGGCCGACCACCACGGCGTCGCCACCCAGGCGCCGGTGGGCGGCCTCGACGTCACCGAGGTACGTGCCGAAGTCCAGGGCCTCGAAGTCGGCGTTGTCGGACCAGTAGTGCGCTCGCAGGTTGACCGCGTGGGCCTCCCAGCCGCGCGTTGCGAAGTACTCCTGGTAGCGATGCCAGACCCATGAGCCACCGAGCTCGCCGTGGATGAGCATCAGGGGCCGGCGCCGCGAGCGCCGCTCGGGCAGCCACGACTCGATGTGGACCCCCCGTTCCAGCAGGTCGATCTCGTCCTTGCGGATGGGCCGGGCGGGCTGCGCCCGCTCCAGTGGCGGGTGGGCGACGGGAAGGGCGATCGGTTCGTCGGCCATGGGCTCAGGACCCTCCCATATCGAACACCAGGCCGGTGGCCGGCTTGGGGGTGAAGTAGGTCGACTTCTGGGGCATCAGCTCGCCCGCCTCGGCCACTGCCAGGACGGCGTCCACGGGCGTGGGGTCGAGCAGGAAGGCCGTGTCTGCTTCGCCCCGCGCCACCGCCTCGATGGCGAGCTGCGCGTCGCTGGTATAGCCGATCGCCCCGTCGTATGCCGCCGCGGCATCGATGCCGAATAACCTCCAGAGGGCAGCCGCCAGGACGGCCACGTCCAGCCAGCGCAGCCCCTGGGAGGCATGCTGGTCCAGGAGGGGGGCGATGTCCGCCACCCTTGGCGTGAGCACGGCCGCGAGCCCGCCCGTATAGAGACCCAGACGCTGGGTGCCGACCGGGCCGGGAATGCCCATGACTTCCGTGAGCGCCGCAGGCGAGGGGCATGGATCGACGCGGAAGAGGGGCGCGGCGGCAGCGAGGAGCGCCGGGCCGGCGGGCTCGCCTCGCACGAGACGATGCGTCGGAAGCGTCGTCACCGCGGTCGCGGCCAGGTCGAACAGCAGGGCCATGATCGTGGCCGCCTCCGGCCGCTCGGCGCGGTGCGAGAGGGCGGTCTCGTAGCGGTGGTGGCCGTCGGCGATGGTGATCGGCGCCGCGGACGCGCCCGCCAGCAGCACGCGGGCAGCCACACCGCGGGCGGGGTCGTCAACGGGCACGACCCACAGGCGGTGCTCGACCTGAGCGTCGTCGACCACGGCCGCATGGGGCGGCATGGCCGTCAGGGCGTCCAGGGCGGTCGCGGTGGCGCTCCCCGCCGTGCGATACAGCCCGATGATCGGACTCAGGTTGGCCCCCGTCGCCCGCAGCAGGGCCAGGCGGTCGGCGCGCGGCCCGCCCAGGGTCCGCTCGTGCGGCCGCACCGGCCCGCCGGCCCGGAACGGCTCCAGGCCAAGGCGCGCCACGAAACCTCGCTGGGCCTGCGCCTGCCCGCCCCGTGGCGACCAGCGCTGCTCATAGGCGTAGACGGCCGGGCGGTCGTCGCGCACGAGCAGACCGGCTGCCTGCCAGGCGCCGAGCGTCGCTGCCGCACGCGCGTAGCGGCCGTCCGCCGGTTCGCCGGGAAGCGGCCGCGGCAGCTCCAGCCGCACTGAGTTGTGGGGATCACGGGCGGCGAGGCGATCGGCCTGCGCCGGGCTGATGACGTCGTATGGCGGGCTGATCAGGTCGGCCAGGTCGCCCGCCGCGGGCGCGTAGCGCCAGCCTCGGAACGGGGAGATCGTGGGCACCGCCGCATGCTACCCGAGGCCCTCGGGCCGTGCCGCGACGGCTGCGCTAGCCTTGCCCGTGCATGTCTCGCTCCCCGATCCCGAACCTGATGCGGGGCCTCCTGCTCCTCGCCGTGGCCTGCCTGGTGCTGGCCGGGTGCGGCCAGCCGGATGCGGCGTTGGCCACGCCGCAGGACAACGTGGGCCTGGTCCAGACGATGGCCCAGCATGGCCTGATCGTGGTGAGCCAGACCAGCGGGGACCCGGGCTGCAGCGTGCCGGGCGTGGTGGCCAACGCCATCCACTGGCGCGTCATGGCCTCCACCGACGCAGCGGCCCGCGACGTGTACATCTTCCGCTTCCTGGATCACGCCGCGTTCCTCACAGGGGCCTCTGACGTGGACGCCTGCCAGGCTCAGTTCACGGCCAGCCAGACGCGCGCCGGCGGCGACGTGACGCGCCTGGACATCAGCCCGTGGCGGGTCTTCGGCGACGGCTGGTCGGCGGACCTGCGGGCCGGCCTCACGGCGGCCTTGACGGCTGCCGCCGGGAACGGTGGCCTCCAGCCGCCAGGCGAGGACCAATAGCACCTGAGTACACCTGGGTCAACCAGAGTGGGACCACCGGGCCAGGGATTTCGGGCGGGTCAGCGGCGAGGCTCCCGGCATGCGCCCGGTCCGCACCAGACGAAGCTTCGCCCTCCGCGTCTGGCTCGCCTTCGGGTTCGCCGCGGTCCTCACGACGAGTGTCGCCGCGGCTGCCGACGCGCCGGGCGCCGCGCCGCTGCCGTTCCGTCCCGCCGCCGCGGCGGGGCTGCCCGCGGTGGCCGCCTCGACCGCCTACACGGATGCCGGCGTCTCCGGCCTCACCCGCGCGCTGGCAGCCGAAACCGCGCCCGT